>Ga0209273_10001430_pt1 | contig 21573 bp, 20 predicted proteins | sample tdAd471_FD_187126 | JGI IMG/M metagenome (GOLD analysis project Ga0209273, IMG submission 187126) | Marine sediment microbial communities from the Atlantic coast under amendment with organic carbon and nitrate - tdAd47.1 (SPAdes)... | ecosystem: Environmental > Aquatic > Marine > Coastal >...
AATTGCATATCGCCCGGCTATGTCTGGACCCCATTGGTGGAAAACCAGATTCCCGACACGATGAAAGCCCGCAACATGACGCGCGAGCAGGTCATGAACGATGTTTTGCTGGAACGTCAGCCCACGAAGCAATTCGTGACGGTCGAGCAAGTGGCCGAGACGGCGTTGTTTTTATGTTCTGATGCTGCATCAAACATCACGGGCACCAATATTTCGCTTGATGGTGGCTGGACCGCACAATAGCGGCGCAATAACCGGTCAATAAGCGTGCCAAAGGCTGGACGAAGGCCGGACGCTTGGACTAGAGGGAAGTCATAGCGCGGCGCGCGGGCATGTGCGTGTCATGATTCGGGAGGCGAATTTGGGTGAGGTTGATTTTGCGGCGATGCGCGCAGCTATGGTGGCGAGCCAGCTTCGGACCAGCGACGTTAATGATGAGGCCGTGATTGCGGCTATGTCGCATGTTGCACGCGAGGATTTTGTGCCTGCGGTGCGGCGCGATACTGCCTATGTTGATCGCGCCATTCCGCTTGGCGCAGGACGGACGATGAACCCGCCGCTGGTCACAGGTCGCTTGTTGACGGTTGCGCATGTGCGCGCTGGCGATAAGGCGCTGCTGCTGGGCGATACTACAGGCTATAGCGCTGCGTTACTTCAGCATATGGGTGCGCAGGTGACGGTGGTTTCCGATATTGCCCGACCCAGGGCGGTGCATGCTGATGTAAAATGGAGCAAGGGCGTGGCGGCCAAAGGGCAGAGCAAGGGTGCGCCTTATGATGTGCTGATCATCGATGGCGCGGTGACAAAGTTACCTGACGTGGTCCTCCGCCAACTTGCTGACAATGGCCGTATAGCCATGGGGCTATTGGACAGGGGCGTATCGCGCCTGTCGTCAGGGCGCAGAGCTGGCGATACCGCAGGTTTTATCAGCCATGCCGACATGGATATGGCAATGGCGCCGGGCTTCGAAGCAAAAGCCGCAGAGTTCGTCTTTTAAGTAAGACTGTGGATAAAGCCGATTTACAAGTGTGTACAAACTTGACAGTTAACCATAAACTGCCATGGTGCGCGCCGATATATGTGGGCATTCGACAGGTGAACTGAGATGGGCGATATGAGCAAGGAACCGTCCATGGAGGAGATATTATCCTCCATAAAACGTATCATTGCTGAAGACAGCGATGCTTTGGTGACCGGAATAAGCGAGGATGCGGATTCTGTTGCCAGCCGTCGCGATTCGGACCGGATGACTCATCGTAAAGCGGTCGTTGCGAGCATGGCCGATAGTGCTGAGGATTCTTCTTCCTACGTTGATGAAGTGCTGGAGCTGACGGACGAAATGCCGAATGTCGGGAAAACTGCCGCTGCACAGCCTGCAGCGCAGCCTGCAACTCCAGCTATGCCTGAGCCGGACACGAAAAAACCGCGCGCAGTCGCACCGAAAACGAAGCCAGCTACCGAGTCGCAAGAAACAAAGGCCAATTCGAAGTCAGATGATACAGCAGCCAATATGATTGTCTCGGTTGAAAGCGAGATTGCGGCGCGTTCTTCACTGGCTGCGCTGTCCTCGATGATTGTCAAACCTGAAGACGGAGATGGCAATACGCTGGAAGGCATGGTGCGCGAAATGCTGCGGCCGATGCTGAAAGAGTGGCTGGACGCTAATCTGCCGACGCTGGTCGAAGGTATGGTTGCCAAGGAAATTGCCCGCATCACCGGGCGTTCACTCTGATTTTTCAGCGCTGAGTCTTATGCATATTGCGGCTGCGAATTGACCTGTGGCGCATAGGCGTTATGGGCAATGGCATGACTGAGCTTTCCAAGACATTTGATCCCGCCTCTATTGAGGCACGCTGGTATGACCATTGGGAAAAGGGCGGCCTGTTCCGCCCCGAACGCCCGGACGCACAGCCCTTCACTATCGTCAATCCGCCGCCGAACGTCACCGGCAGCCTGCATATCGGTCATGCGCTCGACAATACGCTGCAGGACATCATGGTCCGCTATGAACGCCTGCGTGGCAAGGATGCGCTCTGGGTGGTCGGCACCGATCATGCGGGCATCGCAACGCAGATGGTCGTCGAGCGCCAGATGGAAGCGCGGCAGGACAAGCGCAGCAATTACAGCCGAGAAGAGTTTATCGAAAAGGTCTGGGAATGGAAGGCCGAGAGTGGAGGCACGATAACAGGTCAGCTTCGGCGGCTTGGCTGCTCGATGGACTGGTCACGCGAGCAGTTCACCATGGACCCGCATTTCACCAAGGCTGTGGTGAAGGTGTTCGTTGATCTGCATAAAAAAGGGCTGATCTACCGCGACAAGCGGCTTGTGAACTGGGACCCGAAGCTCAAGACCGCAATCTCTGACCTTGAGGTCGAAACGCGCGAAACAAAGGGCGGCTTCTGGCATTTCAAATATCCGCTGGCGGACGGTGTTCGCCTCGATAATGGTCAGGATTATATCGAGGTCGCGACCACGCGTCCTGAGACGATGCTTGCCGATATGGCGGTCGCGGTAAACCCGGAGGATGCGCGCTATCAGAGCGTGATCGGCAAGGAGATACTCCAGCCTATCACCGGACGGCGTTTCAAGGTGGTGGCGGACGAACATGCTGACCCGGAACTGGGATCGGGCGCGGTGAAGATTACGCCGGGCCATGATTTCAACGATTTCGATGTCGGCAAGCGCGCCGGGATCACGTCCGCCGAGATGCTCAACATGCTCGATGCTGATGCGTGCGTTGTGCAGACGAGCGACGGGCTGGTGCCGGAGGATTATCTGGGGCTGGATCGCTTTGAGGCGCGGGACAAGGTCGTCGCGCAGATGAAAGCGGAAGGCTTCCTGATCCCGCATATCGTCAAGAACAAGGACGGCGAAGAAGTAGAACAGGATTTTGAACCGCGCACGATCCAGACGCCTTATGGCGACCGTGGCGGCGTGGTGATCGAGCCATGGCTGACCGATCAATGGTATGTCGATGCCGAAACACTGGCACAGCCCGCGATAGAGGCGGTGAAGAGCGGCGCAATCGAGATCGTGCCGAAGTCTTGGGAAAAGACCTATTTCAACTGGATGGAGAATATCCAGCCATGGTGTGTCTCGCGGCAGCTCTGGTGGGGGCATCGGATACCGGCCTGGTATGGGCCTAAAGGTGTTTGGAGCGATAGCTCAACACCGCTATTCCAAATGGTGGGAAGAGCGTGGGATCACTCGACATTTGTTGGTGTAAACGAAGATGAAGTGCGTCTTATAGCAGCGAAGCAATATAAGGTAGACCCCGATAAGATTGTGTTTGTTTCACGGCGTGCCGAGGCGAGCAAAATAATGCACGAGGGCAAGTTCGGATTATGGCAAGACAGCGACGTCCTTGACACATGGTTCTCGTCGGCGCTGTGGCCCTTTGCGACATTGGGCTGGCCCACTCAGGAAAAGCCCCTCCTCTTCAGGGGAGGGGTTGGGGTGGGGACTTCTGGCGCAGATACCCCCCCCCCGGCCCCCTCCCTTGAAAGGGAGGGGGAGCTTTTGGCCAAGCACTACCCCAATGATCTCCTCATTTCCGGTTTCGATATATTGTTCTTCTGGGATGCGCGCATGGCGATGCAGGGGATTGAGTTCATGGGAGAAGCCCCATGGAAGAAGCTCTATCTCCATGGCCTCGTGCGCGCGGCGGATGGGCAGAAAATGTCCAAGTCCAAGGGCAATGTCGTCGATCCGCTCGGCCTGATCGATCAATATGGCGCGGATGCGCTGCGCTTCTTCATGGCGGCGATGGAAAGTCAGGGCCGCGACATCAAGATGGATGACAAGCGCGTCGAGGGCTATCGCAACTTCGCGACCAAGCTGTGGAACGCGACCCGTTTTGCGATGAGCAACGGCATTACGGCCTCCACCACATTGGCTGCGCCGCACGCTGCCCAAGCCGTCAACACATGGATCATCGGCGCGGTGGTGGAATGTCAGGCTGCGCTCGACAAGGCACTGGCCGAACTGCGCTTCGATGCGGCGGCGAACACCATCTATCATTTCGTGTGGGATCAGTTTTGCGACTGGTATCTCGAACTCATCAAGCCCGCATTTGTGGATGGCGAAAAGGGCGAGATGGACGCGGAATCGAAACTGGTGGCGGGCTGGGTGCTAGACCAGATACTGGTGATGCTCCACCCGTTCATGCCGTTCATCACCGAGGAGCTGTGGCACGCGCTTGGTGAACGGAAGTACGACCTGATCGTCGCCAAATGGCCGCAGCCCAAAGCGGCGGTGGATGCTGAAGCCAAGGCCGAAATTGAATTAGTGATCGAAGCGGTTCGAGAAGTGCGATCTACGCGCAACGAAATGAATGTTCCACCGGGTATTCGGATGGAGTGTTATGTTGTGCCGAGCAGTGAAATGACAATGAAGCGTCTCAAGAAGAATTGGGAAGCAATCAGCAAACTTGCCCGGATTAATTGGTTGGAAATGCCAGATGCGGATCTAGGTAAAGGTAACACCATGCAGGTCACGGTCGCTGACACTACGATTGCTCTTCAGCTCGAAGGCGTGATCGACATTGCGGCGGAAAAAGCCCGCCTTGCCAAGGCTCTGGAGGCTGTAGCGAAGGAAGCCAAGGCGCTGGAAGGGCGCCTCAATAATCCCAATTTCGTCGAGAAGGCCAAGCCGGAAGCGGTGGAAAAGGCGCGCGCCGATCATGCCGAGAAATCAGCGGAAGCGGAGCGGCTACAAGCGGCATTGTCGCGTTTGGGGTGATGCCTGCTGGCGACGCTCTTATTCGCCTTTGCCCAGCTCGAACTTCGCTGCGCTATAGCTGGAAACAAGGTAGGGCACGGCATAGTTGAGCAATAGCTTGCCTATGGAAAGGTCGCCGCCATCCCAGAGCACCGGGCCTTGGTTGATGAGGTTAAGGCAAGTGCCGACAAAGGCCGAGACCTTGAACGCATTGCGGACAATCGTCGGGTTACGCATCATGGCGATCAGCCGCAGCATGGCTATGAATTTCGCCTCACAGATGCTTCGCGGCATAAGCCGCCGCCGCGCCAAACAGGCCGATCTCGTCATGCATGGCGAGGCGCACTGGCGTCTGCTCCATCAGGTTGGAAAAGCGGCCCTTGGTGGTAAAGCGATCATGAAAGCCGCTGGTCAGAAGATGGCTTTTCATGCGCTGCGTGAGGCCGCCCGCCAACACGACAGCGCTGGGGCCATGGGCAAGGGCAAGGTCTCCTGCTACTGCGCCATAAGCAAGGCAAAGCCGCTCCAGAGCTTCGTGCGCCAGCGGCGTGCGGGCATTGAGCGCGGCGTCCCACAAGTCTGCATCGCTGAGCGGTGGCGCATCCGCTCCGGCAATGGCGACCAGCCCTTGATATATAGTGTTGAGGCCGGGGCCGGACACAATGCGTTCGGTTGACATGCGTGTGCGGGTACGCAGAAAATGCGCGCGCAATTGCACCTCGGTCTCGTCGAGCGGGGCAAAGTCGATATGTCCGCCCTCGGTGGCGATAATATGGGGCGTGCCATTGTTATAGGCTATCATGCATACGCCAAGACCGGTGCCCGGCCCCAGCACCGTTACCGCGCCATTGTCAGGAAAGGGCCTGTCCGGCCCGAACAGCAATTCCATATTGGACCGGGGCAGGCGCGTGATCGCATGGCCCACAGCCTCGAAATCATTGACCAGTTCCAGCCTGTCAACGCCCAGCTCTTCGGCCAGCTTTTGCGGGTAAATTACCCAGTCACTGTTGGTGAGGTCGATAATGTCCGGCTGGATTGCGGTTGCCAGCCCGATGGATGCACGGGGCGGCAGCGGTGCATTTTCTTCTCGCGCAAAAGCCTGCCAACAGCTTGCGAGCCCTTCATGCTCGGCCACTTTATATTTGCGCACGGTGCCACATATTGGTGTGCCATCGGAGTCAAATGTGGTGCGCGCGAAACGGGCATTGGTGCCTCCGACATCGACAGCGATTATTTCGTCCATATGATGCGTTTCGCTTCCATGGGGGCAGGTGGATGATGTAATATGCGGAGCATCAAGCATAGGATCGGCCTGTCGTGCTGTCTACCCACGCTCGACAGCATTTCCTTATGGGCATCAGCCTATCAGTCTGGGCAGCTCCTCATGCAGCATATCGAGCAGATGGCTCGTCTTGGACGGCAGATAGCGTCGCTGCGGATATACAGCCCATATAGGCTCCGTAGCCGCCCGATATTCATCCAGAACAAGCTCCAGCCGACCATCATTAATGGCGTCAATTACATAAAATTCGGGAAGCTGGCAGATACCCATTCCGGCAAGCGCGGCCTGATGAACCGACACGCCGCTGTTGCATCGCCAAACTGGCTTGGGGCGCATAATGCGCTCTTTCCCGCCTATTGAGAAGTGCCAGGTCGAGCCGGATCCCATCAGGCATGCATGCTCGCTCAGATCATCGACTTGGACGGGGCGGCCCGCTTTGTCGAGATATTCCGGCGACGCGCATGTATAGAATGTCCGGCTGGCGACTTTTGTTTGCGCCAGCCTGCTATCGTCGAAATGACCGGTGCGCAGCGCAAGGTCATAGCCCTCGGCAACCAGATCGACCAGGCGGTTTGTCAGCTCGATATGAAGATTCACCTCTGGGTAGAGCACGCCATAGCGCATCAGGATAGGAACGAGAAAGCGTTCGCCCAATGCGGTAGAGCATGTGCAGCGCAGCTCGCCGCGAGGCGCATTGCTGTCGCTGATAAGGCCGATCGCTTCGTCCCGGTCCATGATCATGCGGCGGCATTGTTCGAGGAACATTCCACCACTATCTGTAAGACGTACAGAGCGTGTCGTGCGGTTGAAGAGCTGTACGGCGATGCGATTTTCCAGTCGCCCGACCGCGCGGCTCATATGAGTTACTGAAGCGCCAAATGCATCGGCGGCGGCAGTGAAACTCCCGGCTTCAGCGACTGCGACAAATTCGTCTATTCCGTCCCATGCACCAATCATTATAACTCTCTAGTGATAGTGTCTTTCTAAAAGCTATCTTTATTGCAGGGAGGTGTAAATGCTAAATGGGCAGGATGACAAGGAGAATGATTCGATGAAGACCCGTGCTGCCGTTGCCCTTGAAGCGAAAAAACCGCTCGAAATTTTAGAGTTGGATCTGGAAGGACCGAAGGCTGGCGAGGTTTTGGTTGAGATTATGGCAACGGGCATTTGCCATACAGATGCCTACACGCTCGACGGGCTGGACAGCGAAGGGATTTTCCCCTCGGTTCTTGGCCATGAAGGTGCAGGCATCGTGCGCGAAGTCGGCGAGGGTGTGATCAGCGTAAAGCCGGATGATCATGTGATCCCGCTGTACACGCCGGAATGCCGCCAGTGCAAAAGCTGCCTTTCCGGCAAGACAAACCTGTGCACCGCGATCCGCGCGACGCAGGGGCAGGGGCTTATGCCGGACGGCACCAGCCGCTTCAGCTATAAGGGCCAGGCTATCCATCATTATATGGGCTGCTCGACTTTCTCGAATTTCACCGTGCTGCCGGAGATCGCCGTGGCGAAAATCCGTGAGGACGCGCCGTTCAAGACGAGCTGCTATGTCGGTTGCGGCGTTACGACAGGTGTTGGCGCCGTGGTGAACACCGCGAAGGTGCAGGTGGGCGATAATATCGTCGTATTCGGACTGGGCGGTATTGGCCTTAATGTGCTGCAAGGTGCGCGGATGGCGGGCGCGAACAAGATCATCGGCGTGGACATCAACCCGGACCGCGAGGAATGGGGCCGCAAATTCGGCATGACCGACTTTATCAACGGCAAGGGCAAATCACGTGATGAAGTGATCGCTGAGATATTGGCGCTGACCGATGGTGGCGCGGACTTCACCTTCGATTGCACCGGTAACACCGAAGTGATGCGCACGGCGCTGGAAGCCTGTCATCGCGGCTGGGGCACCAGCATCGTCATAGGCGTGGCCGAAGCGGGTAAGGAAATTGCTACCCGTCCGTTCCAGCTTGTCACCGGGCGCAACTGGCGCGGCACGGCTTTTGGTGGTGCCAGGGGACGCACCGATGTGCCCAAGATCGTGGACTGGTATATGAACGGCAAGATCGAGATCGATCCGATGATCACGCATGTTCTGTCCCTCGAAGAGATCAACAAGGGTTTCGACCTGATGCATGCGGGTGAATCGATCCGCTCTGTAGTGGTGTATTAATGGGTATAGTTAAGGTCTCTACCAACCGCAGCCACGGTGGCACCCAGGGCGTGTATGAACATGCCTCTGCCTCCACTGGCACAGAAATGCGCTTCTCCGTGTTTGTACCGGACCATGCTCCCGGCGCCAAAATGCCGGTCCTGTGGTATTTGTCAGGGCTTAGCTGCACCCATGCCAACGTAACCGAAAAAGGCGAGTTTCGTGCTGCTTGCGCAGAGCTAGGGATAATCTTTGTCGCGCCGGATACCAGCCCGAGAGGGGACACTGTACCCGATGATGCAGAAGGAGCGTATGACTTTGGTCTGGGCGCGGGCTTTTATGTCAATGCCACGCAAGAGCCTTATGTGCGCAACTACAGAATGCGCGATTATATCGAGCAGGAATTGCCCGGCTTTATCGAGAGGCATTTCCCGGTCGATATGATGCGGCAAGGCATTATGGGACATAGTATGGGCGGGCATGGCGCGCTCACCATCTCTTTGCGCAACCCTGGCAAGTATCGCTCGACATCTGCATTCTCACCAATTGTTTCGCCGATGAATTGCCCATGGGGGGAAAAAGCTCTGACCGGTTATATTGGCAATGATCCATCAACTTGGACAGAATATGATGCATGTGCGCTGATCGCTAATGGTGCGCGCCTTGATGACATATTGGTTGATCAGGGCGATGCGGATGATTTTCTGGCTGAGCAGCTCAAGACGCATTTGCTGCAGGAAACATGTGACCGGGTCGGGCAGAAGGTAACGATTCGCATGCAACCTGGCTATGATCACAGCTATTATTTTATCTCGACCTTCATGGATGCGCATTTGCGTTGGCATGCTGCGCGACTGACTGCCTGACCTTATATAATATGAGGTTTCATCAAAAAATGACAGTTCGCTTGCCATTGAGAAACACACGACGCTCCGCATGAAGCTGAACCGCGTGGGACAGGACGGTCGTCTCGACCTCCCGGCCTTTGGCGACCAGTGCATCAGGCAGCATGTTGTGAAGCACGGGAGTGATGCCTTGTTCGATGATCGGGCCTTCGTCGAGATCGGCAGTCACATAATGCGCGGTCGCACCGACCATCTTTACACCGCGCTCATAGGCGCGATGATAGGGCTTGGCACCCTTGAAACTGGGCAGCAGTGAATGGTGGATATTGATGATACGTCCGGAATAGCGGGCGCAAAATTCATCTGAGAGCACCTGCATATAGCGCGCAAGAATGATGAGTTCGATTTCCTCATGCTCGATCAGATCAACGAGCTTGTGTTCAGCCTCCGCCTTGGTTTCTGCGGTCACAGGAATATGGTGAAAGGGCAGGCCATTGACGGTTGAAAATTGCTCAAACGTCTGATGGTTGGAAACGACCATACGGATGTCTATCGGCAGTGATTTTATCTGGTGGCGAAAGACGAGATCGTTGAGGCAGTGGCCGAATTTCGATACCATGACGAGCGTTCGCATCGGTTTGTCCTGCGGCATTATCTGCCACTGCATATCATGCCTGGCAGCGATAGTCGCAAAGCGGGTTTCCAGCACATGCTGGCCAGCAGCGCCTTCTGGTACGAACGCCACGCGCATGAAGAACATATTGTTCGCCTGGTCCTCAAATTGCGCGCTCTCGACGATATTGCATTCATGCTCTGCCAGAAAATGGGAAACACTGGCAACAATACCAATAGCATCAGGGCAGGTGATGGTTAGCAAAAATCTATTGTCATCAATTTTCATAGGGAGCACTTTACGGTATATCATTGTGAGTTAAACAGCAGGCGATACCCATAGCGGATACACTATTGTGTGCCAGCGCATTAACCCATAAATTGACCTTTAAGAGACTGCACTGGGATTCAGGTCACTGGTCTTGCGTATGCTGCGGACGTCCGGCTGAGATGGCACGGGTGAATTGGCATTGGTCCTCATGTAGGTTTCAAGGCTTATTGCGCCTTGGCGCAAATGCATGCTTGACGCTGCGCCTGAGCGCGCTTAAGTGGCCGTCCGCCCGGCATTATTATGGTGCTGGCAGATTTTATGGCGATCGTAGCTCAGTTGGTTAGAGCGCCGGTTTGTGGTACCGGAGGTCGGGGGTTCGAACCCCCTCGGTCGCCCCATTATCTCCTGATATGGCCCATGTTTCTAGGAGTATCGTCTGAAAGGGCGGTTTGGTCCATATACGGCTCCAGCGCTGCCCATGCGCTGTTTTTATGTGCATAGGCCAGAGTATGCGCCGGGCTGCTTGAGGGCAGGGCTATGAGCGACAGAGGAAGACCTGCGGCGTTGAGAGGTGCTGGTCCAAGCTGGCGCTGGCCGATATGCGCGGCAGCGCTGCCATTAAACCCTATCGCCTCCAGTCCAGAAAATTGCCGGATGAACATAAGCAGCGGGTTGGCTTCTACGTCGCGCATATTCTGGTCGAGGCTACCGGGGCGCTTGGCGCGTGCAACAACGTCCCACAAGCCGATTGCATGGGCATTGAGACTGTAGAGCCGTTCCTCATAATCCATGGATATCAGATCGATGTTCAGGCGCTCGCTCATGAGCCGCCAGAACTGGTTGCGCGGATGGCCATAATATTGCTGCTTTGCCAGAGAGCGCTTGCCCGGCAGACTCCCTAATATCAACAGCCTGATATCGGGAGTAACCGCGGGCGCAAAACAACGGTCTGTGTCATCGGTGTTCATGCTCCCGCTTATACCGGTCATATCTCTGGCAGGCCAGCGGCGGTTGCTCAATATGTGGAGGGCGGATCGCTGGCAGGAAAGGATTCATCGACTTGCTCATCGACCTTGTCCCATCCTTTGTTTTTTGACAGGCTTTGTTCTTCAGGCCCCGCATTGCGTATGACGCCTGAAGAAAAGACAGGTTCCGCCCCTGCATTTTCGCTCGCTCCCTGTTTTTTGCGGAGCAGGCGATAGAATATGGTGCTAATGCCTGCGAGCATGCCCATTCGTATTATTGTACTCATAATTATCTCCTTCCTGACATATTAACGCGCCGGAAGCGAAAATTATCCCATGGCCCAGGTGATAGATCGCATGGCGGATGCGGTTGGTCGTGCATATGAGGATATATAGAGGTTAATATAGGTGCTTGAGGGAATATCCGTGCCATTGCTTGATCGAGCGCAGCACGAAGCTTGTGTGCATTGCCGAGACACCGGGTAATTCAGCAAGGCACCTGCGGTGGATATCGTCAAAACCGGCGAGGTCGGGTGCGGCAACGCGTAGACGGTAATCGGCTTCACCGGAGACCAGATCACATTCGAGTATTTCTTCATAACGCATCACAGCTTCTTCAAATTGCTGCATGCAGGCGCGACTCTGGTTGTCCAGTGTGATGTCAATGCGTGCCTGAAGGCCAATATCCATTTTGTCTGGCGCTAATTGAGCCGCATAGCCAGCAATCACACCACTGTCTTCCAGAGCATGGATGCGGCGATGGCAGGCAGAGCTGGAGAGGCCGACCCGTTCACTTAGCTCTGCAATGGACCGTTTCGAATCTTTCTGCAGCTCGGATAATATCCGAACATCTGTGCTGTGCATGAAATATAATCCCTATTTACATGAATAATATGGGAATATATGCCGATATTTTATCTATATCCAGAAAAATAAGGAGGAATTTTCGATGCCTACACATTATAATCCCCGACGAAAGTGACTTGGAGGCTTTATGCGCATCGGAACTGTCAAAGAGATTAAAAATCATGAATATCGGGTCGGCCTCACGCCCGAAAGCGTTCAGGAGTTGGTAACGCATGGCCATGATTTGATGGTGGAAAGTGGTGCGGGGCTTGGTATTGGCGCTACAGATGACGATTATCGCCAGGCCGGTGGAACAATCGTGGCGAGAGCTGAGGAGGTTTTCGAGCAGGCTGAAATGATCGTTAAGGTCAAGGAACCTCAGCCCGGCGAGCGGGCCATGCTGCGTGAAGGGCAGATACTTTATACCTATTTGCACCTTGCCCCTGATCCTGACCAGACTGCTGATCTTGTTAAGTCAGGCGCGGTGTGCATCGCTTATGAAACAGTGACCGACAAACATGGTGCGCTGCCGTTGCTTAAGCCGATGAGTCAGGTGGCTGGACGTATGTCTATACAGGCGGGCGCGACAGCTTTGCAAAAGGAACATGGCGGGCGCGGTGTATTGCTTGGCGGTGTGCCGGGTGTGCTTCCTGCCAATGTTATTGTTATTGGTGGCGGTGTTGTTGGCTTCAATGCGGCGCAGATGGCGGCAGGCATGGGAGCCGATGTCACAATTCTCGACCGCAGCCCGGATGTTCTGGAGCGCCTTTCCGTTCATTTTGAAAGCCGTGCCAAGACCCGTTTTTCCAGCAAGGCCAATCTTATCGATTGCATAAAGGATGCTGATCTTGTGATTGGCGCGGTGCTTATTCCCGGTGCAGCAGCGCCTAATCTGGTGACGCGCGAGATGTTGGGCATGATGAAAAAGGGAGCGGTTTTGGTCGATGTTGCTATCGATCAGGGTGGGTGCTTCGAGACATCGCATGCCACCACCCATGCTGATCCGACCTATGTGGTGGATGACATCGTACATTATTGTGTGGCGAATATGCCTGGCGCTGTTGCGCGCACATCGACGTATGCGCTCAATAATGTAACCCTGCCTCATGCGCTCTCTATCGCCAACCTTGGCTGGAAAGAAGCACTTTTGCGAGATGTATATTTACGTGAAGGGTTGAATGTCAGTGGAGGTAAAGTGACGTGCGAGCCTGTCGCGCGTGATCTGGGCTATGACTATGTGCCAGTGGAAGAGCTATTAGACTGAACTGGCAAAAAGCCCGTATGGGTCATGCGCCACCAGTACGGAGTCTGCACGCGCGAGTGAGATCAGAGATAGTCCATGGGCACGTGCGCGTTCTATTGCCAATGTGGAAGGCGCAGAAATGGTGACCAGCATGGGGCAGCGCGCCAATATTGCTTTCTCGATCAGCTCATAGCTGCAACGCGCAGTGAGCAGGATGAAACCTCCGGCAGGGTCGATCTCGGCCCTGGACATCGCACCCACCAGCTTGTCTAGCGCATTGTGGCGGCCAATATCCTCGCGCGCGAGATGAATATCCCCCTGTGCGTTGCAGAAGGCGGCGGCATGGGCAGCGCCAGTGGCTTGCGTGAGGGGCTGGTGCGAAGGGAGGCTATCGAGCGCTGCAAAAATCGCTTTCGTATCGCCGGTTGGCTTTGTGTCGAGAACGGGCAAGGGGCGCATGACCTGTTCGAGGTTTTCGAGGCCGCAAAGCCCGCAGCTTCCCTCGCTTACACGCATGCGCGCCCGTTCGAATATGCCATGCATCAAAGCGTCGCGAAGGGTAACTCGTGCGATCCATGCCTTGCCCAGCGCGGTTATTTCCAGCGCTATTATGTCGGCCGGTGTTGTGATGAGTTGTTCGGACAGGGAAAAGCCAAGGACATAGTCTTCCAGATCGGCTGGCGTCACCATCATTACTGCATAGGCAATGCCACCATATTCGATAGAGAGCGGGACCTCTTCGGCTATAGCACGCGCAATGGCCTGCGCGCTTCCGTCCCGCATCACCTGCACAAGGCTGTGGGCGGGGAGAGGGGGCGCAGAAGCACTCATTGCCAGCTGCCCTTACGCCCTTGCGCCTCGCGGTCAATGGCAAGGATGATACCCAGACACAGCATCACGGTCAGCATTGACGAGCCGCCATAAGACATGAAGGGCAGCGGTATGCCGACGACTGGTGCCAGCCCCATGACCATCATGAGGTTAATGATGACGTAGAAAAAGATCGTCGTCGTCAGTCCTGCAGCTACCAGCCGGGAGAAGCGGTCCTGAGCGCGTATCGAGACATGAATACCCCAGCGAAACAACAGAAGAAACGCGATGATAAGGGTCGCGCCACCAATGAAGCCCCATTCTTCGGCCATAGTCGCAAAGACAAAGTCGGTATGCCCTTCAGGCAGATAATCGAGATGGCTTTGTGTGCCGTTCAGAAAGCCTTTGCCTGTCAGGCCGCCAGAACCAATGGCGATTTTGGACTGGCTGATATGATAGCCAGCGCCCAGCGGGTCATCTTCCGGGTTGAGGAAGATCAATATGCGCCTCTGCTGATACTCATGCAGCAGGAAGGTGAACGCGATGGGGATGAACGCGGCAACTGCCAGCCCCGCACCAATGAACAGGCGCAAAGGCAGTCCGGCAAGGAACATGACGGTGACGCCGCCTGCTGCGATCATCGTTGCTGTGCCAAGGTCCGGCTGGAGGATCACAAGGGCCCACGGCAGGCCGATGAGTATAAGTGCGGGCCATATTGCGGTCCATCGTCTGATTTCACCGACCGGCAATAGTGAATAAAAACGCGCAACCGCAAGAACAATAATAGGCTTCATAAACTCAGAGGGCTGGAGCTGCATGAAACCAAGGTTGATCCAGCGCTGACTGCCACCGGCCACACGACCTGTCAGCTCTACGAGGAGCAATGCGACGAGAACAAGCCCGTAGAGCGGGATGGAATAGGTCGCAAAGTAGGATACAGGCATTCGTGAGAGCACCAGTGCCATACCAGCAAAGACGATGAATCGAACAAGCTGGTTGATGGCCCATGGTGTCATGCTGCCACTGGCCGCGCTATACAGCACGATGATGCCGAAGCTGGCTATGGCGGTGACCAATATCATGATCTTCCATGGCAGTTGCGCAATCGGGGAGGGAACAATACTCATTGGCTCTCCTCCTGCGATGCGTTGCTGGCGGCTGTGGCGTTGTTCATTTCGTCAATTGATGGTGCCAGGCCTTGGGCGGCGCGATAGGCGTCTGTTTGAGCGGCAAGGCGAGTCTCGGGGGGACCACCCCAGTTTTTTTCATAGGCCTCCAGCTTTTCCATCGCCTTGGCAGGGTCGAACAAATAGGTCATGACATCGCCCGAGATCATCGGCGCATCTTCAATGCGATTGGTATGGCCGCCATGTTCAATGATCGTCGCTATGGCATAGCGTGGGTTATCATAGGGCGCAAAACCCAGAAACAGGGCATGGTCGCGCAGCTTGAAAGGCAAGGACGCATTGCCGCGTACACCGCTACGCCGCTCGGCCATGGTGATACGCCGGACCTGCGCGGTGCCGGTTTTTCCCGCCATGAGAATATCGGGCACAGAAACGCGGGCTGCGCCGCCCGTACCGCCACCATTAACCACCGCGCTCATAGCGTTGCGGATGATCTCAAGATTTTCCGGGTTAATGCCGAGATTGGCCGGGGCTGCTCTGTTTGGATTATGCAGCATATTGGGCATCAACATTTTGCCGGACGCGAGACGGGCAGCCATCACCGCCATCTGGGTTGGGTTGACGAGCATATAGCCCTGTCCAATGGTGGCATTGACCGTGTCGTATATTTGCCAGTCCTTGCCATATTTCTTCTGCTTCCACGCAGGGTCGGGCACAGTGCCATAGCTTTGGCTGGGGAAGGGTAGCGGAAACCGCTGGCCCAGTCCGAGGCGGCGCGCCATGTCAGCGATCACCTGCATACCGAAGCGTTGGGCCATCACATAGAAATATATATCACAGCTTTGCGCTATTCCACGCGTCATATCGACTGCGCCATGGCCACCGCGCCGCCAGCAGTGAAAGCGTCCATTGCCGACACTGATCGCTCCGCCACAATGCACCGTTTCCTGCGGATCAAGCCCGCCCTCAAGAAAGGACAGTGCGGCCATTGGTTTGACGGTGGAGCCCGGCGGATAAAGGCCTTGCAGCGTCTTGTTGCGCAGCGGAACATGGTCGTCCTGCGAGAGCATATTCCACTCAAGATGGCTGATGCCGTCGGAAAAGCTATTTGGGTCAAAGCTGGGCATGGAAGCCATGGCGAGCAGGTCGCCTGTCTGACAATCGATGACAACCACCGAACCGCTTTGTGTTGCCAGTCGCCGTCCGGCATAATGTTGCAGGTCGGCATCAATGCTGAGTTTGACTGTTTTGCCTGGTGTGTCGGGGCGGGTCGTCAGCTCGCGGACAATCTTGCCGCGCGCTGTTACCTCAACCCGCTTGGCGCCGGCTTTGCCAGTCAGCTCTGTCTCGAAAGCGCGCTCAAGACCATCCTTGCCAACTTTGAACCCCGGTGTAATCAGCAATGGCTCCTTGCGCTTTTTATATTCTTCGGCAGAGGCGGTGCCGACATAGCCGAGCAGATGACCGACAGCCGGACCTGCGGGATAATCACGCGAAAAGCCTTGGGCGGGGGCAACGCCGGGAAGGTCGGGCAGGCGCACGGATATTGCAGCGAATTGCTCATAGCTGAGCTTTTCTGATACTTGTACCGGCTGGAAACCGGCGGATTTTTGTAGATCCTCGTGAATGCGCTCTACATCTTCCGGTGCGAGCGCCAACAAGCGAGCAAGCGTATTGATGACGGCGTCTTTATCACGCAGCCGGTCAGGGATGATATCGACCCGAAAATCGGTGCGGTTTCTGGCCAGTGGTTTGCCATGCCGGTCGAGAATCCATCCGCGCCGTGGCGGCACCAGTGTCAGATTGACGCGGTTGCTCTCCGAAAGGAGGGTGTATTTTTCATTTTCCGCAACACTGATCCAGCCCATGCGGATGGCGAGCAGTGCGCCCATGCCGCCCTGAAACCCACCCAGCACCATAGCGCGGCGCGTGAAGGAGAAGGACAGGCTGGCTTCGGTGATATGTTTCGGTGTGAGCTTTGGAAATTTCATGCCATCATGCGCCAACGGTCTATCCAGGCGATAATGCGCACAATAAGCGGATAGAGCAACGCAGACCAGAGTGTTTGTGGTAATATCAGGCGCAAAGCGGCATGCGCGCCTGATATCCAGGAGAGAATGACGCTTCCGGCGAGAAAAAACAGACAGGCAAGAATGGCGATCAGCCAGTCATGCCAATAATCACGCCAGAGTATACGGGCTTCTATCATTTCGATGACGATCATGATGACGGACCAGAGAAAAACGCCCGTTCCTATGGCATTGCCGCTCATGATGTCGTCGAAAAGCCCGAGCGGTGCGCCGATCCAAAGCGGCCACAAGTCATGATGCAGCAGCCGCCAGGCCAGCAGGAGCATTAGCCCGAGTGGCGGTAATGTTGGCGACTGAACAAGAAAGGGAAGCATGGGGGGTAGAGCCGATGCCAGCATCACGCAGATGACAGGCGTCGCCTGCATTCGCCAGCGCGTAGGGGTGTTGCCGAGCCGGGGTAGCGGAGGGCTCACGGCGCTTCTATTTCGTCGGGAGGCGTGTTTTCAGCGCTTTGTTCCATGCCTGCTCGTGGGTCAGGAATATTGGCTTCATAGGGGCGTTCGACCATGACCGCCTCCACGCGCGCCGGGCTGGCAAGCGGTACAGCCGTTGCGAGGCCCGCACGCACCGCCACGATCACGGCAACGGGGATGTTGGGGCTATAGAGTCCACCCGTGCCGGTGGTGACCATGATATCACCGGGTTTAAACGGGTTGCGGCCAGCGCTTAATGGCCTGATTTCAACTGTGCCGTCGTCCTGCCCGCTCGAAATGCCACCGACATTATCCCGCGCACGGCGCACGGGAACAATATTCTGGCTATCGGTAAGCAGCAGAACATCAGCGCTATTGGGGCCGACGATCAGGACGCGGCCTATCAGGCCTTCGGGCGCACGTACCGGCATGCCGATAGTGACGCCCTGCCGGCTGCCCGCATTCATGCGTGCAATACGGCGGCTGATGGAAGACGAAGAGCTGATAAGCCGCGCGGTGGCAATTTCGGCATCGGTGGAATCTGTCAGTTCCAACAGCTTTTTGAGGCGGAGATTTTCCTGTTTGATGGCCTGCGCTTCGATGATTTTGATACGGTTGGTCTCGACCTGACGGCGCAATGCGGCATTTTGTGATCCGGCATTCACATAGGCAAACAGCTCTTCGTCAATCGAGCCGACACCCCTGACCATAGAGCGCAATGTGGCGGCTACAGGGCGTGTGATTTCTGCGGCTGTTGCACGCACGACAGAAAAGCCCGCGGGATCAGCCACAGAGAGTATCACTGCGAGCAGCCCCGCGAGCGCTGCGGCTATTGCGATCACATAGCTGGCAAACAGGCCATATTGCGCCCGTCTGTTGACGCCGGGGCGGCGGCTGGAAGCGCTCGCCATATCGGGTCAGCCCCCTTTGTTGCAGTTAAGCGGTCTGGAGGACGCCGCGATACATCGGGTCTTCCAGCGCGCGGCCAGTGCCGATAGCGACACAGGTTAGCGGATCTTCGGCAATGGTAACCGGCAGGCCGGTTTCATCGCGCAGTTCATCGTCCAGCCCCTTGAGCAGCGCGCCACCACCGGTCAATACAATGCCCTGATCGACGATATCGGCTGCGAGTTCAGGAGCGGTATTTTCCAGCGCGATGCGCACGCCCTCGACAATGGTGCCAATAGGTTCGGCCAGCGCTTCGGCAATCTGCGCCTGGTTGATGCTGATTTCCTTGGGGACGCCGTTTACAAGGTCCCGGCCCTTAATGTGGATTGTTGCGCCAATGCCATCTTCTGGAGGCTGGGCAACGCCAAATTCCTTCTTGATGCGCTCGGCTGTGGTTTCGCCGATCAGCAGATTATGGTGACGACGGACAAAGGACACAATCGCTTCGTCCATCTTGTCGCCGCCGACACGTACGGATGTGGTATAGGCCAGACCCCGCAACGAGAGCACAGCGACTTCGGTCGTGCCACCACCAATATCAACGACCATCGAACCAATAGGTTCGGTAACCGGCATATCGGCGCCAATAGCAGCTGCCATAGGCTCTTCGATCAGAAACACCTGACTGGCGCCCGCATTGCTTGCTGCATCGCGAATCGCGCGGCGCTCAACCGAGGTAGAGCCGCTGGGCACGCAGATCACGATTTCAGGGAAGCGCCATGGGCGGGCTTTGCCGCCATGCACTTTGGTAATGAAATGCTTGATCATCTGCTCGGCGACATCAATGTCAGCGATCACGCCATCACGTAGCGGACGAATCGCTTCAATGGAGGCGGGCGTTTTGCCCATCATCAGCTTGGCGTCATCGCCTACGGCCTTGACGCGCTTCACGCCGTTGATGGTCTCGACCGCAACTACGGAGGGTTCATTGAGTACAATGCCCCGGCCGCGTACATAGACGACGGTGTTGGCTGTGCCGAGGTCGATAGCCATGTCCTGAGAGGAGAATTTGAACAAGCGCGTGAAAATCGACATCTCTTATCCTGTTGTATCCGTGGCACGTGCCAAAAATGGCGGGCGGGCCTGCTGATTATGAATTCCTCATACCGGCAAAAGACAAAAGGGCAAAAAAATTGTCCGGTTCCGGCTCGCGGAAAGCGTTCGCTTGGGCTAGTGCGGTGCATATGTCAATACGCCGCCTGCCCGAACATCTCATCAATCGTATCGCTGCGGGCGAAGTCGTGGAAAGACCCGCCAGCGCGCTCAAGGAGCTGGTCGAAAACGCCATAGATGCAGGTGCGAGTCGTATTGCTGTGCGGCTGTCGAGCGGGGGGCTGGACCGAATCGAGGTGCGTGATGATGGCTGCGGCATGTCGCGCGAGGATATGGCGCTGGCATTGGAGCGTCATGCGACCTCGAAATTGCCTGATGAGCGCATAGAAGCCGTTGAAACGCTCGGTTTTCGCGGTGAGGCGCTTCCCAGTATCGCCAGCGTAGCCCGGTTGACGGTGGAAAGCCGGCAGCGTGGGGCGGATGGCTGGCAGCATATCGTTGATAATGGGAATCTGCAGAGTGAGGGGCCATGCGCGGTTTCACCCGGCACAATGATTCGCGTTGAGGAGCTGTTTGCGCGTGTTCCGGCGCGGCGCAAATTTCTGCGCACGCCGCGTAGCGAATATGCGGCGTGTCTCGATGTCGTGCGTCGTCTGGCCATGGCGCACCCGGAAATCGGTTTTTCGTTGGAGCATGAAGGGCGACGGGGTGTCGCGGTGCAGGCCGGGGAAGCACGCGAGGACAGGGTGGCCGCGCTGACAGACCGAGGGCTTGCCGATAATCATGTGATTGTCGCGTTGGAGCGCGAAGGGTACAGGCTGTCAGGGGTCGCCAGCTTGCCGACCTATAACCGCGGCGTTGCGGATCATCTCTATCTCTTTGTTAATGGCAGGCCGGTGAAGGACCGCCTGCTAGTTGGTGCGGTGCGCGGCGCTTATGCGGATCTGTTGGCACGGGACAGACATCCGGTGCTGGCGCTGTTTCTCGATGTGCCGCCTGATGAGGTCGACGTGAATGTGCATCCGGCCAAGACGGAAGTGCGCTTTCGCGACCCGTCACTCGTGCGCGGTATGATTGTTAGCGGCCTGAAGCGAGCGCTGGATGCGGCGGGTTTTCGCTCGGCCCAGCGCCCGGACGGGGCATCGATGATGGCTTGGCGGAGCGAGGGGCGCAGCGAACCAGCGTCGCCCACGCCGATCAGCCCGACACCGATATTCGACCGGGCAGGATTGATGTTGGCCGAGGGGGCGGCACATGCCTCTCCCACCGTATCAGAGGCCAATGCGCCTTGGCAGGCTCCCATGCCTTCCTCGCTGGCGCCACAGGCCCGTGCCGAGGAAGCGCATAGCGCGCCACCGCTGGCGCACAGCTTCCCGCTCGGTGTGGCGCGAGGGCAGGTGGCGAAAACCTATATCGTTGCGGAAGCCGAGGATGGTCTTGTGATCGTGGACCAGCATGCTGCGCACGAACGGCTGGTGCTGGAACGGATGCGCCGTGCGCTGGCAGGCACAGGCGTTGCGTCTCAGGCACTATTGCTGCCCGAAGTGGTGGAGTTGGAAGAGCCCGCCTGTGACCGGCTGGAGGTGCGAATCGGGGAGCTGCGCGAATTTGGGCTGGAGCTGGAGCGCTTTGGCCCGTCCGCCATGCTGGTGCGCGCTACGCCCGCTTTATTGGGTGCGGGCGACGCGCAAGGGCTGGTACGCGATCTGGCGGATGACTTGGCGCAAGCGGATCAGGCGCTCTCGCTCAAGGAACGGCTTGATTATGTCGCAGCGACCATGGCCTGTCATGGCTCTGTGCGGGCGGGGCGAGTGCTTTCCGTGGCGGAGATGAATGCACTGCTGCGCGAAATGGAAATTACGCCCCATAGCGGCCAGTGCAATCATGGTCGCCCGACATGGGTGAAGCTTGCCCATGGCGATATTGAGAAGCTGTTCGGACGGAAATAGAATTCAGCTCATGCGAGCCTGCGAAGCCCGATTTTCTGCGCTTCGGTGCTCACGTATCTTGAAGTACGCTGCGCTCCGATGCTCGAAAATCAGCCTTCTCGGCTCCACCTGAACTGAATTCCGATAACCACTAGAGCGGGATGACATTGGGCTGACTCGAAAGAGGATTCCCAAGAGGCGTGGAATGTGATTCATGATGTCTGCTGGGTGAGGAGGCCAGCAAGGCATGGCACGAGCCTATTCGATGGACCTTCGCG
>Ga0209273_10001432_pt1 | contig 21562 bp, 19 predicted proteins | sample tdAd471_FD_187126 | JGI IMG/M metagenome (GOLD analysis project Ga0209273, IMG submission 187126) | Marine sediment microbial communities from the Atlantic coast under amendment with organic carbon and nitrate - tdAd47.1 (SPAdes)... | ecosystem: Environmental > Aquatic > Marine > Coastal >...
CCAGCCTGATGCTCCTTCAGGATGCCGATAATCTGCTCTTCGCTGAAACGGGATCTCTTCATCGTCTGTCTCCTTCGTCAGGGAACAGACTAACTTCAAAACAGGGAGATTTCAGGGGGTCACGTCAATATGATTGTTCGTTTTACTAAACTGCGCACTTCATCGGGGGCCAACCTTTAAATTCTCCGTGCGTTGTGCCTACAAGTGAAGGCGACGAGATTTCGTAGTTTTGATCGATCAGTCGGCAAACTTTTCGCTGAAGTTTTCTGTGGCTTCTCTAAGTGGATCGTCAGCCAAGTGTGCATAGCGTTGCGTTGTTTGCGGCTGCGTATGGCCTAGAAGCCTCCCGACAATTGGAAGGCTCACGCCACTCGATACCAAGTGTGAAGCAAACGTATGCCGCAGATCGTGAACACGGCAGTTCTCGATCTTCGCCGCAATGCGAACGTCATCCCAAAACTTCTTGATGCAGTTGAGCGGTTTGCCGGGCGCGTCGCCCGGAAACAGATAAGGGCTATCGGTGGTGTGCGCGGCTTGCATCCCCTTTAGGAGTTCGACAGTCGCGGTAGAGAGGGGCACATGTTCCCGCCGGTTCTGCTTGGTCGTATGGGCAGGCTTGGTCCACACGCCGCGCTCCAGATCGAATTGATCCCATGTTGCATTCAGGGCTTCGCTCTTGCGTGCGCCAGTCAAAATAAGCAGCCGGATCACGTTCGCGGCGCGTTGGTTCGGGTGCACGTTGAGCACGTTCGTCAGCCGCTTCAACTCTTCCTCGTTTAACCAGCGGTCGCGTTTCTCTTCCTGAAACTTGGGAATGCCGAGGACGGGGTTTAGCTCACGCCATTCCCATGCGACCGCAAGCGAGAACATTTTTGAGAGAAGCGCACGGACCCGGTTGGCGCGATAGGGTGTCTCTTTCAGGCCGATCAACAACGTCTCGATATCCCGACGGGAGATATCGCGGACCTTCCGACCTTTGAATTTTGGAAGAATGATTTGTTCGATCATCGCCACGTTATTGCGAAGCGTCGACGGGCGGTTGTTCGGCTTCGCGTGACGCTCCAGATAGTCCGCCGTCAGGTCATTCATTGTGGGGGCTTGCCGCGCGTCCTGCCGCTCCTTTGCCGGATCGTTGCCATGAGCAACACGGCCCAGTTCGATACGTGCCATCTTGCGGGCCTCATCCGGCGTCAGCACGCCGTGCCGCCCAAGCGTGATGCGCCGCGAATGTCCCTCGTGCCGGTACTGGACGATATAGCTCTTAATGCCGGACGGTTTTATCCGCAGGCCGAAACCGGGTAGATCATCGTCCCACTCGAAGCGGTCCTTTTCGAGGGGCTGGACGATATCGACAAAACGTTTGGTGAGTCGTGACATGCTCTAAGTGCCGGTTATGATTTGCATGTTCGGAGGTGCCTATTCATTCCAAAGCATAGCAATTGCACCACAAATCGAGAGGAAGCAAACGACCCAGAGTACGACTTTCCCTGCTGCGCCCTTGAGCTTTACGCCCAATGCTTCGAATTCGATATTGCCCTCTGATTGTCGAAACAAGGCAACGATTACGAATGCACCTAAAAACGCAAATGGTAGTCCGACAATGGCCGCAAAGTTCTTTGTAACGATTTCAGTTAGTACGGGATCAAATCTGTTCCGCCAAACGACGACTGCAAGCATCAAGGTTAGAGCCAATACCGAAAGAGCAATCCCGGCGTTTATTAGATTTCTGAATCGTTCCGCTGGCTCACGCATGTAAATTACACCTCAAACAGGAAGCCTGTTGACCGACAGCTAACGGCACTCAGGTAAGCAATAGGTAAGCAGTATACAGCGAAGACTGGAGAAATATGAAGCTATTTATCTACAAGGAACATCTATAATAAAAATATAAATCAATAAGTTATAGTAGGTTGGCATGGTTTGGCGTAATTCAGAGTAGCATTTATTATAAGACTCTTAATCAGCGGGTCCAAGGTTCGAGTCCTTGTGCGCCCACCAATAAAATCAAAGGCTTAGGGAATTTCTTTCCTTAAGCCTTTTGCTTGAGTGACCATAGAGTGACCTTGACCAGTGTAAAATATTGTTAATTCGGGTTATGGTACACAGAATCGCATCAGCCGGATAAGGCGAGCGAACTTCAGGGAGAACAAATGGCCGAAGTAGCGGTAAGTGGTAACGTCTTAAAGTGGGCCCGGGAATTTCGTGGGCTCGAAATAGATGCGGCTGCCGAAAAGTTAAAGCTTGAATCAGGCGACCTGGCCGCAATCGAAGAAAAGGAAGAGACAGAGATTGCTTTAGGCATGTTCGAAAAATTTGCCTCGGCCTATCGTTTGCCTCAATCCACCCTTTTTCGCTCAACTCCACCGAAGCAGCCCAAGTTTCCAAGCGAGCATCGAACTCTTGACGGCCGCTCGCCCAAACACAGTTTTGAATACAGCGTTGCGTTGAGCAACATCCGAAGCTTGCAGCTAACCTTAACAAATCTCAGCCAGGATGACGAAGAGTTCGTTTGGCCGCGGCTGCCCGTATATTCACGTGCCGAGACCGATCCAACTCAAATAGGGGAACGGGAGAGGCGGCATTCAGATATTTCTTTCGAAGATCAGCTTGGATGGAAGCCGAGTAAAGCCTTCAATTACTGGCGTTCATATTTCGAGCAGAAGGGCATCGTCGTCTACTTGCAGAAATTCGAACTCGGCGATTGTCGTGGATTTAGCATTCGTGATGAAGGTCAGCCGCCGGCGATTGTGATTAACAAGAGCGAAGAAAACGATCGGGCACGTATCTTCACCTTAATCCATGAATATGCGCACTTGGTTATTGATGAGCCAGGAACTTCGGATCTTGATAGCCGTAATCCAGTGGAAGCTTACTGCAATAAATTTGCCGCAGCGTTTTTAATGCCACGTGACGCCCTCAAAGAACTTATCGGCACTTGGCCAAATGAACAGATCGAGTGGCAGGACAGTAAAATCAAATTCATGGCTGGGCGATTGAAGGTCAGTCAGCGCGCTCTTGCCCTGCGGCTTGAGGAATTGGGCCTTGCCCGAAAGGGGTTCAACCAGCGCTTCAATTGGGCGCCAATGAAGAAACCTCGTAGATCGGATAGCGGCGGAGGCGGTGATTACATCAAAACCCGCTTGAGCGAGCTTGGGAGCCGCTACACAGGTGCAATTATCGACGCCATGGACCGTGGGACTATCACGACTTTTGACGCATCGAGCGCGCTGGGCCTAGGCGAGCAGCACTTTCCTGCCGTGCGTGATTATGTTGTGGGTCGCCGGGGGCCATTGAGTGAGTGAAGATCAGCAAGAATATCTGTACCTGCTTGATACTAACGTGCTTTCGAGTATCAGTCGGCACCCGGATGTAGATGAATTGTTGGCTGGCATTTTTGAATTGGCAATTGCTGGCCAAGTGAAAACCATCCGACAAGTTTTTCGGGAATTGGAAAAATACAAAATCGCATTCGATAAAATTAAAGATCATAAGCCTAACTTGCTCATACCTACTGCCGAGCAAATGGATAAAAAAGTGAAGGCACTTATTGAGGTGGTTCAGGATGAGGCCCCTTATTTGAGCGACCCGACAGGAGCAATTGACGCAGCCGATCCATGGCTTGTTGCCGTTGCCAAGGCACACGGTTATACGCTCGTGACGGATGAGAAGCCCAATAGCCCGATAAAAATACCAGCAGCCTGCCAAAATCCCTTATTAAAATGCAGATGCATTCAGAGTCCGCATTTTCTTTTTGAAACCAAATTGATCAGCGAAATTAAGCCAGAACATGTCTCTCCGGAACTATTTTATAAATGATATTTTTTTTGGGCATGCTTTTGCCTTTATCTTAATTATGAGACTTTCGCCAACCAGATTTGATGGCCTCATCCTCTGAGCAAAAGTATCTTTCTCCCTTTGAAATATCGATTTTGGTTCGCGAATAATAGGCGCCACTGGGCATGTGATAGATACGCTCTCCACCCTTGCCGATATTGCCTTTGATGTTGCAAGCGGTGTTATCATTCGCCGGCGCCTTGGTTAACCGCTTTCCACGCCGCCAGTCCCATGGCTCGATAAACTGGCCAGCCCATAGCCCCCGGCCGGCAGCTTTCGCGCTCGCTTCCGCCCCAATGTAATCTTTTGAATACCGGCGATAGGCCAGCGCCAGGCCGTCTAGAACAAGTGCCTCGCCAACGTCGATACCGCCAGCAAAGCACTTGCCGATGATCCGCCCATATCGATCCTTATCAATGGCCTCGCATTTGACCTGAGAGCCCCCTACAAGCGTTCTCATGCGCTTGCTGGCCTCCTGACCACATAACCACTCTATGCCGCCTCTCTGGCACGTCTGGTGACTCTCAGGGGCATCTATTCCGTGGATGCGGATGCGCTGGCCAGATACGTCCAATGTGTCACCATCGATTACCCTAACGCCATTATTTGTAAGTCCAGCAGTTGGCACGATTACTATAGCGCCAAGCAGCACGTAAATGACCCCTCGTAGGATCAAACAGAGTGTCTCGGAAAAGGCGCTAGGCACTATAGTTTCTCAAGTTCCTCGAACCCTTGATATGAAACTTGATTACAAAGAGGAGCATCGCTCATCGATTGCACAACACGGCCATTGTTGATTAGAAGGGCTACAACCTTTCGCCCCGTATAGCCACCGAGGCGGTTTTTTGCGTTAGCTCTAAGGCAGGTAAGCCAGCCCTGTTGGAAAAACAAGTGGCCTTGCTGAGGATAAGAAATCTCCGCATCACGGATGCTATATGGGTCAAAAAATGCGTCTTTTACGTATGATATCACATTGTCACGGTAGTTCGTGGGGAAGGGCCCAATAGCTTGCGGATTGGGAGTTACGCAGGCAGACAGAAAAGCGGCTGAAATCATTACTAATAGTAAGTTGGCAAAAACACGCATGAAACCAGTCCCCCACGGTTGCAATTTTCAAGGGTAACTATAGAACTTTCTACCACCCTTTTTTACCCTAATTTTTGTTGCTCTTTATATCGGGGAGCAAAGCCAGAGATATAGGGAACGTGCTTTGACCCGGAGGCATATTTCTCAACCGCAAAACCGCGCCCCCAATATCCCTAAGCCTAGGTGCTCGAGGCCATCACCGCACGGCAGAAGTTGACCGTATATCCGACCAAATCTCATGCAAAACGATCATCGTAAATTAGGGTGTCGATTCAGGGACCTCAATTCGACCAGTGCTCTAACAGTTTCCGATCCTCTACGACCCCCAGGGCAACCACTTTTCCGAGGATAATTTCTTCGAGCCTGTCCCGGTTGGTCGTATCGGGTGGGTAAATCGTGTTGTCGCAGGTTACGAGGACGCCGGCTTTAACTCTCGCTGTCAGGCGTCGGATTTGCGGCCCAGCATCTGTATCGAGAACATAGAGGCCTTCGCCAACGTATTCTGAAATTGTTGTGTCGACGAGGACGCCGTCACCGGGTTTAACGGTGGGGTACATCGCATCGGACAATACCGGCACCACAGATAGACCTGGTTTGCTCATGCCCGCAGACTTGAACATCGCCGAATGAACCTCGGCGGTTTTCTTTGCATCGTTGCTCATTCTCTTAGCTCCAACAGAGCGCGAGAGTGCAAAAAGGTGGCGGCGGTGATATTGATTTTTTAGCCACTGATTCGCCCCTCACGGCGGGTTGTGGTTAGGGCCGTCGTGGTGTTGGTAGCACTGCGGCGGCCCGCTCTAATCTGGAAACGCTAACCGTTTTCAAAGAATCGCGCAACAAACTGGTGTTGGAAGACAAGCACGTTATACTTGCTCACGATGAAAAAAATTCTCGTCATTGTTTTTTGTGTTTTAGCTGCTGGTTGCGCAAGAACGCCCCACATAATCAGCGAAACGCCCGTGTCACTGGTGACGCGAACGCACGCGGTCATTGGTGGCGGGCCAGAATATTCTCCACAGGCTGCAGCAGACATTGCACAAGAATGGTGTAGTCAAAAGCACGCGGGCAAGGATGCTGAGATCGTCACAATCTCATCTAATAAATATTACGATGATACCGTGTGGCGGTGCCGTTAGCTTTCGACATTGCGATTTTAAAGATGAATATTTCAGGTCGATCTCTCAGCTTTGCGGCAAAATGATGATCTCGCAATCAAGCACAGTCGCCCACTCGTAAAAGAGATCGATCCCAGGCCGCCTCATTCCCGCTTCAAGCTTACCGCAATATCCCATCGACCAGCCCGCCTCAAAGTCGACGTCCCATTGAGACATTCCGAGGTTTTGACGTTGCTGAATTAGAGTTTCAATGAGAGGCCAGTGGGGGCCTCCCTGCCACTTGTTTGGTGCGCGGCCATGTTGGCGATTTTTTCTGACAACATCGCCCGGATCATCTTGCATCGCTGCAGGCATCATGGATTGAGCGGGATGCCGTTTTCAAATCCGGTCGGCGCCCAAGGTTTAGGTGCAACATTCCGCAGGTCGAGAATGAAGCGGCGGCCGTCAGCGGTCGACACATCGAAGCCGCCAATGCGCACTTCGTACCGCCCATGGGACTAGAGCACACGGTGCGAAAGAAACGCTCTACTTATGAGGTGATCACCATTCGCTCATATGTTCGTTGTGGGTTGATGGGTTTTCCCTCAAGACTCCAGGGGATGATGGCTGCGACGTGACCCTGAACGGTCCGGCTTCCCAGCTAACATTGGATCCGGTAAAAGGTCCGTTTTCGTCTCAATAGCCGGGTGAAATCCCGCAATAGCCCAACAGCCTGCTGGGCAAGGCTTGGCGGTACCCGAGCGCTGAATTGATTTGCCGGGTATGTCAGGGGCAAAGGATTTTCTGCAACCAACGTCCTGCGGCCAGTGTCCGGTGGTCGTCGTTCATTCGCCCGATCAGCTGCACGCCGACAGGCAGGCCGGTTCGACCGGTCAGGCCCGGTATATTCAGACAGGGTCCCCGAAGTGCCGTGCCGAGCCGGTTGAAGACAGGATTGCCGGTGGCATCCAGCCCTTCCGGGGCTTCGCCCGGTGCGCTCGGGCAGATCAGTACATCCACACCTGCCATGGCGGCATCCAGTGCGGCTTGTGCCGCGGTGATGACGCCAAGTGCCTGATCGAATCGTTCGGGCGAACAGGCAGCACCGGCATCCGCACGCACGGCATAACTCTTGCTGACCTGATCGCGGTGGAACGCCAGCTCGTAAGCGGCGGACAAGGCCGCCTGATAGTCGACAACGATACCCTGAGCTTCGCCCAGACCGTCGAACACCTCTGGAAGCGTAATCTCTTTCACGGTCGCGCCGGCATCTACGGCGAGACGCGCCGCCGTGTCCAGGGCGGTGCGGGTGTCTTCATCGGCGTGCGGCCATTCCGGTGTGCGGCACAGTCCGAAGACCGGCCGGAAAGCTGCGTCATCCCCGTTCAGCCTGAGCACCGGACGCTTGGCGAGGACAGCTGCGAAATGGGCGACATCGGCGACATCACGGGCGAACAGTCCGATGGTATCAAAGGTATCTGCGAGAGGGCGGATTCCGGTGCGGTCGATCAGGCGAAAACTGGGTTTATAGCCGACGACACCGCAATACGACGCAGGACGAATGGTCGAGCCGACGGTCTGCGAGCCGAACGCCAACGGCACCATGAAGTCGGCCACGGCGGCGGCCGACCCGCTGGACGAGCCGCCGGGCGTGTGCTTCGGATTATGCGGGTTGGCTGTTTTGCCCGGTTGGAAATAGGCGAACTCCGTGGTCACGGTTTTGCCCATGATGACGCCGCCCGCCGTCCTGGTCAGGACAACGCTGGACGCGTCAGATGCCGGACGGTTGCCTTCATAGATCGGCGATCCGTAACCGGTCGGCATGTCGGCGGTGTTGAACAGGTCCTTGACCGCGACGGGTATGCCGCGAAGCGGGTGATCGGCGGATAGCGTGTCGGCCTGACGCGCGGCGGCGCGGGCCATATCCGGGTCGATGAACTTCCACGCCCCGACCGTCTCTTCACGTTCGGCGATGCGGTTCAGGCAGGCTTCGGTCAGGGCTTCGGACGTCAGGCTTCCGTCACTGATCCGCGCCAGTGCCTCCAGGGCGCTTAGCTGGTTCGGGTTCATTTTCATTTGCCGCGAGCATTCCAGCGTGTGGCGATTTCGATGTAGGCCTCGACGGCCTGCCCGATCCGCTCGACGACGCAGTACTCGTCCGTCTGATGGGCCATGGCGGTTTCGCCCGGCCCGAGAATGACCGTGGGGGCGCCGCCATAGGCCGGGGTCAGGGCCGAAGCATCGGTGAAGTAGGGAGCTGTCTTTACATCCGGACGCTCGCCCAGGATGCCGCTCATCACATCGAAGACATCTTGCAACCATTCGTTCTTGGGATCACTCAGGACGCCGCCGACATTGACGAAAGCATCCAGCGACACATGATCCCCGAGATAGCCGGCAAGATCGGTCTGGATTTTGGTGTGATCCTGTCCCGGCGTGGTGCGGATATCGATGCCGACCTCCGCCGCATCGGGCACGGAATTCACGTTCAATCCACCATGTACGGTGCCGACGTTCAGGGTCGGTTTGCCGAGAATCTCATCGCGGGCAATGTTGAAGTCGAAGTCTTCCAGTTTGCTGATGACGCGGGCCGCCTTGTAGACGGCGTTGTCGCCGTTTTCCGGCATCGAGCCATGCGCCGTAATGCCGGTGGTTCTGGCCTTCAGCCAGATTGCCCCCTTGTGGCCGATCAGCGGCGTGTTGTAGGTCGGCTCGGCGACGACAATCGCGCCGGCCTCTCCCAGCACGTTGCCTAGGCCCGCCATATGATATGCGCCTTCGCACCCGGTTTCTTCCCCGGCGGTGATGACAAGAACGACACCGGGGCCGCGGGCCAGATCATCGGCCAGTTGCGTGCAGGCGACGACAAAGGCGGCGACGCCACTCTTCATATCCGACGTGCCACGGCCATAGAGTTTGCCGTCGGATATTTCTCCGGCGAAGGGATCGACCGACCATGGTGCGGCACCCAGGGGCACCGTATCGATATGCCCCGTGAAGCACAGCGGCGGGACGTCGTTCGATCCGCCGATCCGTGCCACCAAGCTGGTCCGGGTGTCGTCGAACTCGTGATAGGAAACAGCGAAGCCGGCGGCGTCCAGAAGCTTGCCCAGATATTCCGCGCACGGGCGCTCGTTGCCCGGCGGGTTGATGGTGTCAAAAGCGACGAGGGTGCGGGTCAGTTCAACGGGATCGGTTGAATAGGTCATGATTGGCTGATGCGTTTTTCTTGATCTGGGGGTTATGGTGTTCCGTCTTAGGTGCGAACCGTATCACGGCCCGAGAAGAGGAACCAAACGAAAGCAAGCGCCTGTAAGAACAACAGTCCGCCGAACCCGGCCTGATTGCCGCCGGTTCTGCTCATACCGGTTTGCCGGCAGGGGTGGTAATCTTTGCGGCGCTGACGAAGTCGCTGACGATACGGCTGCGGTTCAACCGGTTCCAGACCAGCACCGTGTCCACTTTGAAATCATCATGTGCGATCTTTTGAATGGTCACGGGGCCGACCAGCGTTTCGGCGAGACTTTCGGGGAAGACCGTTACGCCAAGTCCGGCCGCAACCAGGCCGATAAGCGCCAGTGCGTTCGAGGCTTCCTGTTTGATATGGAATTGCAATCCCTGACTGCTGAACAGTTCGCTCAGGCGCCAGCGATAGAATTCCCATTCGCTCAGGTCGCCGAGGATCAGATCGTGACTGCAGATATCCTCTGGCGTGATCTTAAACTTGCGTGTCAGTGGATGATTGTGCGGCATGACCGCGTAAAGCGGCTCCGATTTCACGAGAAGGCATGCGTAATCACTGTGATCGAAGGGACCGATCATGTATCCGACATCAATTTCCCCATGGGAAATCAAAACCTTTTGGCGCTGGGTGCCGATGTACCTGAGGGTGATGTCGACGTCCGGATGTTCGCGTTGAAACCGGGCGACGGCAACGGGCAACAGTTTTGGCGCGGCGAATGCCATATACGCGATCCGCAGGCGGCCGGATTTGCCGTCTGCGATCCGGCGCGCCGCCCCGAGGGCGCGTGTATAGTCGCGCAGCAGATCCAGGCTGCTGTCGTACAGTTCCCGGCCGGCAGGGGTCAGGCAAACTTCGCGGGTGGTGCGCTCGAACAGTGGAAACCCGTTTATTTCCTCGAGTTTCTTGATCCGCCGGGTCAGCGCGGAGCGGTCAATATTAAGGATCTCGGCGCTGCGGCGGAAGCTGAGTTCTTGTGCCACAATCACGAAGCTGTGGAGCAGTTCTATGCCATCATCGCGCATGAAAAACCTATAACTAATTGAAATAAAGAATTTATATATAATTGCAATTAACGCAACAATATTTGTGATTTGGCCAATTCCTTCGCTGCTATCTGTCCCTCATTGTCTCATGACAATGCGCCGCACCATCGCGGCCAATTTGCAACGGCAACATGTAACCAGGCCGCACCGGCCAGAAGGAGCACGCTTATGGAAGGGATCGATACCAAGGAATTGGACAGAATGCTGACGCAGGCATTCGAGGCATCGAACAAGATATACCAGGAGCGGGGATTCCAGCGCCGCATCGGGTTCGGTAAGAAACCGGCGCTGATCAGTGTCGACCTGGCGAATGCGTGGACGCGTCCCGGCAATCCGTTTACCTGTGATCAGGATGCCATGGACAACGAAATCATCCCCGGCATGCAGCAGCTTCTGGAAGCCTGCCGCGCCAACGGCCATCCGGTCATCCACATCACCACCGCGTATGAAATCACGGACCGGGATGCGCCGTTCACGGACATGGGGCTTTGGCACTGCAAGATCCCGGTCGACGTCGTGAATCTGAAGGACAAGGAGCTCTGGGCCATTGATTCCCGGATTGCACCGATTGCCGGCGAGCATACGCTGATGAAAAAACGGGCCAGTGCCTTTCACGGGACGGGACTTGGCGGATTGTTGCGCGCCGCCGGGGTCGACACGATCCTGGTCACCGGCGTGACCGCGACGGCGTGCGTGCGCACAACGATATGTGACGGCCTTGCCGACGGCTTCCGGACCATTGCTGTTCGGGAATGTATCGGCGATCGGGTGCCGGGGGCCGTTGCCTGGAATCTGTATGATATCGATGCCAAATTCGCCGATGTCGAGAGCGTCGAGGACTGTGTCGCCTATCTCCATGCCGTTAACCGGCAAAATGCCGCTGCGGATTGAATCTGACGTGAACGGTGTTCCCTCCCGGTATGCCACGATATCCGCCGTCCCCGCTTCGGCAGGGATGGCGGACATGTCTATTTACAAACAAGACAGTTTGTTTTTAAATGGTATCAACAGGGAAAAAATCGGGGTCACACAAAAAATGCAGGTGGCACGTCGGACGCACGAGGAGCGCAGCACGGAAACAAGACTCCGTATGGTGAATGCGACCCTCGATTGCCTGATCGAAGAAGGTTATCTGAATGCGACGATGAGCCGAATTTCGGAACGCGCCGGCATGTCACGCGGCGCGCAGACGCACCATTTTCCGACAAAAATAGATCTGATCGTTGCGTCGACCGAACATCTGTTCAACGAATTTGCCGAGAACGTCGATGATCTCGCCCGCGCGACACGCGACGACGGCAAATCGCTTGAGGAATTCATCGATGAAATCTGGGCGCGGTTCTTCGGCGGCAAATTCATGTACGCCTCGTTGGAACTCATCGTCGCATCCCGTTCCGATACGGAGTTGCATGCGCGGCTGGTCCCGCTGATCCGCAACCTGCATACGTCTCTCGACCGGACATGGCTGACATTTTTCAAGGGTAACGATGCGGCTGTCGGTCGCTCGGATGTGTTGCTCAACCTGACGCTGTGCCTGTTCAGAGGAATGGTGGTTCAGAGTGTGCTCCGCAAAGACCCGCAATATTACGACGATCTGCTTACGACGTGGAAGCGGATCATTCCGATGTTTGTTTCGGAGCCGGCAGAACTGCCGCTGACGATGGTGCCGCAAAGCACTGGCGCAAAAGAAAGAAATCTTGAATAGGACCGTGAAAAAACGGCACGTGAGGAAGCGAAGATTAACTTAACCAGGAGAGGCATAATATGAAGATGCGATCAAAATATGGACTACCGCTCGGCGTATTCGCAGCCATTGGCCTGATGGCCGGCGCTGCAATCGCCGACGATACCACCGGCCTGACCGACACCACGATCAAGGTCGGCGTCATGGGGCCGTTTTCCGGCAATGCGTCAAGCTACAGCAAGGCGCAGATCGGCGAGATGGCTTACTACAAGATGATCAACGATCAGGGCGGCGTGCACGGACGCAAGTTCGAGTTGATCCAGGAAGATACCGCCTGCCAACCGGCCAAGGGCATTGCTGCGGCCAAGAAACTGGTCTCGCAAGACAAGGTGTTCATGATGCACGGCAACTCGTGCAGCGGCGTCGCCATGGCCGTGAAGGATATCGTCGTCGAGTCCGGCACACCGTGGATCGTTGCGCATGCGGTGAATCCGAACATCTCGATGCCGCCGACCCCGAACGTCTTCCATGGCGTTCCGGCCGGCCCCGCGTATGGCTTCACGATGGGCAAATTCGTCATGTCCAAGCCTGGGACGAAGAACGTCGTGATGGTTGAGCACAGCAACGACTGGGCCAAAAGCTATGCCGACCCGACCCGGGACTACATGAAGTCGAAAGGCGTCGAGCCGAGCATGGTGCTTGCCATGGAACGTGGCCAGACTGATGCCACGGCCCAGGTCCTGAAAATCAGACAGGCGAAGCCGGACTTCATTGTCGCCTCGCTTTATGAAGCGGAAACGGTGATTTTCCTGAAAGATCTTAAAAAGTACGGTGTCACCGACATTCCTGTGATGGGTGCCGCCGGGACCGATCTGGAGAACACGCTGGCCCGTATCGGCGATATCGATACGGTGAAGAACTACTACGTCCCGCATGCCTTCATCGATACCGTCGATGGCCCGGGCATGAAAACGTGGAACGACATGATCCTCAAGTACTATCCGGGTGAAACCATCACCGGGTTCAGCTACGTTTCCATCGGCAGCGCCGTTGCCGTCGTTCAGGCACTCAAAAATGCCGGACCGGACCTGACGCGCGAAAAATTCCTCGCCGAGATGGATAAGATCAAGAACTTCGACACGGGCATCTTCGCGACCAACATCACGTGGGCCGCCGATGATCGTCATGGCGTCAAGGAATCGGCCGTTGCCGGCTTCGTTGACGGCAAGCCGACCGTCATGAAAGGCTGGAACCAACCGATGTAATTCGGTCGAAGAACAAGGGGCGCCGGCGGCCTGTACACGGCTTATCCGGCGTCCCCCTTTTTTCTGTTACGGGCTATTTAAAAAATGTTGATGCAACTTACCGTGAGCGGGTTTGCCCAAGGGGCGATCTATGCGCTGATCGCATTGTCCCTGACGGTGGTCTTCCGCGCGACGACGGTGGTCAACTTCGGCCACGGTGATTTCGTACTCGGCGGAGCCTTCGGCGTGTACGTGTTGGTGGTGATGCTGGGGCTGCCGTTTCTGCCGTCGGCGATTGCCGCGATCATCCTGATGTTCGCCTGCGGCATTCTGATTTCCCGCGGGTTCATCGATCCGATCAAGGCGGGGCCGCATATCGGTTTTGCCATGATGAGTATTTCGCTGGGGTATATCTTCCGTGGTACGACGCGGTCGATCTGGGGTCGTGAAGTGCTGCCGATGCCGCGCGTGTTCGATATCCCGCCGGTTTTCATCGGCGATGTCGTGATCACCGGCGACGCGATGATTATCAGCGGAATCGTGGCCTTGTTGCTGGTCGGATTTTTTATCGTCTTTTACAAAACGTCTATCGGGAAGGTCATCCAGGCCGTCTATCAGTCGGAACGCGGCGCGACGCTGATCGGCATCAACGTGCGGCGTTTTCACGACATGATGTGGGGCGCCGGACTGGCGATGGGGGCGGTTGCCGGTATTCTGATCGCACCGATTTCACTTCTGCACCCGGATCTCGGCGCGGGTTTCCTGATCCGCGGTTTCGCGGCGATGACGCTGGGCGGTTTCGGTTCGCTCGGCGGTGCGGTTGCCGGCGGATTGATTCTCGGTATCACGGAACAGTACGCAGGCGCCTATATAAATACCGCTCTCATCGATATCACCAGTTATCTCGTCATCATCGTGGTCCTCGTCGTCCGTCCTTCGGGATTGTTCGGCAAGCGCGCCGTGGTTCGTGTGTGAGGGCCTGAAATGAATCAAGAAACGCCAAAAGTGAAATCATCGCTCATGCAGAATGCGCGGATTTTCTACCTGGTGCCGCTGGTCGCCGCACTTATACCGTTTTTCGCGAATGACTATCTGCAGTTCATGGTCAACATGATCATGGTCTATGTGCTGGTGACCGTGGGTTTCAATCTGGTTATCGGCAACCTGGGACAGTTGGCATTCGCCAATACCGCGTTCTTCGGGATCGGGGCCTATATGACGGCGATCCTGATGAACTACGCCGGTTTCACGTTCGAGATCGCACTTGTCGGCGCCGCCATTTCAGGCGGTCTGGCGGGTTTGCTGGCAAGCATTACGGCGCTTCGCGGTATCCGCCTTTATTATCTGGCGATCATCACCCTGGCCTTCGGCGAGTTGATGCGCTGGGTCTATATCCACGCCGAAAGCGTGACGCGCGGCACGGATGGACTGCCGTTGCCGGACGTGACGGTGTTCGGCATGTCGATGCATTCGGAAACGGCAAAGTTTTATGTGTTTCTCGTGATCACGGTGCTCGTTGTGAAGGGGACATCCAATCTGCTGAAATCACGTGTCGGGCGCGCCATCCTGGCAATCCGCGATAACGAACTGACGACCGCATCGCTCGGCATCTCGACGGCGAATTACATCATTCTGACGTTCGTGTGGAGCGGCTCTGTGGTCGGTGTCGCAGGAGCGATGTTCGCGGCGTCGACCGAGCGGGTGTTTCCGGAATCATTCGGCCTGACCGAGGTGATCGTACATTTCGCCATGGTCATGGTCGGCGGTGCCGGCAGCTTGATCGGCAGCATTATCGGCGGCGTCGTACTGACCGCGTTGCCCGAGTACTTCCGCCAGTTCCCGGGTATGGAGGAATTGTTCTTCGGCGTCATCATCATCGCCGTATTGCTGTTCCTGCCGAAGGGGCTGGTGAGCCTGCTTGCAAAGGTATCGCCGCTGTTCCGCGAGCGGTATTACAGGGAGTAGGGAAATGAGCGATCTTCTCAAACTCGCGGGTGTTTCCGTTCACTTTTCCGGGCTCAAGGCGCTGACCGAGGTGTCGTTCGATGCGCATGCCGGCGAAGTGCTGGCCCTGATCGGCCCCAATGGGGCCGGCAAAACGACGCTCTTCAATGTGATCTCCGGGTATGTCCAGCCGACGGCGGGAGAAATTCACTTCAAGGGGGAGCCGATCCAGGGGCTGACGCCGCACGAAGTGTCGGCCAAGGGCGTTCGCCGGACGTTTCAGAACGGCGGACTGTTCGGCGACATGACGGTTCTTGAAAATGTCCTGACCGGCCTGCATGTGCAAATCGACAGCAACTTCTTCGGGCTGTTGCTTGGAACGCGCAAAGCCGACGAGGCCGAGCGGGCAGCCGCCGCCCGTGCCCGGCGCCTGTTGGCGCTGATGGATATGGACGGCTTTGCCGATCAGCAGGTCAAAAGTCTTTCCGGGGGACAGCAGCGCATGGTCGAAATCGTCCGCACCATCGCGACGGAGCCGCCGCTTTTGCTGCTCGACGAGCCGGCGGTCGGTCTGTCGCCGCCGATGCGCGCGCGCATGATGGAGGTGATCAAGCGGCTTGCCGGTGAGGAGGGGATTTCGATCCTGCTGATCGAACATGCCATCGATCTCGTCATGGCCGGCTCGGACCGGATCGTCGTGCTGAACTCGGGGCAGAAAATCGCCGAGGGTAAACCCAATGAAATTCGGGAGAACCGCGAGGTTCTGGAGGCGTACCTTGGATATGCATGAACCCATATTGAAGGTCGACGGCATCCGCGTGTCGTACGGCAAGAAGGAGATTCTGCAAGGAGTCGACTTCGAAATTGCGCCCGGCGAAACGCTCTGCCTGCTCGGTGCCAACGGCAGCGGCAAGTCGACGGCGATGAACGCGATTTCGGGCTTCGTCGGATGCACGCACGGTCGGATCACGCTGGACGGCGATGACATCCAGAATCTGCCGGCGCACAAGACCTTCCGTCTCGGTCTGGTGCAGGTTTCACAGGCCCGCGATCTGTTCCCGCAGCTGAGCGTCGAGGACAATCTGAAGCTTGGCGCACAAGTGCGGTCGAAAGCGACGATGTCCCAGGAACTGGAGCGCGTTTACAACTACTTCCCGCGCCTCAGGGAGCGGCGCGTACAACGTGTCATGACCTTGTCCGGTGGCGAGCAGCAGATGGTCGCCATCGGTCGCGCCGTGATGGCGCGGCCACGCGTGCTTTTGCTGGACGAGCCGTCCGGCGGCCTGTCGCCGCAATTCGTCAACGAGATCGGCACGATCATCGCGGCGTTGAAGGACGACGGCGCGACAATGCTGATGATTGAACAGAACCTCGGTCTGGCCTTCAAGGTCGCCGACCGGTTCATCATCCTGCGTGACGGGGTCGTCGTCGATGGCGGCACGGTCGCCGACTACGCGGACGATCACGAGCAGATCGTGAAATCCATTTACCTGTAAAAGAAACGATTTAAAGAGAATCTGGAGCATCTATGTCGCAAAGTTCACTTCACGATGACGCCATTGTCTTCGACGGTCTTATCATTTCAAACTGGAACGCCGATGTCTTCGCCGACATGCGCAAGGGCGGCCTGACCGGGGCCAACTGCACGTGTTCCATCTGGGAAGGGTTCCGCGACACGATGGTCAACATCGGTAACTGGAACCGCTGGTTCGACGAACACGGCGATCTGATCGTCAAGGCGCGCAGCGCCGCCGATATCCGCCAGGCCAAGAAAGACGGCAAGACGGCGATCGTGCTCGGCTTTCAGAATACCACCGCGTTCGAGGACCGGCTCGAATTCATCCAGATTTTCAAGGACTGCGGTGTTGGCGTCGTGCAGATGACCTATAACACGCAGAATTTCGTCGGCAGCGGATGCTATGAATCGACCGACAGCGGCCTGTCCGATTTCGGTCATGAAGTGGTCGCGGAAATGAACCGCGTCGGCATCCTCTGCGATCTCAGCCACGTCGGCTCGAAAACCTCGAACGATGTCATCAATGCATCGAAGATGCCGGTCGCCTACAGCCATTGTCTGCCGAGCGGGCTCAAGGACCATCCGCGTAACAAATCGGACGAGGAACTGCGCTTCATCGCCGACAAGGGCGGCTTTATCGGTGTCACCATGTTCACGCCGTTCCTCAAGCGCGGACCGGAGTCGGGTATTGGCGATTACATCGAAGCCATGGAGTACGTCATCAACATCGCCGGCGAGGATTGCGTCGGTATCGGAACCGACTTTACGCAGGGTTACGGCGACGAGTTCATGGAGTGGATCACCCGTGACAAGGGGGCCGCACGGCGGTTGACCGAATTCGGCCCGGTGAAGTTCCCGGACGGGTTCTCGACGATCGGTGATTTCCCGAACCTGACGCAGGGCATGGAGAAAGCCGGCTGGTCCGAAACGCGTATCCGCAAGGTGATGGGTGAAAACTGGCTGTCGCTGCTCGAAAACGTATGGGGCGGGTGAACGGACTACAAACTCGCAGCACCGCAAGCGGCGTGACCGCTAACGGCCACATTCCCCTGCGGCTGGCGGTTCTTCTGCTGCCGCAGTTTACCCTGTCCGCTTTTTCCCTGTTTCTGGACCCGATCCGGCTCGCCGCCGACGAGCGTGACGGCAGCCGTCAGATTCGTTGCAACTGGCGGGTGATGACCTTGAATGGTTTGCCGGTCCGTTCGAGCTGCGGCGTCGAGATGTACCCGACGGCAACGGGCTTCGACTATGCCGAGATCGACTGGCTGGTGGTTGTCGGCGGGCTTACCCAGACCCCGGTCCACGACGACGACCGGGTGCTCGACATCATCCGTGACGCGGCGGCGCACGACGTCCGTATCATCGGTTTGTGCACAGGCGTTTTCAGCATGGCGGCGGCAGGCATCCTGGATGGCGAAGCAGTTTGCGTGAGCTGGTTTCATCGCGACGAGTTCGTGTCGCGCTACGATATCGCCGATGTCGACACGACACGGCTGTTTCGCTTCGGCAAACGGCACGTCACCTGCGCCGGCGGCATCGGTGCGGCACATATTTCGCTTGAGATCATCCGCCAGAAATTTGGTGAGGATGCGGCGGCGAAATGTTCGGGGATCATGCTGATGCCGCAGTATTGGGCGCATGATATCGAACAGCCGATGGCGCAGTTAATGGCGGTCCGTTCGACCAAAGTTCGCGATGCGCTTCGCTATATGGAAGCCCGCATCGAAGATCCGCTCAGGATGGCGGATGTCGCAGCGGTGGCCGGGGTGTCGGTGCGCCAGCTCGAACGTCTGTTCAGGACAAATCTTGGACGCTCGCCCAGCAATGTGATGACCCTGCTCAGGATGAAGAAAGCAAGCAGCTATCTCATTGAGATGGATATGCCGATCATAGAAATTGCACTCGCCTGCGGTTTTTCATCGCCTTCGCAGTTCTCCGTCACTTTCAAGAAGACGTTCGGTCTGACACCAACGGCATATCGAAGGCAATCTTATTAAAACTTGGGTGATTGTACTGGCAAATATTCCGCATCGTGCGGATACGCAGACTAGAGACACGCCAGCGAATGAGGTCGTGGCACGCTTTTGGTCGACTTCGTGGTGAAAAGGGATGATGTCGCGGGAGGTCAGTGGATCACACAGGTCTATTGCGATCAGTAACGCGAAGCCGCCATCGTCGTTCCTGCGTCCGATAATCTTCAATTCTCGGAACCTGATACGTGTGCCGGATGACTGCTTGTTGGCTTAGTGCGGGCACAGGAACCGGTGAAGTTGCACTTCTGCGTGTGACCCAAACCGGAATGCCGGAGAAATCAGTGATCGCCAGCGGGGGCTCTCAAGAGATCCGCCGACCATGAAGCAATAACTGAAGCCCCGCCACCCGGAATGTTGGTCAGGGTTAAGGTTCCTCCTCTGGCTTCGATGTAGCGCTTGCAAATGTATAACCCGAGACCAAAGCTTTTCTTGGAGCCTGATGAATGCACGGGGTCTGAAACGAGAAAGGGTTGTCCATAATTTTCGAGAATGGAATCGGAAAAGCCTTCGCCATAATCCCTTACCTCAAAAACAAAACGATCCTCATTTGTAAGCGACCACCGGACCTTTATGACAGAACCTTCAGGAGAAAAGCGTATTGCGTTGGAAATCAGATTGCTTTGAATCTGCATTGCCACTTTTTTATCCGCACGAATCACCGACGGCATGTTTTCAGAATAAGAAAATTCAATTGTAATGTCGTTTTCCCGAATGATCGGGTCGAACGTTTTAATCAAGCTCGCCGTATGCTCAAGCGGATCGTAGATTTCCAGGTTCACTTCGAACTTGTTTGCCTCAAGCTGGCTTAGGTCGAGAATTTCATTAACCAGCCACAACAAATGGGTGGCGCTGCCATGGATTATTTTATGATATTCGCGGTACTTCTCGTTCCCGACCGGGCCGTAAATTTCTTCCTCCATTAACTGTATGAACCCAAGGATTGAATTGAGTGGGGTTCTCAGATCATGGCTCATTGAGGCCAGGAAAGCGGACTTCGATCGACTGGCTTTTTCAGCATCGTCCAACGCGGATTTAAGCGCCGCCTCCGCCTGCTTGAGACTCGTGATATCGATGGCGGAAGACACAATATATGTAACCTGATCATGTTCGTTTTTTACAGGTGACTTGGTTGTTAACCAGGTATGTTCGACCCCCATGGTATCGGCATAGGTTTCTTCATATGGCCCCAGGGTTTTCCCCGTCCTGATAACCTCTTTGTCAAACCCTTCGGTTTTCCCTCCGTATTCGAAGTTAAGCAGTTCCCCTGCTTTCTTGCCCGAAACCAATTCAGGGCGGGTGCCGTAGAGACGTGCCTGATAGTTGTTCATGAATACATAACGTGAGGTCAGGTCCTTGGCGCTGATCATGCCCGGCACGGTGTTGAGCACGGCTTGCAGGAAAGCGTGGTTTCTCTGCGAAGCCGCTATGGCCTGATTGCGCTCGGAAATATCGTTCATGATGGCCGTGAAGTATGTTCGATTCTCGGAACTCCATACGCCGAGTGAGAGTTCGATCGGGAATTCATGGCCATCCTTGTGCAGCCCGTGCAATTCGACGGACTTGCCGACGATCTGGTAGGTCTTCGTCTTCAAGGCCCGCTTGAACCCGGCTTCATGGGCTTTGCGGTAACGTTCCGGGATCAGAGTGATTAGAGGTTGACCGACGATGTCATTTTCACGGTAGCCGAACGTCTTTTCCGCACCAGGGTTCCACGACGTGAGGTTGCCCTTGTCGTCGACGGAAATAATCGCTGACGTGGTCGTCGATTGGTAAAATGCGCGGAATTGTTCCACGCTTTCCCTAAGGGAGTCGTTTGCCTCTTTTTGCGCGATAATTTCACGTTCCAGACCGGCGGTGGGTTCCTCTACCTTTTGATCCAGGTGCTTGTTGAGCGAACGCAGTTCTGCTTGAGCTTGTTTTAAGGCATGGTTGTCGCGGGCAATATGCAATCCGGACTGGATCGAATTGCGAAACTCTTCCAAGAGCTTCCTATGTCGTTCTGAATAGTGGTTCTCTTTTTTGTCGAGAACGCAGATTGTTCCGAAGATTTCCCCGTTGGGCCAAGTGATCGGCAATCCGCAATAAGAAACCATGCCAAATTCAATGTCGGGGTTTTGCTCCCACCCCGAGGCCGTCAGTGCATTCGGCACGAGAAGTTCTTTGCGGGTCGCCATGACTGTTTCGCAATAAAGCCCGGTATTTAGCTCAGCCCTTTCGCCTTGTTCATATGCGTTGCCGGGAGATCGGCTTTTGACGAGGACTTCGATTTCGTCGGCGTGGACCTGCTTGAGCAGGGCGGCCGGCACCGCACAAGTTTCGGCCAGCAGATCGAGTGTTACCTGCCAACTTTCAAGCAAGTGAACTGGAATTCTGATTTTGTCGGTCGCGTGTAAATTCATTATTACACTTCATCAAAAGTTTAATTTATCAAATTCCTCTTGTGAAAATATGCCGCATTTATTCACGGAGGACCCACGCATTCCCGGCGATAATCGAACTTGAAGCCCGACTACGGTTGAGGCTTTCGAAAACTCTGCCGTAAAGCAGTTCTTGGTTTTCACTGTTATTAGAAGCGGATATTTCCATGCCGTTTCCGACCAATGCGATGACACGATGTATGCGGTCAAGCACGCCTAGTGTAATACTTGCATGATTCATGGCGGCAATCACGATGAATAGCCCATTGATATGCCGCTTAAGTCTGCTTTTGGCTGAGGCTGTTGAAAAACTCATTGTTGTTTGGGAACTGAGGTCGTGATTCAGTTTTCCCGATGATTCGGGAGGATTGAACGATGATGGGTGAGCGTTGCGGCGGTCAGGAGCGATTGTTTTACGAGTTC
>Ga0209273_10001433_pt1 | contig 21548 bp, 17 predicted proteins | sample tdAd471_FD_187126 | JGI IMG/M metagenome (GOLD analysis project Ga0209273, IMG submission 187126) | Marine sediment microbial communities from the Atlantic coast under amendment with organic carbon and nitrate - tdAd47.1 (SPAdes)... | ecosystem: Environmental > Aquatic > Marine > Coastal >...
CGGTGAGCGATCCTGTGCGGCGGTCGACATCGACGCGGCCTTCGATGGTCAGCCGGCCAACGCGGTCGAGCACAGTCGAGCCTTCGATCAGCAGATTGCGGCGACCATTCGGCGTCAGTTGGATCTCCGCATTGTCCGCGACCAGCGTTGTCGGTTCGCGGCCGTCCGGCTGTTCGTAATGCACGACCAGACGTGCCTGCTCGAACCGGCATGACGGCAGACTCGCCCGGCCTCCATCCGGCAGCGTCTCAAGCGGCAGCTTTTCGAAGTTCCACGAGCCGTCGACGTGCCGCGTGACTTCCAGATAAGGCCGCGTGATCGTCACGTTCTCCACGAGCACCTGCTGTCGCTGGATGAACGCTTCGCGGTCGATGTCGACGATCGTCACGGGCAGGTCGAGAAACGGCTGCTCCTCGTCCGGCAGCGTGAGCTTGAACTCTTCGACATGAACGCGGCCGATCCAGTCGAGACGGCAGCGGCCGATCTGAAACTTTGCATCAGGAGCCGTCCGACGAAGCTCCGCCACCAGGCCGTTGTGCAACAGTTCGTCAGCCTGCGACAGATAATGGTACCCGACGCCGGCGAGTGTGCCTCCCAGCAGGACGAGAACCAGCATCAGCCACTTGCAGACTTTCCAGGTCGTCTTCAGCACGCCGCACCTCCCGTCATCAGCGACGAAGAGGTGTCGGCAGTGGCCATCGAATCAGACGCAGTGGCCGTCGAATCAGACGCAGTGGCACCCGCGTCTGACAGGCCGGGAATCGAAATGTGAAACCGGTCCGCCAGAGCGAGCAGGCCAACGGCCGTCAGAATCATCAGCGGGTACTCGGCCGGCAGCCGGTAACGCAGCGAGCCGACAAACACCGAATGAATTGCTGCGAAGTACAGAATCGGAACCGCCGTCAGCAGCAGGCAGCGGAAGTCGCGACGGAGCTTCCAGATTCCAGCGATCGCTCCGCCGAACACCGCCAGATAGAGATCCGCCATACCAAAGCACATCCACCACGAACGGAACTGCTCGGCGTTCGGCCACGGCTTCCAGTAGCGCAGCAGTTTGGCGAATCCCAGAGTGACCGCGCGTCCGGGATGCTCGCCCGCAAATGACCACGCACGACGACGGTATTCGCGGTCCATTTCGTATTCGCTCATCGAGCCGAGCAGGTGATCGCGTTCAAAAAACTGCATGTCGCTGTTGCCGGTCGCGTCAGGATTCAGCCCGTCATACAGGCTCGGTCCGACCCACAGTGTTGTCACGATCGGATGTCCGGTTATAGCCCGGTTTCGCAGCGTCCACGGCAGCAAGGCGACCGCCACTCCGGCGAAAATCGCAACCGACTCCAGTACCGCAATCTGCAGGCGACCCTTCCGGCCAGGCAAAGCCTGACTGCTGTCCGGGGTTGGCACTTGAGACATTGAAACTCTGCCGGACGCGCCGGTTGTTCCGGCCTTCGATCGTCGTGCTCCAATGATCGCCGCCAGACAGTGCAGCACGCAGAACCCCGGCGCCACGAGCAACCAGCTCGGTCGAACATAAACGGCGATCGCCAGACTGATCCCCGCCAGATTCGCAACCGCCCATCGGGGACGTGCGATCGACTCGGGCATCGCATCATCACCATCGGACGGAGTTCCCAGTCCGTCGTTCGGGCTGGAACTGTCAGGGGAAGCAGCCTTCGTTTCGATAACATCCCCGGATTCTCTGTTCGATCCCGCGGACCGCAATCGCGGCCAGCTTCGCGTGAGCACCGCCAGCGGCAGCAGACTCGCCAGCAGCGTCGCGGCGAACAGCGTCTCGGTCAGCGCGAGCGCTCCGAACCCGACAAACGTCGGCATGACCGCCGTGAGCGCTGCGGCAACCAGCCCGGTTCGCTCATCAATCAGTTCGCGACCGAGCAGAAACACGAACCAGCAGGCAATGGCCCCAACGGCAGCCTGCAGTAGTCGGACGCCAATCAATCGTTCGCCAAACAGCTTGATCGACAGCGCGAGAAAGGCCGGGTAGCCGGGCATTCGCATCACGCGGCGCGGCGGGTGATGCGCGGCGTACGGTTCGCCGTTCGCGATCTTCTGGCCGAGTTCCCAGTAGCCGCCCGCGTCGCCGGGGATCAGAAAGTCCCGCCCCGCCCGGTCGAGATAACTCTGGACCGCGAGCGCAGCTCCGAAACGGAGCCCCAGCGCCAGCATCAGGACCCAGACGACTTCCTGTCTCACGGTAAAGCTTCGGCGCTCCCTTTCTGCCGACCCGCCAAAGAGTTGCGACGATTCTCGCCGCGCGGGCGGGAGCGTATGGCCGATCAGAAAACGGGGTCAATATCGCCCCGCCTCGCCGCTCGGTTCACCAGCCCACTCCGTTCACAAGCCCTCCGTTCGCCGAAACATACGCGGTGCAGACCGTCAGAATCGAAAACCTGGTCCCCGCTCGTTCCGAATCGAAAGTGCGTCTTCGGGAAGTCGTTTCTGACTGGCTTCAGCGGGTCGTCGAGGCCAGTCGCTGAGGCTGCGGATTCTCGACGCGGCCCGGCAAGCGCTGGCCGGAACCTCGTCGCCCGGTGTCTCCGAGGTCGGCTCGTACGGATTCGGCAAGCTTCGACAGCCGGGCCACAATGTCGGGATGCTCAACCGCGACGTTGTGCTGCGATGCGATGTCCGTCTCGACATTGAACAGCAACGGCTGAGAGGACTCGCCTTTCTGGAAGTGAGGATGTCTCTGAAACTCGGCGAGCGGGACGAAAAGCTTCCAGGGACCGCTGCGAACTGCCTGCAACTGGTCAGTCTGGTAATAGAAGAAGGCTTTGTGCGGCGTCTTCGCGCCGGGTTCGCCGAGCAGCAGCGGGCGGATATCGAGCCCGTCGATCTTCTGCTTCGGAAGCTGTGCTCCGGCGAGACGGGCAACGGTCGGCAGCAGATCGATCGTCGAAGACAGTTCGTCACACACCGTGCCCGCCGGAATCCGACCGGGCCACCAGCAGATCGTCGGCACACGGAACGCTCCTTCAGACGTTGTGTAGCCGCGACCGTGCAGCGGCAGATTGCTGCCTCGCGAAAGCGACTTCACATCGCGGGCGAGCGGAGCGCCGTTATCCGACGTCCAGACGACCAGCGTCCGGCGATCGATCTTCAGATCCACCAGGCAATCGAGAACCTGCCCGGTCGACCAGTCGAGTTCCTCAATGGAATCGCCCCACGGACCGTTGCGGCTCCTGCCGCGAAACTCGGGACTGGAAAACGGCGTCGCTGTACTGCCCGGCATCGCCTGAGGCATGTAGAGAAAGAACGGCTCGTCACGATGCCGCGTGATAAAGTCGACGGCCCGCTCAGTGTACCGCTGCGTGAGCAGGTCCCGGTCGACGGGAGCTTCGATAACGGTCTCGCCGTCCATCAGCGGCAGAGGCGGCCAGCGGTTGCCGTCGAGACGGTCGCCGAGTCGCTGGCCGGTCGGCTGTGTCATATCGTCGCTGTAGGGAATGCCGAAGAACTCGTCGAAGCCCTGCCGCGTCGGGAGAAACTCCGGCTGATCACCGAGGTGCCACTTGCCGATCATTCCCGTCGCGTAGCCCTGCTGCTTGAGCACTTCTGCAATCGTCGTTTCGTCGGGATTGAGCCCGTAAGGCGACACGGGCCGGAGCACCTGGCCGTCGCGCGGGTTAGTGTGCATCCCGACGCGCTGCGAATAACAACCGGTCATCAGGCTCGCCCGTGATGGCGTGCAGACTCCCGCCGTCACACAGAAATGCGTGAACTTCCGCCCTTCGCGGGCCATGCGATTGAGGTGCGGCGTGCGGTGCAGTGTCGAGCCGAACGGTTCGATGTCGCCGTACCCGAGGTTGTCGCAGAAGATGATGATGACGTTCGGCGGTCGATCGTCCGCGGCGGCGTCAGAACTGAGGTGGGCGCGGGAGCAGAGAACGGCCAGAGTGGCGAGCAGAACGGCAATCCGGTTGCGACGCATGGGCGAGGCCTCTGTCGTACTGAAGATTGTGGATGCGATCGAGTAACGCATCGTAGCCGCCTCGTCGCGGAATGCCTGCCAGGTCGGATGCCATCCGGCTCAGCGGAGTTATGATGCCGTGTCGTCAGGCAGTGACTTTCGAAAGCTGCTGCGTCGCCGCGTTCGCCAGAGCCCGGTGAGTTTCCGTCGCAGGCCACCGCGTGGCGACGGTCGCGGACTACCCTCTGGCGACGGCAGTGACGATTGACGGTCGACCGCCTTCGTCCGCAATGACCGACTGCTGTGGCGAACATGCCATTTCACTTCAAGGAGGACCCGGTGACGGATCAACCTGCGATCGCTGAGACAGAGACTGCCGCCGCATCACCATTTCGCTGGCAGTGGGGCGTTGGCATTTTCACGTTCGGCTGCCTGCTTGAAGCTGCGGTCTGGTTTTATTTCTCGCCAGACCGCACGTACCAGGTTTTCTACTCACTGCCCGTCGTGTCCGGCACGGTCTTCTTTACCCTGCTGTGGTGGCTGTTCGCGAGCGGACTTTCCTGGCCGACGCGCGGCATCGGCGTGCTTGTTCTGGCGGCAATGCTGGGCGGCTTTCGCTCGCAGTACCGCTTCAAGGAGTTTCGCGGAGACATGATTCCCGTCTTCGTGAGCACTTCGGAACTCACCGACGAAGAACAGCTCGCGGCGTATCTCAAAACCGTTGAAGCTGCGTCGCCGCCGGAAACGTCTGCGGTTGAAGGTGGCGAGAGCGAAAACGCTGGGGACGAATCGGTCGTCGAGACCGAGCCGCCGCGACTCGAAATCTCCGACGGTGACTGGCCGCAGTTTCGCGGCCCGCGGCGAGACGGCATCGTCAACGCGGACCTGTCGAACGTGAACTGGCAGCAGGCGCCCGTCGAAATCTGGCGACATCCGGTCGGCAAGGGCTGGTCATCGTTTGCGATTGTCGGCGGCCTCGCGTTCACGCAGGAGCAGCGCGGCGACAACGAATGCGTCGTGTGTTACGACGCACTCACCGGTCGGCAGATCTGGGAGCATGCCGACGCGCTCCGCTTTGACGAGGCAATGGGCGGCCCCGGTCCGCGAGCGACGCCGACAATTGCCGATTCGCGACTGTACTCGCTGGGAGCCACCGGACAGCTGAACTGCCTGGACGCTCTGAGCGGTCGCAAACTGTGGGCGCGGAACATTCTCGACGACGCCGGGGCGGGAAACATTCGCTGGGCGATGGCCGGTTCGCCGCTGATCGCTGAGGGAAAAGTGATCGTGATTCCTGGTGGCGAAAACGATCATGGCGTCGCCGCCTACGATGCCGCATCCGGGGAGCCGGTCTGGTCAGCCGGCACCGCGCCCGCGTCCTACGCAGCACCGACGCTCGCCAGCCTGCACGGCACGCAGACACTGCTGGCGTTTCATGGACTCGGTCTTTCCGGGCACGACCTGACTAACGGCGCGCTGCTGTGGACGGTCCCCTGGGAAAACGATCCGAAGGTCAACGCGGCCGAGCCGGTCGTTGTCGACGATCACTCCGTCCTGATCGCGACCGGCTATGGCCAGGGAGCGACGCTGGTCCGGCTGCAGCAGAACGGCGATGACTGGTCCGCCGAAACCGACTGGACGGAGAAACGCTTCAAGCTGAAGTTCAACGCTCCGGTCCGGCAGGGCCAGTATGTTTATGGACTCAGCGAAGGCATCCTGATGTGCCTGAACCTGGACAGCGGCGGGATCGAGTGGAAGAAGGGGCGGTATGGCTACGGACAACTGCTGCTGGCCGACGACGTGCTGATTGTGCTCGCTGAAAACGGCGACATCGCATACGTGGCCGCGACCCCGGATGACTACGAAGAACTTGGCCGCTTCCCGGCGCTCGACGGCAAGACCTGGAATCATCCGGTGGTCTGGAACGGGCATCTGTTCGCCAGAAACGGTGAAGAGGCTGCCTGCTTTGCGCTGACCCGCTGAGCAAAGCGACCCGCTAACCCGGACTATTCCCGTAGGATGCGTGGAGTCGGCGTTTTTGCCCTGGTGCGTTGCGCAAGCCAGATTGCTCTCGATACAGAGTGTCGCAGACGAATTGTCGTGTTTGCCGACGTAACGCACCGACCTGAAAAGGCTTGCTGCACGCACCCTGCAAACTTCATGAATAATCCGGGCTAAAAAAGGAGCCTGCTGAGAAATGCGACCTGCAGCCAACAGGTGGCGACTTCGCGAGCCCGGCGCCGGACAGCCCCTCTCACACCGACAGCGGCTCCTCAGATCGTTCCCGCCAGCTTCCGGCCCGTCCAGAAACAGCCGAGCAGAAAGATCAACAAGCCCGCCGTCACGGGGTGACACCACAGTCGCAGGCGGCGGACAACGGGATCGGGCTCCGGAAGGTCGGCAACGTCGCGGACCAGTTGCGGAAACTCAGACGTGGCCACCGAACGCCCGCGTGAGATCGACGCGATTTCGTCAAGCACGTCGAAGCGGGCCGGCTGGCCAATCTGCTCGCGACTGGTCCCCTGCACCGCCAGCGTTGTCTGCAGCGTCGAACCATTCTCGCGGCACGTCATCGTCAGTTCGTAGTCGCCGCTTTCTGCGGGATGAAAGGTCCCGGTGAACAGCCCCCAGTCCTCGCCGCGCGGTGCCAGCCGAACAGTTTCCGTCTTGCCTGCCGGTGAGAGAACCTGCACGACGACATTGCCGTTCTGTAGTGGCTCACCGGTCGCCGACATCACGTTTGCGTTGAGCGTCACGACGTCGCCAGCTGCCGGACGATCGGGCGAGTAGAACAGCCGCATCGCTTCCCCCTCGGCCATGTTCCGCTGGTAAGCCATCCAGCGAGCCACCTGTCCCCAGAAGCGGTAGTGGTACAGATCCTCGACCCCCTCGCGCCAGCGCCAGGCACCGTCGGTTCCCATGAACAGAATCTTGCCTGTGCCGAACGACCGCGTCACCAGCAGCGGGATGCGGCCATAACGGTTCGTCTCGGTGTGATGGATCGCGAGCACCTCGCTGCCGGCGCGGGCTCGCAATACCGGGGCGAACCACTGAAATCCCGGCAGCGCTTCCCAGAGCTTCGCATTGTCAGCTTCCGGTTCGGTCAGTCGTGTCAGCAGGCTGCGACGCCCGGCCTCAGTCAGCTCGAACTGCTGCGGGATCCGCGAGCCCCAGCCGCGCGGCTGCCCTTCATCGAGCACCACCGGATACAGCTCGGACAATTCTGTCTGCAGCAGCGAGAACTGATTGCCCCGCAGGCCTGGCATCAGGATCAATCCACTGGCCTGATTCTGCACGAGGCCCTTCAGCAGTTTGCATTGTTCCGAGGTGAGCTGCCCCTCACCGGTTCCCACGTCGCCCAGCATGACGACGTCGTACCTGCTGAGTTCGTCCAGCCCGGCCGGAAACTCCTTGAGATATCCGCGGCCACCGCCGACACCTGGCAGATTCGGGTGAAACAGCAGGCAGGAAACCTCGACCCCCGGATCCCGCTCCAGCGCGTTACGGAAATAGCGGTACTCCCAGCGAGGAAACGACTCGATCAGCAGGACCTGCAGCGCTTCTTTGCGGATCGCGATCGGCACCGTTTGTTCGTTGTTATCTGGAATGCGCTCGGCGTCGCTCGGCGGAACTCTCAGCGTCAACTCGAAGTCGCCTGTCGCTTCAGGCTGCCAGGACAGGGCGTCGCTGAGCTGCCCCATCGCCGGGATAAGAATCTGTTTCTCCGCACGCTGCCCGTCACTCGCCTGCAGAGTCACCGTTACCGGATAGTCGCGCGGCAGTGAACTGCGGATCGTGAACGGAATCCGTGCTGCCTTCCCGGCGACGCCGAATGTTGGCGCGTCGAGACTGACAATCTGAATGTCCGGCAGAGCGGTCTCACTGCCGACGCCGACTCCGAACACCGGCACGCTCTTCATCCGCAGTTTCGCCGCAGCTGTTGCCGGCGCGTCGCCCTCGTTCCAGTCGCCGTCGCTGAGCAGCACAATCGCACGCAGATTGAGATGCTCGTCCGGGACAGCCTGCAGCGCCGTATTAATGTCTGTTCCGTCGGGCGTGCCTTCGCCGGAAGAAAACGGTTCGAAGACGACGTCCACTCGGCCAGCAGCGGCCTGCCATGCCGCCTGGTTCAGCAGCGGCTGGACCCAGTCACGACGAGTCACGGGCGGATCGCTCGGCCGCTCCTCATTCAGCACGTCACGCGTCGCCATGCTTCCGGAATCGTCCCACAGGACGACGACCGTCGGGCGTTCAGTCGGCACGAATTCCTCAATCCACTCCGGCTGGTTCAGCAGGAGAGCAACGACACTGATGAGCAGCAGACGCAGTGCTTCGAGCAGGCCTGTCGACCGGGCGAGACCGCTGCGACGCCAGGCGACTCCGCAGAACACCGTGGCGACCAGAACGACAAGCAGCGAGACCGCGATCGCGGCGGGCGTCGTCTGAAAAGTCAGCGTCGATGTGCTCATGCGAGGTGCGTCGAAGGTGCAACGTCGTGCGAACGAAAGTCCGATGGTCCCTCTCGGCGAGGCGGCCATCAATCAGTCCCGTCGGAACGTTCAACGCGCCAGCCGGCAGTCGCGTTACTCGGTCCCCTCCCGGTTAGCGAGATTTCCGGAGAGCCCGACAAGGTAGTGTCAGAATGAGTCGAATGCGACCAGCTCCAGATTCCTGCCGCCCCGAATCCGGCCCGGCGAGTGAAGCTTGACAGGCTCGTTTGGTAACTTCATTATCAGGCTCTGCACTTCGTGGGGGGAGACGCGATGTCTGCCCTGTGAGCTGCTACCTGTCTGCGGGCTCGACAAGCTCATCGAGACAGTCCGGTCATCTCCGGGCTCTCCTCTTCACGGCAACGTCGAACGATCCGCGATCCTCACTTCATCTCGATCAAACTGGAAGTCGAAGTAATGTCAGCAGGTCATCGTCGGTTGGATATCGAGGAAGTCGGTGACGTCACCGTTGCGAAGTTCGTGGACAAGAAAATCCTCGACGAAGGCAACATCCAGATCATCGGAAACCAGCTCTTCAGCCTGGTTGAGGAAGAAGGCCGCCAGAAGATCGTCCTCGACTTTTCCAATGTCGAGTACCTCTCCAGTGCTGCCCTCGGCAAGCTGATCACGATGGACAAGAAGGTGAAGGCTGCCAAAGGCAAGCTTCGACTCTGCAGCGTTCGCCCCGACATCTACGAAGTGTTCGCGATCACTAAGCTGAACAAACTCTTCGACATGCGGGAGAACCAGGAACAGGCTCTCGAGGGCATGTAGGAAGCTCGCGGCCAGCGTCGCCGCGAGACAGTCGGGCCAGAAACTCCTCACCAGCTCGTGTGCCCTTGAGCCATGCCGAATCCTGAAGAATTCAGCGAACGAATCCCCAGCGACACCGCTCGTGGCCGCGAGGTCCAGGAGCAGATCGTTTCCGGAATGGAGCAACGGGGCTTCTCGCCGCGGGACGTCTTCGGAGTCCGTCTGGCTCTCGAAGAAGCCCTGGTCAACGCGATCAAGCACGGAAACCGGATGGACCCCAACAAGTCCGTCCAGATCGACTGGACACTCAGTGAGTCCGGTGTTCGCGTCGTGATTGAAGATGAAGGCGACGGGTTCGACGTTTCCGACGTCCCCGACCCAACCGACGACGAAAACCTCGACAAACCCGGCGGTCGCGGCATCATGCTCATGCGGTCTTTCATGAGCGTGGTCGAATACAACGAAAGTGGTAACCGCCTGATTCTGGAGAAGCTCAAGGACGACGACGACGACGATTAACCCGCCGAATCTGCCACTCAAGACAAAACTGCAACGATTTGCCGGCACAATGCCAAACATGGGTCTTCACAGTCTTGATCGTTTTCCGATCGATCTCTAATCTTCGCCGCGCAACACCACTCCCCTGTAGCTCAATCGGTAGAGCGAGCGGCTGTTAACCGCTAGGTTCTTGGTTCGAGTCCAAGCGGGGGAGCTGACCACGCGACGCATTCTCTCGGATGCGTCGCGTTTTTCGTTGGTAGACGCACGAAACCGGTCGCCGTGTCCCGTCGAGTCCTTCGCTGGCCAGCACTGTCTGCTTCGGGTTCTGCTTCGCCGCCCTCAGGGGCCTCCAACAGAAGGCCAGCCGCACGGCTGAATTCTTCGTCAGTAGTCCGCAGGAAGTGCTTGAACGCGATATCATCCGAATGCCCCATCCAGTGGGCCACCGTATGCTGTGCGTAGCCCTGCCGGTTGAGGTCAACTGCACAGCTCGCCCTCATGTTCTGAAACGGTTTAACCCACATTTTGAGCCCCGCCTTCTCGCACCACCGTCCGAATTAAGTACGGAGATTCGAGTTCTTATTCGGGAACCGTGTGATGACCGATCCGTCGTTGCGGACAGACACTTCGAGGCTGGCTTCGAGCCCGCTGGACCGTCGACGGAGCCATCGCCATGCTCGCCGCCCGCACCACGTACCTGAGCGACGACTGGCACGACAACCACCAGTTCCGCATCAAACGAGAACAGACCAGACTACACCCCACCACAAAACCCTGACGTGGCGATCGAGTTACGCCCCGAACCTGGAACAGTACCGGTAGCGAGTGCCGCACGGGCACACATTCGGACCGGCCCCCTTGAGATGGGCACGACCGACTGAGCGGCACGTTTTGATCCCCGCAGCGCCAGCCCCACTCACCGTGTGCAACTGACGTCGGTAGGATCAGGAGCCGTCGCCGGGGTTCTTCGAAACCTGTCGCGACGCAGAAACCAGCTGAATTCTGTCGCAGAGACATCCACGCACGTTCGAACGCTGGCTCTGAGTTGCTGTGAGTTTCGGAGAAACCTGCCTACGGCTGGCGGAGGCCTGTGCTCCGCGTCGAACGATTGGCTCGTGAAATTCAGTGGTGGGAAGTTGCGTTACAAATCCGCGAAGTTCTTCAGCAGGCGCAGGCCGACGGACTGGCTTTTTTCCGGGTGGAACTGCGTGGCGAACAGATTGTCGCGGGCGATCGACGAGACGAAGGGGACGCCGTGTTCGGTGCGCGTGGCGATGACGGAATCGTCGTCCGGCACGACGTAGTAGCTGTGGACGAAATAGACGTACGAGCCCTCGTCGAGGCCGGCCAGCAGCGGATTCGGCGTGGCGACCTGCAGCATGTTCCAGCCCATGTGCGGAATCTTCAGGCCGGGCTGATCCTCGAAGCGGACGACCTTGCCTGGGACCAGGCCCAGGCCTTCCCACTCGCCGTCTTCGTAGCTGACGTCGAACAGCAACTGCAGGCCGAGACAGATGCCCAGAAACGGACGGCCGGAGGCGACGTGGTCGCGGATCGGGCCGACCATGTCCTGCCGCTTGAGTTCGTGGATGGCGTCGCGAAAGGCTCCCACACCGGGCAGCACCATTTTCGGGCAGTCGGCCAGTTCGGAGGCTTCGGTGCAGATGGCGGCTTCGACGCCCAGGCTCTCAAAGGCCTTCTGGACGCTCCGCAGGTTTCCCATTCCGTAATCGACAATATGAATCATCAGTGGCGGCTCGTCTTTGTTTGTCTGATGCCTGGAGGTCTGGTGGGTCTGTAAATAACGATGCTTGACCGGACGGCTTGCGTCCTGTGATCCCCGATTTCTCCGGAACGACGGGTTTCCATTCCGAGTTGGTTCTTGGGTTTGACGTTCTTTGGGTCGACGGACCGGAAGTCCTCGCTACGTTCAGGGCGACAGAATTCGGGGGGATCGGGACTTGCGACTGAGCGCTTTGCGACTCAGAACGGCGACTGACTCTCGGCAGTCCGGGCTTTGGATTCTGAGTCAGGAGTCGGTTGGACGGACCGGGGTTCGATCCGTGCGGCAGTTTAGGGGCGTCGAGGGAAAACGCACACGGTGGCAAGCGGCTTTCGCCAGTGTCTAAGATGGCCAGCCCGCCTGCGAATCCCGCCTGAGCTGTCTGAGCGTCTCGTTGACCTGCCCGTGTCGGGATGTCGCTGCCCGCCTTGAACCGCTGAAGAATCCGGAGACGAACCATGCTGCGCCTGACCGTTGTCGCCGCCTGCCTGCTCACCAGCGTTGCTGCTCTGCGTGCCGACGAGCACGAACTGGAGACGATCGACGAAGTGCCCAAGGGCCTGTCGCCCGCCATCGAAAAGCAGATCGATCCGGAAGGCTATCGGGTCAGTAGCGAAAAGGGGGCCGTCGTGGATCTCTGGCTGCTGAAGGATGTGGCTGTCGAGCCGGGCTTCAAGTCGAGCCTGCTCAAACTGTATGCCTTCAAGCCGGGACAGTTGATTGGAGCGCTCCGCATTGCTGACGGAGCCGAGTACACGGACTTTCGCGGTCAGGAAATGAACGCCGGAACGTACACGCTGCGATATGGCCTGCAGCCGATGGACGGCAATCATGTCGGGACGAGCGAGACGTCGGACTTTCTGCTGGCTCTGCCGGCGGCGATTGACACGAAGGCCGACGGGATTGCAACGAAAGAGGAGCTGTCGGAAGAGAGTGCGAAGGCCGCCGGTTCGACTCACCCGGCGATCTTCTCGCTGGTCGATCCCAAGCGCGCATCGCGGAAGGCGAAGCTCGAATTCGACGACTTTACCGAGCACACGATTCTCAGTTTCACCGGTTCCGCCAAAGAAGGCGACAAGTCGGTCAAGCTGAAGGTCCGCCTGGTTGTTGTCGGGCAGTCCGAAGGTTGAGCAGAACCCTGTAGGATGGCTGAACACGTAGGGCCGGTTCCCACCGGCCGGGATGGCGTTGATCTTGTTTCAGTTCGGCCGGTAGGAACCGGCCCTACGCGAGACTGACACCGCAGACTGGAGCGTTCCATGATCCGCAGACGTCGTCATGATGGCTTCGTCGCCTGGTTGCTCGCTGTCGTTCTCGTCGGCAGTGGGCTCTTCTGTGCGGCGATTGCGCAGGACCAGAAGGGTGGCAAGCCGGCTGCAGACGATGCAGCGGCTGCTCAGGACGATAATGAGCGAGCTGATAATAAGCAGAGTGACAACCAGGCCGATGCGGAAGCCGAACCGGAAGCTCCTCGGCGGCTGTATCGCGGCAAGGTCGTCCTTGCCCAGGAGGCTCTGAAGAATCGCGGCATTAAGGTCGCAGAAGAAATGAAGGAGCAGGCGGTTCTGGAGACGCCGGACGGCGATCTGATTCCGATTGCGGCGGACTGGCGTGGGCGGGCGTTTTTCCAGGACAAGCGGTTGCGGAATCGTCGCGTTGACCTGGTCGGTTATCAGCGGCCGGGAATTCCCTGGCTGCAGGTGCTGATCATTTACGTGATCAATGAGCAGGGCGAACGCGAAGTGATGGATTACTGGTGCGACATCTGTGCGATCCCGATGTACGAGATCAAGGACTGCGAGTGCTGCCAGGGACCGATTCGCCTCCGGTTTCAGCCGGGCAAGCTGCCGGATTATCTGGAAAAGACGGACGCCGCTCCGACCGGGGAGAAGTAGCAGGGGCCGTCACTGTCGCTGGATTCGCAGGAATTCAGATGTCCTGCCTGCGACTGAATTCCTGCGAATCGAGCTACTCGATTTGGGGCGAGCAACCAGTTCGGAATTCTCTGCTGTCTCGACGACGGCCCATCAATTGACTGTCGCCTGATGCCACCAACCTCTTCCGAACCGTACCTCGTGCGACTGGCCAACCGGCTGGCCGTCGGCATCGCGCCGATGGCTGCTGAACGGCAGGCGCGGCATCGGGCGTTCGTGCTCAAGCAACAGCAGCACGACGGCGGGTTTGGCGGACGGGAAGGCGATTCGGATCTCTACTACACGAGCTTTGCTGTCCGCTGCCTGGCCATGCTGGGCGGGATGAGCCGCGGCGAGTGTGATTCCGTCGCCCGCTTTCTCCGCGAGTTCGACTGGCAGACGCTCGGCACGGTCGATTTGATGAACTGGCTGTACTCGGCCCTGGCGATTCAGATTTTCGGCGGCACGGATCTGCTCGCCGACGCTCCTCCCGACTGGGCGGATCGAATTGCCGCGAAGCTCGAATCGGTGCGCACCAGCGACGGGGGTTACGCGAAGTCGACTGAAGGCGCCGCCGGGAGCACGTATCACTCGTTTCTCGTGACGCTGACGTACGAACTGCTGGGCCGCGAGTCGCCACGGAAGAATGCGCTGATCCAGTTTCTTTATGACCGGCAGCGTGATGACGGCGGGTTCGTCGAGATCGCTCCGATGAGGAACAGCGGGACGAATCCGACTGCGGCGGCTGTCGGACTGATGTCGGTGGTCGGCGGATTCGACGACGACCTGAGAGCGGACGTGCGCGACTTTCTTCGCGAGACGTGGAGCGCCGAGGGCGGATTTCAGGCCAACAAGCGGATCGCTTTTGCGGACGGGCTGTCGACGTTTACCGGACTGCTGACGGCTCAGGATCTGGACATTGCCGATCTTGTCAGCGAACCGGCGATCGAACGGTTTCTGACCGAATGGCTTGAGTTTCCCGCTGGCGGGTTCCGCGGGGCGAGCTGGGATACGCAGGCCGATGTTGAGTACACGTTTTACGGACTCGGTACGCTGGCTCTGATCTGGTCAGCGCGGGCCGATCGTGAGAAGGCGGGTGACGCTGCCGACGGAACTCAGTCTGAGGGAGCGTGATCATGGCGATGCTCCCGCTGCGACTGCCGACGATTCAGAACTGGAGCTGCCACAACTGTTCGGGCTGCTGCCATCAGCATCTGATCGAGATTACCGAGGAAGAACGTCAGCGGATTCTCGGCCAGAACTGGCAGCCAGCTGACGGGATTCCTGCCGGACAGCCGGTCGTCGTGCCGCATCGCAGTTCGCTGTTTCGGAAGAGCTACCGTCTGGCTCATCAGGAAAATGGGGCCTGCATCTTTCTGCGCGAGGATGGCCTGTGCCGGATTCATGCGAAGTTCGGCGAACCCGCGAAGCCGCTCGCCTGCCGCGTTTATCCGTACGCGTTTCATCCGGCTGGCGGTCGCGTCACGGTCAGCCTGCGATTCAGTTGTCCGTCAGTTGTGGCGAACAAGGGCAAGTCCCTTGTTGAGAACCGTGACGAACTGAAGTCGCTGCAGAAGCTTGTCGTGCCGGAGGGAGCTGAGAAACTTCCGCCGCCAAACATCAGTCGCCGCGAGAAGGTCGACTGGAAAGACTTCATGCGTTTCGTCGATTGTCTTGACGACGTCATGTCGGATGAAGACGAGCCGTTCATCGAGCGGCTGTTTCAGTGTCTGCAGATTGTCGAACTCATCGAGCAGTCGCGGTTTCATCTGGTTGGAGGTGCGCGGCTGTCGGAGTTTCTGAACGTGATCTCCGAAGCGACGTCCGAGGGGGATCTGCCGGACGCTGAGAGGCCGAGTCACGCGGCGATGATTCAGTTCCGACTGCTGGTCGCGTATTACGCTCGAAAGGATACCGTTGCGGATCTCGACTCCGGTCTTGCCGGTCGCTGGCGTCTGTTACGGGCGGCGACTCGATTCGCGTCCGGTCGAGGCAGTGCAACGCCGCTGCAGGACTGCTTTCGCGAGGTTCCGTTCGAGACGATCGAGCAGTCATTCGGCGAGGTGCCCGACGGAGCGGACGAGATCCTGACGCGGTATGTGCGCGTCAAACTGCAGGGGCTGCATTTCTGCGGCGCCGCTTACTACGACGTGCCGTTCTGCGAGGGCTTCCAGAGTCTGACGTTGATCATTCCGTCGGTCTTCTGGCTGGCCCGCTGGCTGGCCGCGACTGCTGGCCGGTCGACGCTGATCCTCGATGATGTCTCGCGAGCCCTCGCCATTGCGGATCATCATCACGGGTATTCGCCGGTGTTTGGGTCGGGGAGTTTTCGACGTCGAGTGCGACTGCTGGCAGGCTCCAGTGACATCGCCCGGCTGCTGCTCTGGTACGCGCAGTAGCGGGCAGTCTCGTCCCGCCTGGTGGACGGTTCTGGTGGAAATTCGGCGGAAACCGATATTGACCACGCCTGCGTCTCTGCTCAAATACCGGCGTTCCATTCGTCAGCAGAGTTGATCGCCCCTTTTGGGTTTTCTTCGCCAATCAACGATCAACCGCGGCAGCCCTTCGCCAACGACTGCCTGCAAAGCTGACTCACAAGACTGATCCAGTCTTCACGAAGACGCGGCGTTCCGGTCCGTCGGGAATCACGATTCCGCGGGCATGTCGACCGGGCGAGCGAACTTCGAACGCTTCGGTTCCGCACGCTGCGATGGAGATCGCGTCGAGAAGCCTGGCAGAAATGCTCAGGGAATCTTCGGGTTTCCGTTTTTTCCCGTTTGTTTCCCGAAAGATGCGTAACTGGAGTACGACTCTGAGGCTCAGAGTCAATCAAAGTTTGAGAATCTGGCGGTAAGGGCTGACCTCAGAGCCGCGTCACTACTCAACGGTCAGGCAGCCCATCAAGTTGCCCAGGGAGGGAATCGAAATGCTGGTACTTTCACGACGTAAGTCTGAACAGATTCGGATTGGGGACGAGATCCTCATCAAAGTCATTGACGTCAAGGGAGGGACGGTCCGCATCGGGATCGACGCTCCGCCGGAAATCCCGATCATCCGTTCGGAACTGCTGCCGGATATGGTGCCGGGGCGTGCGTCGACCGGTCGGCGTGTCGGCGAGGCTCAGCCTGTCGCCGACGAATGTGCGACTCCCGACGTCACAGTTTCCCACCAGAACTGAGTGTGACCGGCGGTTGCAACCGCGTTTGAAGCGACCCATCATCCTGTCGTGATCTGGCACTGTTTGCTGCTCGAAATCTGCTTTTCGAGCGGCTCCGCACGACAGGATGATTCATGGCCCGGTGCTTCGTTTTTCTGGCGTTGTTTCTGCTGAGTATTCCTCGACTGGCGTTTGCTGGTCGCGATGGCGTCGTCGAATCTGTCAATCGCCGCAGTGACGCAACGTGGCAGATCGCCCGCCGTATCTGGGAACTCGCCGAACCCGGTTATCAGGAAACCGAATCGGCGTCGCTGCTCACGAAGACGCTTGAGCAGTCCGGCTTTCGGTTGCAGACCAACGTTGCCGGTATCCCGACCGCCTTTTCGGCGACGTTCGGCAGTGGTCAGCCCGTGATTGGGATTCTCGGTGAGTACGACGCGCTGCCAGGGCTGTCTCAGGACGCCGTCTCAGCCCGGCAGCCTCGGGAGGGGCAGTCGTACGGGCACGGTTGCGGGCACCATCTTTTTGGAGCGGCTTCAGCTTCGGCCGCCATCGCGATTGCCGAGCAGATCAAGGCTGGCGAACTGAGCGGCACGGTTCGGTTCTACGGCTGCCCGGCCGAAGAGGGCGGCAGCGGCAAAGTCTTCATGGCTCAGGCCGGAGCGTTTGAAGACTGTGATGCAGTGCTGCACTGGCACCCCAGCCACGAGAACTCAGCGGGCGATCGGTCATCGCTGGCAAGGATGGCCGTCAAGTTCCGCTTTCACGGGATGGCGGCTCACGCGGCCGGTGCTCCGGAACGCGGACGCTCGGCCCTCGATGCTGTCGAGTTGACGAACTTCGCCGCACAACTGCTGCGCGAACACACGCCGGACTTCACACGGATTCATCATGTGATCACGTCAGGCGGTCGTGCTCCGAATGTCGTGCCGGATTATGGCGAGGTCTACTACTACATTCGCCATCCCGACGGTGACGTCGTGCGGAATCTTTATGAGCGGTTGTTGCTTTGCGCGAAGGCCGGGGCGCTCGCTACTGAGACGCGGCTGGAGATCAAATTCGAGGGCGGTATCCGCGAGATTCTGCCGAACAACGCACTTTCGCAGATCACGTTTCAGAACCTGCGGGAGCAGCTCGACCTGAGTTATACGGAGGACGAGACACAGTTCGCCCTGCGGATTCAGGAGTCGCTCGACAAGCGACCAACGCTCGACCAGATCGCGAAGATTGAAGATCGCAGTGGTGAGATCGGCAAAGGTTCAACGGACGTCGGCGACGTCTCGTGGCTCGTCCCGACGACGGGGTTCACAACGGCCTGCTGGGTGCCTGGCACCTCAGCACACTCCTGGCAGGCCGTCGCGGCAGGCGGCATGTCGATCGGTCGAAAAGGCATGAACGTTGCCGCGCGAGTGCTCGCCGTTTCCGCCTGGGACCTGATGACCAAACCCGCCGTTCTGCAGGAAGCGCAAGCGGAACTCGACCGCCGGCTTGGCGAACGCAAATATCAGTCGCTGATGCTCGACGGCCAGAAACCGCCGCTCGACTACCGCAACCCATCAAGGTGATCAATCAATCGACGCGGCGAGGGACCAGTAGCCGTCCCTCGGTCGGAGCCAGTTCGATGGTGCACGGCGTTGTGCCGCATGGATCGCCGTCGATCTGCACTGGAACCGGGACGTCGGATTCGATGCGCAGCTTCCGACCGGCGGCTGCCGGGATGTCCGGATGATCGATGTGCCGGTGCCCGCGCAGCAGGCGGCAGTATCGCAGCAGCGAAAACGCTCCGGGGTTGGGAAATACGCGGACGCTCAACAGGCCGTCAGACGGAACGGCTTCTGGGACGAGCGGCAGCCCGAACGCGTATTCAGGGAAGTTGGCGATGACGACCAGGCAGCCCGTGATCGGCTCCGATGCGTCATCGACGAAGACTCGCAACGACGGAAACGAATAACCGGCAGCGGCGGACAGAATAGGCCAGGCGTACGTCAGCCGTGAGATGTTGCCGCGTCGCGAGTTGTGCAGCCGGTGAATGACATGCGCGTCGAAGCCGACGCTGGCCATCAGCAGAAACCGGCGGTCGCCGAGCAGTCCGACGTCGATCGACTGACACTCGCCTTTCTCGATCTGATCCGCAGTGAGAATCGGATCGTCGATGCCGAAATGTCGGCAGAGCAGATTTTCGGTTCCCAGCGGAAACGGACAGACGGGAAGATCGGGATACCGGTTGATGACGTCGCAGACGGTGCCGTCGCCGCCGGCTGCGACGATGCATCGCAGGGAGTCGCGTTTTTCTGGTTGCCGCAGCACGCGGTCAAGGCGGTGTCGCGAGCGGAACAGGCGCGGGTGGAGATTTCGACGTTGCAGTTCCCGTATCAGAATCCGGAGCTTCGCTCGTCGGCGACCGCTGCCGGAGCGCGGGTTTCTCTGAATGGCGACCCAGCGCTCGATCACGAGACCAGCTCCAGCACGTCGAGCAGGGAATGAATGACGGTGCCTCGCCCAGTCGCCGCCTCCGACTCGGACGCCTCGGTGCTGAAAAGTCGAGCCCCGCCTCGGTCGATCAACACGCCGCGAATGCCCGACTGTTCGGCACCTTGCACATCGTTGATGGCGTCGTCGCCGATCACCATGACTTCATCGGGCGACGCGTCCACAAGCCTGAGCACGGCGTCGTAAAAACCGCGCGAGGGCTTGTTGAAGCCGACCTCCGACGAGACGACTCGAACGCCGACTTCATTCAGAGGCGGCAGGCCATCGCAAACGGAATTCAGCCGACTGTCGAAGTTGGACGCGACGGCGATGTTGAATCCCTCGCTGCGCAGCGTGGCGAATGTCGGGGCGACGTCGTCGAAACACGCCCAGGCTTCCGGGCGCGCGAAATGATCGAACAACTCGCGGAAACAGTCGTCCGCAGCAGATGGCGACAGATCGTCAAAGACCTCGGCGACAATCTGTTGCCAGCGTTCGACTTCGTCGGCTTCACAGGTTCTCATGCCGGACTCTCCGCTGCCGTCGCTGTTTTCGGTCCGGCGAAACGCCGCTCGAAAACGATCACGAACCGCGTCCTGCGAGAGGCGGGAACCGTGAGCGGAACCAACGCGGTGATAAGCCGTCGCGACGTCAGGCGTCGGAAAAATCAGCGTGCCGACAGCGTCGAAGACAATCCAGCGGAGACTCACGGTGACTTGCTCCGACAGTGTTCCGAAGAGTGGGATCACTTCTGGTAGCGGAGCGGCGCGAGCCGCCCGGTCTATATTTCCGATAACGTCGCGACCGGACGGCTTGCGCCGTTCCGCTACCTCAAGGCGGACAGCTAAACGGTCACTTCGCCGGACAGCTCGGCGTCCGACGCATACTTGTCGCGGATTGGCTGCACGATGTCGCGGAGAAACGCGTCGACCTGTTCCGGGGCGCGACCGATGTATTTCCTGGCGTCGAGAGCGCCGGTCAAATCGACGGTGGCAAACGCCGGATCGTCCTGCAGTCGCGAGATCAGATCGTTGGGCAGTCCCTCAGCCTTGACCTGACGAGCTGCTTCCTGACTGTGAACGCGAATCCGCTCGTGCAAGTCCTGCCGGTCGCCGCCAGCCTGCACGCCGGCCATCAGGATTTCTTCAGTCGCCATGAACGGCAGCTCTTCGGACAGATGCTTCTCGATCGTCTTCGGATAGACGACCAGTCCGTCGGCGACATTGCGGTACAGAATCAAAACGGCGTCGATCGCCAGAAAGGCCTGCGGGATCGAGAGCCGTCGATTGGCGCTGTCGTCGAGCGTTCGTTCGAGCCACTGCGTGGCAAACGTCTGATCGGCACTGTTCTGCAGACTCGTGACGAAGCGAGCCAGCGAGCACATTCGCTCGGCCCGCATCGGGTTCCGCTTGTACGCCATCGCCGACGAGCCAATCTGCTTCTTCTCGAACGGCTCTTCGATCTCTTTTCGCGACTGCAGAATTCGCAGGTCAGAGCCCGCTTTGTGTGCCGACTGAGCGAGCCCCGACAGCGACGCGAGCAGGTGCGAGTCCACCTTGCGGCTGTAGGTCTGCCCGGTCACCGCGTACGCCTCGTCAAAGCCGAGCTTCTGCGTGACGAGTGCGTTGAGCTGCTCAACCTTCGCGTGATCGCCCCCGAAGAGCGACAGAAACGTCGCCTGAGTTCCGGTCGTTCCCTTCACACCTCGGAACCGCAGCGATGCGATGCGGTGCTCGATTTCTTCGAGGTCGAGAACCAGGTCGTAACACCACAGGGTCGCCCGTTTGCCGACGGTTGTTGGCTGAGCAGGCTGCAGGTGCGTGAAGCCGAGCGTTGGCAGGTCGCGGTACTGAGCGGCGAAGTCGCCCAGCGCACTGATCACACTGACCAGTCGCGAGCGGACCATTTCGAGGCCCTCGCGGATCAGAATCAGGTCGGCATTGTCCGTGACGTAACAGCTCGTCGCGCCGAGGTGGATGATGCCCTTGGCGCTCGGGCACTGGTCTCCGTAAGCGTGAACGTGGGCCATGACGTCGTGCCGCAGCTCGCGCTCATACTTCGCTGCCACGTCGAACTCGATGTTCGACACGTTGGCCTGCAACTCGGCGATCTGCTGCTCGGAGATGTCGAGCCCAAGTTCGCGTTCGGCCTCGGCCAGCGCGATCCAGAGCCGCCGCCAGGTCTCATGCCGCCGCTGCGGCGACCAGAGCTGTGCCATCTCGCGGGATGCGTAGCGGGTAATGAGCGGGTTGGTATAGATGTCGTGACTCACGGTTTCAGCGTTTCCTCTGTGGTTGGTTTTGCAGTCTTCCTGAGTTGTTTAACGCCCAGCCGCAGGCGCCGGCTACCACTGACGTCGTTTGTGGCTGGTGGCCGGCGCCTGCGGCTGGGCGTTAAACGATGACAGTGCCTGGTCGTTAGCGCGTCAACACTCGACCAATGCCGATCCCGATTCCGACGGCGGCCAGTCCGATGGCCATGTTGGCTAGCACGTAGACGGCTCCCAGGCCGGGTTTGTCTTCTCGAAACAGGTTGATCGTATCCAGTCCGAATG
>Ga0209273_10001436_pt1 | contig 21494 bp, 16 predicted proteins | sample tdAd471_FD_187126 | JGI IMG/M metagenome (GOLD analysis project Ga0209273, IMG submission 187126) | Marine sediment microbial communities from the Atlantic coast under amendment with organic carbon and nitrate - tdAd47.1 (SPAdes)... | ecosystem: Environmental > Aquatic > Marine > Coastal >...
ATAAGTTTCATAATTTCCTCAATGCTCAGTTTGTTATCCCTGTAATACCGCTCCGCCAACATTGCTTTGTGCAAAGCCTGATTGCTCAAACCAGGTTTTCGACCAATTTTCAAACCACGCCTTCTAGAGCTTTCCAATCCCGCCCGTGTACGTTCAATGATAATATCTCGTTCCAATTGGGCAACTGAAGCAAAAAGGTTGAAGATAAACCTGCCGTGTGGCGATGTAGTATCAATGAAGTTCTCCTGAATGCTCTTGAAGTGGATTCCCTTTTGTTCGAAGTCCTCGATGAGTTTGGTCAGGTGCGAAAGGCTTCTAGCGATTCGGTCCAGCTTCCAGACCACAAGGGTGTCACCTTCCCTTAATATAGCCAAAAGTTCATCAAGACCCTTCCGTTCTGCTTTTGCCCCCGATGAAATATCGGCATAGATGTTCTTGGGTTTGATGCCTTCCTTTAGAAAGGCATCCACCTGCAAATCGTGTTTCTGTGTTTTGTGCTCACTCTTGCATATCCGAACTTCATCTTAGGGGTAATAAAGGGTATATAAGGTAAACTATTTAAGTGTACGGAAAAAGTAAACTCCTTAGAATCAGTAGACTCGTTTTCCAATGAAAGTTCAATAAAAAGGTACCTTAAAAACACTGGTCTTGAAATGGAAGTCGGAATAAGGGCGAACGAAGCAAAGCGAAGTGCTGCAAGCCCCAAATCTTGCCAAACTAATTTACTGAGCGAGGCAATATCAGTCTTTATTTAACTGTTTCTCCAAGGAGGCTACCTTTTCCTTTTCAGCTTGGACAAGACGCTCATAAAGTTCGATTATTTTCTCAATTGGATTGATAGTGCAGAGATAATTGTTGTTATTGGAACTGTTGTCCTTAAAAGTATTGTTGATTATATTAAATACAGCTTCTTCAGAGAAATTCTCAATACCTTCTTTTGTTACTCCTAGGATAGAAGCAATCTCCTCCAACTTGATGTCATCCACCTTTTCACTATTTTCAATGTTCGAAATGGCCTGTTGACTTATACCCAATTGATCAGCAAGGGTTTCCTGCTTCATACCACGAAGTTCCCTGATCCTACTGATCTTTCTGCCTATATGATTGTTCTTGGTCTTTGTCTCCATATCTCAAATATAGGGTGTTTCCCACAATAATCCGATTGTAAAATACAAATCTGTTTCAATAATGTACAAGTGTCCTTAGTGGGATACTTGGGAATGTGGCCTTAATATGGTCAGTGATTCTCAAACCCTTTAAACCACAATCCTATGACACATGGCACAAACATACCTGAAAACTTTGAAAAAGCGGAAGAGCTGTCCGAATTACTCGACAGCATACTGAACATCATTACCATTGACAGTGCCTTTCTGTCCAGTAAACAGGAGGAGGGCAATACTGAATATTATTTCCTTACCCTTTTTGTGGATGTCAACAATGACCCATTGCCCAATGAGATTCGATCACTAATAACAAAAAAAGGAAAGAAGCACCCTGAATTCCGGATTAGGGTTTATACGGAAAACCAATCCGAGATTGGGCTGGAAAGAGGATCACTCTATTTCTTGGAGCATTGCTGTCTGGGAGAGAATGTTTTTGCCCGTTTACGAGGAGAGAACATCATGGATTATTCCACAATGGCATACGAGACCCTCATGAAGAGGGCCACTCGGTATCATAAATCGGAATTGGCAAAAGTAAATGCCTTTGCCAATACTGCGGACATCTTGATTAAGGAAGGGGATTATGCAATAGCCACCTTCAACATGCACCAGGCCTTTGAACTTTCATTCAGGTTCATTGAACAGATGTGCATAGGAAGAAGTATGGTCACACATAGTATCATCAGCCATATCAACTATTGCAAACAGTTCTTTCCCACCCTGCAGCCTTTTTTGGAAACTTCCGAGTTGAAGAGCAATGAACTGCTACTCCTATTGGAACATGCTTATAGCGTTGCCCGTTATGGCAATGAATTTGAGATCACAAAGGTGCAGACCAAGACCATACAATCAAAGATGAAGAAATTCATCCAAGAGGTTGAATCCATTTTCCATAGGCACCTTGACCAGTGCAAAGAACATATCGAGAAAATCGATAGGGATTTCGAAAAGACATTTCCAAAAGAAACGGTGAGAATTGACAATGAAGGAGGAACATCCTTGATCGGTCAATTAAAGGAATTGGAAAAAGAGCACTTCTTTTCCCTTAAGCCCTATATTCCTGAAAAGGGGCTGTACAGTATCGACCTTATAGCCGAGGGATATGGAGAAACTTCATTTATGATCTCCGACCTGATCAAGGTCTGCATCACGGCTTTGGAAAACGAAAATTTCTCGACACGTTCCGTTCCCCAACCTCACAGCAATATTAGCGGGGTTCTCGGATATATACTTGATCTGATACCCCATGATGAAATGGCTTTCTTGGACAAGGTCAGAAAACTGCTTTCGGAACAAAAGACAACCACAACTCAATAAATCCATTGACATGAAATCAAAGAAGAAAAGACTGAAGACCATGGAAGAGATACAACAGCTGAGGAACAATCTTTCGGGACTATTGGGAAACAAAAAGTCCATCGACCCCAATGGGAATTATGTGACTTTCGAGGTCAGGGACAACAACCATCTTTTGACACAGATAATCAGTCTTTTGGAGGTTTGTGTGTTTGCGCTTGATGGGGAGGGAATGATGCTGTTTCCTGCAAATCAAAATGCATCAAAAGAGGATAGTGTGATCCAAGTACTGGAACTGGTATTGAGCATCCTTCCTGATAGCCAAATGTACTTCATGGACAAATTGGACGAAAAGTTATCTAAACTTGAAAACCAAAAAAATCCATGAACCCAAACGAAGAAAAGCTAATTAAGGGTTTGAGACTTCACGCAAATGACCATTCCCCTACCTTGGTTCCCCATCCATGGTTTAAGGACAAGTTCCAACCAACGTTCTTTTATCTTGACGGTCATGCCGATCTGTTATTGACCGTTCGTGCATTGGCATACCTTTCCATGAGGGCTATAAATCCAGATCTTGCCTCTGACGATGTAATGGATAGGAACAAAGAGGTATTCATTCATCAAGCATTGACCATAGCCAACCGCTTGATGCCGGTCGGGGAAGAGGCATTGATGGACCATTTGAACCTATTTTATCGGGAAGAAAAGAAAGCCAAAGGAGACGTTTGATTTAGGAATTACGAAAGCATTTTTGCCCTAAACAAACAGTTGATTTTTAATTTTTATGCTAAAAATTCATTGATTTTACTGGGCCAAGAGCATTTTTACGCTAAAATTGGAATACTCTAGAAATTAAAGCTGGGTTAAAAGTGGAATGAAATCCACATCTAAGGGTCACAACAAATTACCGTTTTTTAGTCAAAAATCCATTGATTTTACTGGGCTGAAGGCCTTTTTTAGTCAAAAACGATGTAAACATCAATAACCACTTTTTTTAAAAAGCATCCTAAAAATGGGCTTTTCCGAAGGAAAATAAATCAATAGCATCGCGCCTGCGTGCTATCCTCTTGCTTTACATTTTTCGGCCCGCTCGCGGGACAAAATGAAAGCCTCCATTGAACCGAGAATGGTGATGGGTGTATGCCGGCCTTTCAGTATAAATATGGGATGAATGGTAATATAAACAGCTATTATTTTTCTTTCACGGATGAATGTTTTAATTTTGTTCATTATATTTAAGTGTTCATGTTTCATGAACAAATAAAAAAAGTGAACATGTCATTTGATTTCATAACATTCATGAATTTTTTGGAGGCCCTTGATATTGAAATCGAGGCCAAATTTTTGGATGCTCAACAGACTTCAGAATTACCGGTTTATTCAATTGACGGGCATAAAGTTTCGGTGTATTTTAGAAACGAAATTCGTCAGCATAATATTCCTGCCATACTGAGAGAAAAAAAAGAACTTCCGATTCTCGTTGTAGCTAACTACTTAACACCAAAGGCCAAGGAAATGTTACGTGAATATAAGTTCAATTATTTAGATAGTTATGGTAATGCCTATTTGAACCTATCTCCGCTAAAGGTGTATTTGGAAAACAACAATGCATCGCCCTATGTGAAACCTTCTTCCAAGATATTTACCCAAGCAGGTGGACAATTAATATTTCAATTTCTACAAGACCCAAAACTGGTCAATGAAACACAACGGTATTTGGCGGATAATAGCATGATATCATTGGGCAGCGTTAGTAAGATTATGCAGGGGCTCTCTAAGTATGGGTATCTAGTTTCCCAAGACGGGAATGATAAATACCAACTTTTGGAGTATGAAGGACTTTTAGATAGATGGATTCCATTGGTTAACGAAAAGATATTGCCCAAATACCACATTGGTACATTTTCTTTTTCAGGGGATATGCAGAGCCAATGGAAAAAAAAGTATTTACGTCCCCAAGTATTTTGGAGTGGGGAACCAGCCGCGGCGCTGCTTACGAATAATTTTTTCCCAGAAAAATTTACTATGTTCACGACCTTTGAAAGTAATAAGGACATAATGCAAACATTAAAGTTGGTTCCGGACCCCATGGGAAATATCAACCTATATAAACCTTTCTGGTTGAATTCTATGCTAAAGAAAAATAAAGATAACTTATTGAGTTACGTAAATGTTGTACATCCAGTTTTGGTATATGCCGAATTAATCTATTCCGGTGAACCAAGGAACTTGGAAATAGCACAAACGATTTATAATGAGCATATCAAACCAAAGCTTTAAAGAATATTCCTTTGCCCACCATGGTGAGGTATACAAAATCCTAGACACTGTTTTTAGGTCAAATGGTATCAGCTATTACCTTATTGGAGCAAATGCACGTGATGTTGCCCTTTATAAGGTAGGGGAAAAGCCGAAGCGGGCTACTGCTGATATTGATTTTGCTGTTATGGTACCAAACCATGAACAATTTGATGCCGTCAAGGAAGAATTGAAAAAGCATGGTTTTGAAAAATCCTTTGGAAATATGCCCTATAGTTTGTTCCATTCCGAATCCAAAACTACAATTGACCTATTGCCTTTTGGTGGTATTGAAGAGGAAAGAATAGTTCGGTTTGCAGAAGGAAACCTAGAGCTTTCAGCTGTTGGAATGATGCAAGTATCTAAGGAGGTTGAAAGTTTTGATCATCCTTATGGTATTGCATTGCCTGTTAGCCCGGCCCATGGTCTGGTTATTCTAAAACTGATTGCTTGGTCCGAAAAACCAGAGGATAGGGAAAAAGACTTGGGAGACACCGCTAATATTTTACGCATTGCTTGGGCCTTGTATGAACCAGAAATGTTTAGGGAGGATGCCGAACATTCCGATTTATTCGAAATGGAAAATTTCGACACCCGACTTGTTGGTGCAAGAATAATGGGGCGAAAAATGAAACGTATTTTGGTTCTTGATGCAGAATTGGAAGTAAAAATAAATGACCTATTGAATCAAGAGATACAGGATTCATCCAGTCCGCTTGCCATAGCTTTGGTCAAAGCCTTGGGTTGCAAAATGAATTATGCAAAGGAGATAATAAAGTCCCTTAAATTAGGTGTTACTGAAAAATAATGTCCTGCAGCACCTTAATGAAAGACACTTCTTTATTTGTAAGGGACTTGACCACGACATTATGGAGTATATCTTATTAGAGCTTTTCTTCCCCCAAATTTGAGTACTTATTAAAACTCTATTTAAAGAATTAAGTTTGTTTTTTGGATTTGACGCAAATCCGCGCCTGTTTATAGGCGATTCAAGAGCATTTGCCGCAAATTTCAATCGCTAGGAGCACTTTTTTAAAAACCTTTTGAATAATAAACCACTGTTTTACAGTTGGTTGTTCGAAAATCATTCTGCGCAACACCGGCCTGCCGTGTTGCCCTCTTGCTTTACCATTTCCACTTAGCCTGGCTAATGAAAATACAATGTTATTCAAATCTGGAATCTAAGTGTATTTTTTGCCATGATCCTTAATAGGATAATATTATTTAAACTCATTACAAAATTTCAGATTTCTTAATCTATTGAAATTTCTTACATTTAGTTTCTGAACTCCCCCAAAAAATTTATTGAACGATAAAAAAGCTATGCTTTAAATTAAAATATAAAACTTCTTGGGCAGAGCCAACTGTTACGTAATGCCCTTCGGGACACTGCACATAGCCAAACCGTTGTTTCAATTAAATAGAAACTATGCAAATACAAGAACTATTAAGACTTACTGATTGGTTTCAGCAAAATATTGTGGACGAAAAGATTCCAAACTATTACAAGAATTTGCATAATAAGATGAATCAAAATGCAAAATCCAACAACAATCAACCGAAACAACCTTTTGAGCAAGACAAAGAAAACTTGCTGAATGCATTAGAAACCGTAAACCTCAATTCACTGACCCTTGAACAAATTAGCTTTTTAGAACAACTTGAAATCATAGTACTATTAGGACAAGAAGGAATATCGAATGTTGAAAATGTTCTTTATGAGAATAATTTAGACATAGCAACCGCTGCCCAAAAAATAGGTGAGTTTTCAAGTAAAATAGCGAATGCCCAAACGACTCTTAACGAAATAGAAATGACTCTCAGCAAATCTTTCCCAATCGAAGAAGATGATGAATTACCTAAAGATTCTGTTTTGATGAGAGTTTATTTCCAAGAAGGGTCTGCGATGAATAATATCAATGATTTTAAAAAGCTTGGTGCAGCATGGTATGATATCGGACGTGGAATAGCAATGGCTCAAAACCGCAGTCCAGAAGACTTCAATATAATTGGAGCTCAAAAAGGCTCAGTTATTTTGGAAATGGCAGTTTATGCAGGAGTTGCAACATCAGTTTCAACGATTCTTCTAGCAGGTTTAAAGGTTGCTGATAGAGTACTTGAAATCCTTAAGAAGGCTGAAGAATGGAAAGCTCTAAAGCTTGGCAATAAAAACATAGAACAAGAAATAAAGAAAGAAGCTGAGAGAGAAAAAGAAAACGGTATTCAGACAATTCTAGATACGGCAATCGAAAAACTTGGATTAAATCCACAACAGGACGGTGATAAGATTAATGCACTTAAAAAGTCGATTACCAAACTTATTGATTTCACGCAAAAAGGTGGTGCAGTTGATTTTGTACAACCAGAAGATGAAGTGGAACCGGAAGATGAAGAAAATGGTAAGAACGGAATGAGAGAAGAAATGATGAAGCTAAAAACAGATGTTCAAGAAATAAGAAAACTTGAGAATAAAATAAAACTACTAGAATCCAAAGTTGAAAAAGAAAAAAACTGAGCACATCGGCTATACCAAATGTGGGTTAAAGCGCCAAAATGAAAGTAATTACTAAAAATGACCTAACTGATTAGCGGAAAAGAAAGTGCCTTAAAATCCCGCACTTGCCATAGTCGGGGCCATACACAAGCTATGAAAAGCCAATCACACAAACAACACATATGTTTTTTGCCAATATGAAAGTCTAAAAAACTAGAAAAACCAAAAGAGCTGTTTCTTGTGAACGCTGAATAGGAACATTAAGCATTAAAAGAAGAATAAATGTCAGAATCAGAATTATATTTTTACAAAGGAGACGAAGAAGTTCTCGAAAAGCTAAAGCAAAAAAAAGACGGAAATGCTGAATCTGACCTACTTAAAAAAATACAGGATTCATTTAACAAAGTACTGGATGGAAAACATCTGTCATTTCTTCTTGGTTCAGGTTGTTCATCATACAAGGACAAATTAATAGAAGACGAAGTGGGGATTCCTACAATGGCACCCTTAGCCAAAAATTTCTATGATAACGTATTGACTGTTGAAGAAAAGAATTGGCTCAAAGATGAAATCAAATTAGATATTACTTCAACAATTTTTGACAAAAATCTTGAAACGTTTTTAGGTTCACTTCATAGTATTTTTTTCTTTTACGAGACAACAGGACAAGAAGAGAGTTCAGAGTCAAAAAAAGTTCAAGAATTAATAAAAAAAGCTAGAAACTTCTTATTAGAGAAATGTTTAAACGAAGACAATAGAAGTGATGAAAAGGATATTGAACTAGTCAACCTTTATAAAACCTTTTACCGGAAGCTTCTGTACAGAAATGCAAACTTGCCTAAACCTAGTATTTTTACTACCAACTATGATTTATACTCTGAAATAGCACTTGATAGCCTTGGAATTCATTATGTTAATGGTTTTTCGGGTGGAATAAAGAAATATTTCAATCCAACAATTTTCAACTATGCACTAGCTGAAAGAATGGACTTATCTCAAGGAAAATGGAGTGTAATTGACAACTTCATTTATTTATATAAAATCCACGGATCTATTAATTGGATTCAGGACGAAGAGCAGACAAAACTATTTAGAGTAAGAGAAATTCAAGAATCAAGTTTCAAAGACTTAAAAAAGAAAGATGTAATAATGATACATCCAACACCGTTGAAACAGAATGCAAGTATGGGAAGTCCATATTCCGACTTATTCCGTGAATTTCAGAAAAAGCTAATGCGTAATAACAATATACTGATTACACTTGGGTATAGTTTTAGTGATGAACACATTAATAATCTTATATACCAGGCTTTTACGATTCCGTCCTTCAGATTAATTGTCTTTGGGGATTATTCAAGTAGTGAAGAAATAAATAAACTCAAAACACTAAACGACCCAAGAATTTGGGTCGTAGGTGGAAAACTTGAAAACGAAGAAAACTTACATTATTTCAAAGGCTTTGTTGAAAATATTTTGCCTGATTTAAGTAACGATGAAATAGACGATAAAATTGATAATGCCATCAAAACTCTTTTCCCTAGACAATGAATAGAGAAGATAAACAAAGGGTAATTGGCAAAGTAGTAGCAATAAATTCGGACAGATTTTCTGTCGAATTGTTAAGCGGTATTGACAATTTCAATATTAGTGGATTTGACGACATTCATTATTTTGCTCAGTTAAATAGTTATGTTGTACTTCCTTATCAGAATTATTTTATTGTAGCAGAAGTTTCAGGTATTCGAGAAAAGGATTTAAATGTTCCTTTTAGCAATCCTAAGGAGCAATCATTAAGTAAGGTGCAAACAGGAAAATATCTAGAAATACTTCCTATTGGAACTCTCAAACCAATTGAGGGTAATCCAGACTTATTTGAGTTTCAATTTGGAGTTAGCGTATACCCAGCTCTGTATACTGATGTCTTATATATTAAAGAAAAGGAGCTTGACGCTATTTTTAACGTAAAAGAACAAACTGAAATCGTTTGTTCTAACCCAAAGGATTGTAAAAAACCTTGCGAATGCGAAAATAAAAGATACAAAACACTATCAATAGGTACTTCTACTATCTTTCCAGATTACGAAGTCAAAATTGACATCGATAAATTCTTCTCAGGTCATTCGGCTGTACTTGGGAACACAGGCAGCGGAAAATCTTGTACGATTTCTTCAATTCTACAATCCATTTATAAGCTATCTAGTTATAGTGCAGCTGGTAGTACTTTTGTTGTTTTTGACGTAAATGGAGAATATAAACAAGCATTTAGTGAAATCAACAACAATCAAGACATAGAAGTATGTAATTTCAGTATTGATAATAAAGAAAAAGATACAAAGGATTTTGTTTTACCACACTGGTTTTTAACAATTGATGAATGGGCACTATTGCTTCAAGCAACTGAGAAAACTCAGCTGCCTATTCTTCGGAATGCTCTAGGCTTAGCAGCCATTTTTTCTGCCGAAGAAAGTGTAAATGAAATTAAAAATCATATCCTAGCAACTTGTATAAGTGAAATTCTTCGTGATGAAACGGGAAGTGCATCAAAAAAGGATCGAATAATATCAATTTTACAAAAGTTCAATACAAGTGAAATTCATCTTCAAAAGGAATTCGAATATATTGATGATGAAGGTGAAACTCATACAAAAGTAAATATTGATAGAGGGATTAATTTAGACATTAATATTATCAATTGCCTTACTGTTCACTATGGAGAAATAAAAGGAATTACTCAACTTCATTATTTCTTACAACAACCAAAGGAGGATGGATCACCCTTATTTATTGTAGATAACTTTCAGATGCCATCTTACGAGAAATATCAAAATTTTTCTTTTGATATAATTGAGGATGCTTTGGATTTAGCACTCTTATATGAAGAAGCTCATGGGAATAGACATATTAGAGACTATTGTTCATCATTAATAACAAGAGTTAAGAGTATAAAGGATAGGAAAGATTTTTGCTTTTTAAAACAAGATTATGGGGACATAAGCTTGTATAAAAATCAGCTAATCGGAATTAATCAAGAAGAGGGTAAAAAAGCAAAACAAAGTCAAATAATAATAATTGACATTAGTGCAGTTGAAGATGAAATTGTTGAAGTAATAAGTTGCGTAATATCGCGTATTATCTATGAAAGTGTAAAAGAAATTGAGCCTAGAAATTCTTATCCAGTAAATTTAATTTTGGAAGAAGCTCACAGATATATATCTCACAGTCCAATGGGGTCATTTCTAAAGGCAAATAAAATTTTTGATTTAATTGCCAAAGAAGGAAGAAAATTTGGACTACTTCTGCTTATTTCTTCGCAAAGACCTAGTGAGTTGTCAAAAACAGTTTTATCTCAGTGTAGCAATTTCATAGTTCATAGAATTCAGAATCCAGAAGACTTATCTCACATTAGGCAAATAACCCCTCATATTTCTGAAACCATTTTGAAAAGAATGCCTTCGATACCAACACAAAACGCTTTGATTTTTGGCCATTCTGTAAACCTGCCTACCACTTTCAAAGTTCACGAGGCAAATCCATTGCCGAAAAGTGACAATAATAGGATTAGTGAAAATTGGTTTAGAGAAAAAGGATTTTTATTAACACCTTTAAATAAAGATGAAGCCGAAGAAGAATGATTATGCCAACGCTGAATGACAATCTAAATAAAAAAGGTTAGTGTTTAACTGAAACGCTAGTGTATGTAAATCCGCTACTATTCTTAGCACAGACTGTTATCTACAAACCAACAACTGCATAAATGATTGAATACGCAAAAATTATGGAATCAAGTGAACTTAAGGAGTTCTTCGATTCTATCAAAAAATTGAGCGAATCAAAAAAAACAGTAGCGGAAAATTATTTCTATGATAATCAAGATTTATTTGTAAAAGCTTACTACGAATATGAAGAGATTCAAATCAATGAATATCACAAGCAAAAGAATGAGATAAACCAATTATATGAATGCTGGCAGAAAAAGATTTGTTATGGTTGTAATTCGAAGTTAAGACTAATTGATTCTGATTACGGGAAATTTTGGGGCTGTACCAACTTTAGAGATAAATCCAAAGAACATAAGAATTTTAGTCTTAACTATGAGGAAATTCATAGTTCTCGTAAAAAAGGAGTAAAGGTTAGAATTTATGCACATTGGGCTACTGAGATATTAAAAAAGACTAACTCGACAAACAAAATAAAAGCTTCACAACTTCTTAGATTATATGAAGAAATTGGGATGGATGATTTAAGGGTAAAGTATGGTTATAAAAAAACAATAAAAAGCATATCTGGTTATGTAACCGCTAAAAGAAATTCTTTTAAAGAGGAAGTAGAAATAATTGAAAATCTATCGAAATATTTCCCTAAGCACAAATCACAATTGGGTATTAGATATAAACTTGAATCGGATATAGTAGAAAGAGTTGCAATTATAGACTTGATATTATCTGATACCAAAGATGTTTTTGTGATTGAAATTAAAAGAAGTGTTTATGATTTAAAACAGGAACAACTGCAACTTTACTTTGATTTGATGGACTACGTTATGAATGATGTTAATGATGAAAGAAATTGCAAAGCTTTATTTGTTGTTTATAATAAAGAAACATATAGTTTTCCGAATGATGAAAAATACATTCTTTATGAACACCTGAAAAATATTGATTCTAAAAAATATATAAAATCGTTATTCAATGAAAACGCAGAAATTAACGGTAGGTTGTAGGCTTCCCTTGGTTGAAACTGCGTTTTTTTCAATTTCACCAGGGTTTGTATTTAATTTCTTCCCCAAAAATTCATAATGCACCAAAAAACATCAAATTTTTTGAAAAAAAACAAAAAAGTTTGGATTCTGTACCTATTCTGTACCCATGGCAAAAAAGAAAGGCCCCCGATTTCTCGGAGGCCTTGACTGCTCTAGTAGCGGGGACTGGACTCGAACCAGCGACCTTCGGGTTATGAGCCCGACGAGCTACCTACTGCTCTACCCCGCGATATATGTTTTATGTTTCTTTTGGAAACGTCGTTTTTCAATAAAATGCTCAGATGGTGTAGGTACCTTGGCCTGAGCTTCGTCGAAGGGTACTGCTCTACCCCGCGATATGGACGGCAAATATACGATGCTTTTTACGTCATTTCCAAACGAAATTTAATATTCCTTTTCTATTAGTACCATTCCCGCCCAAATTCCATAAATTCGGCCTTTTTACTTTATGGACGCAATCAACGATTTTATATCCTCACTTTTGCCCTATACCGAGTGGCCCATGTTCATCCTCCTTATTGGGGGAGGACTGTTTTTGGCTTTTTATTCCAAATTTGCGCCCTTTCGCCATTTTGGACATGCCATTGCGGTGGTTTCCGGAAAATATGATGATAAAAATGCAAAAGGAGATGTAAGCTCGTTTCAGGCGCTTTCTGCAGCAGTAGCTGCTACAGTTGGACTGGGAAATATATCGGGAGTGGCCATTGCCATTCACGATGGAGGACCAGGTGTGGTGTTTTGGATTTGGATGACTGCACTTTTGGGGATGGGCATCAAATATTATTCGGGTAGCTTGGCCATTATGTATCGAGGAACCGATTCTGATGGGAAAATGCAGGGCGGTCCCATGTTCTACATTACACAAGGAATGGGAAAGTGGGCAAAGCCCATGGCCATTTTTTTCAGTATTTGCGGTTTGTTCGGATTTTTGGGTGTGTTTACCGCCAATCAGTTTACCGAGGCCTTTATGGGCGTGGTTGAACCTCACGAAACGATTTGGGCGACCAGCGAGTATAATTGGAAACTCGGAATTGGTTTTTTCTTGGCGATAATTACATCCATTGTAATTTTTGGTGGACTCACCAAAATAGCCAAAGTCGCATCCGCCATAGTTCCTTTTATGGTGGGTATTTATCTGTTGGCGGTCATTTTTGTGATGGCGAGTCACGCAGGTGAAGTTTGGCCAGCGCTAAAAATGATATTGGTCGAAGCCTGGAACTTCGACACCATGGTTACAGGAGGATTCTGGGGCTTGGTGATTGTTGGGGTCCGTAGAGCTATGTTCTCCAACGAAGCAGGTTTGGGTAGTGCACCCATGTACCACGGACAATCCCGAAATGATGAACCTGCCAAAGAAGGGCTTGTGGCGATGTTGGGCCCGTTCATTGATACGATTTTAGTATGTACCTTTACCGCCGTAGTCATTATTTTGAGTGGTGCTTACCTAGAGGATGGTAGCGGAATCACAATGACAATGTCCGCTTTTGAAACAACCCTTTATGGCATCGGAGATATACTGCTGATGGTGATTGTGGCCGCATTTGCATTGTCAACATTGTTCACGTATTCCTACTATGGAGTAAAGAGCTTGTCATTTTTGACGAATGCAAAAATCGGAAAATGGTATAATGTGTTTTTTATCATTATGATAGTTTTTGCTGCAATAGCATCATTAAAATTGGTAAAAAACCTGATAGACCTCTCTTATGCACTCATGGTTATACCCAATATGATCGCTGTGTTGTATCTTTCACCAAAGGTGAACGCAGCATCCAAACAATATTTTGAAAAAAGAAAGAAAGGTGGCGCATAAAGCAGGATTTGTAAATATTATAGGTAATCCCAATGTGGGTAAATCTACATTGATGAATGCCTTTGTGGGTGAGAAACTTTCCATTATCACCTCCAAGGCACAGACCACCCGTCACCGTATTTTGGGCATCGTGAATGGAGATGATTTCCAAATGATTCTCTCAGATACCCCTGGAATCATAAAACCCGCATACGAGCTGCAAAGCTCCATGATGGATTTTGTCAAATCCGCTTTTGAGGATGCCGATGTGCTGTTGTACATGGTGGAAATTGGGGAAAAAGCCCTCAAGGACGAATCTTTCTTCAAAAAAATACAGAACAGCAATATCCCCGTTTTGTTGCTCCTCAATAAAATTGACAAATCCGATCAGCAGAAGTTGGAAGAACAAATGCAATATTGGCAAGAGCAATTGCCCAATGCAGAAATTCATCCCATATCCGCTTTGGAAAACTTTAATGTTACCGAAGTGTTCAACCGTATTTTGGAACTCTTGCCAGAAGCACCTCCATTTTATCCAAAAGATCAAATCACGGACAAGCCCGAACGCTTTTTTGTGAACGAGACCATTCGTGAAAAAATCTTGCTATACTATAAAAAGGAAATTCCTTATTCCGTTGAGGTGGAGACCGAAGAGTTTTTGGAGGATGAGGACATTATCCGCATTCGTTCCGTAATTATGGTGGAACGCGATACCCAAAAAGGTATTATTATTGGCCACAAGGGTAGTGCCATTAAAAAAGTAGGGGTTGAAGCCCGTAAAGACCTCGAAAAATTCTTTGCCAAGCAGGTTCACATCGAACTGTATGTAAAAGTGAACAAGAACTGGCGCAGCAATTCCCAGCAGCTCAGGCGCTTTGGATATAATGGCTAAGCACCGTTGTCGATTCGTTCAAAAGGGGCAATGATATCTCTTACAAATTGCTTCAGTTGTTCCATTTGGCCTTTTCCCTTAGCTCTTCCCAAGCGACCAAAGGCGTAAAGTGCAAACCAAATCACTACCAAAAAGAACATGCCCACCAAAAAAAGCGTAACATCCTTTTCCAAAGTGTAATTGGAATAAGCAAAAATGCCCAAAATGATAAAAAGGGTGCCCACGCCAAAATGCAGGAACATAAAAAACGTCCAAAGCGTAGGATTGGGCCCAAACACGCCACGAATGTTGCTCACACCTTCCTCAAAAGAAGAAAGTTCCAAGTGAAGTTGAGGGGACCAAAAGTTGATTTCCGCCTTTTTAAATTTTATAAAGATGTGTTCATCCAGTCTTTTGATGACAAAAGAATTGGCCGTAGCGCTATCAAAAATGGCTTCTAACTTCTCCAAATTGGTTCTTAGGGAGACACGAAAACGGGGCCGTAAAACTATCTCATTGGTCAAGTCGCTCATAATCATTTGAAAATGATTGAAAAAGGTATCATTTTTTCTTCATAATAAATGGTATTTTTGCCAAAAATTAAACCTGATGGGAGCTATCGTAGCCATTGTAGGAAGACCCAATGTTGGGAAGTCCACTTTTTTTAACCGACTTATTCAGCGCCGTGAGGCGATAGTGGATGCCGTCAGTGGTGTTACGCGAGACCGTCATTACGGCAAAAGCGATTGGAACGGTAAGGAGTTTTCCGTGATTGACACTGGTGGTTATGTAGTAGGCAGCGACGATGTTTTCGAAAAGGAAATCGACAAACAAGTGGAATTGGCCATTGATGAGGCAGATGCCATCATTTTTATGGTTGACGTGGAATCTGGCGTAACGGGAATGGATGAAGATGTCGCCAAATTGTTGCGAAGAGTCGATAAACCTACCTTTTTGGCGGTAAATAAAGTCGATAATAGCAAACGTATGGCCGATGCCGTGGAATTTTATTCCTTGGGACTGGGTGAATACTACCCCCTGTCTAGCATTAATGGTAGCGGTACAGGAGAATTGTTGGACGCCTTGGTGAAAGTGCTTCCAGAAGAAAAAGAAGAGGAAAGCGAATTGCCTCGTTTTGCGGTGGTAGGAAGGCCCAATGCGGGAAAATCGTCCTTTATCAATGCGTTGATAGGAGAGGACCGCTATATTGTAACCGATATTGCGGGAACTACACGCGATAGTATCGACACCAAATACAATCGATTTGGATTTGAATTTAATTTGGTGGACACGGCAGGCATCCGTAGAAAAGCCAAAGTGAAGGAAGATCTGGAATTTTATTCCGTTATGCGTTCCGTTAGGGCCATCGAGTATTGCGATGTTTGTATTGTGATGTTGGATGCGACCAGAGGTTTTGATGGGCAGGTGCAAAACATATTTTGGTTGGCGCAGCGCAACAACAAGGGAATTGTGATTTTGGTTAACAAATGGGATTTGGTGGAAAAGGAAACCAATTCGGTAAAAGAATATACTGCCAAAATAAAAGAAGTAATTTCCCCTTTTGAAGACGTGCCGATTCTTTTTGTTTCCGTGCTAAACAAACAACGGATTTACAAAGCGATAGAAACTGCCGTGGAGGTGTATAAGAACCGTTCAAAACGTATCCCGACCCGCAAATTGAACGATATAATGCTTCCCATCATTGAAAAAACACCACCTCCATCTACCAAAGGGAAATACGTAAAGATCAAGTTTTGCACCCAATTGCCCACACCATACCCGCAATTTGCTTTTTTCTGCAACTTGCCCCAGTATGTGAAGGATCCTTATAAACGATTTTTGGAGAACAAAATCAGGCAGAATTTTGACTTTACAGGTGTTCCGATGACCATTTTTATGCGGAAGAAATAATTATTCGTCTGAAGCCGAGCGTATTTCCACTACGGTTTGATTGTTTTGAGAAAAGAAATTTGAGTCTAACAACTTCTTCGACCCTAAAACATGGGTCCAGGTGTCAGTTCGAGTGATTTTGAGCAACGAAAAATCGTATCGAGAACTTTTTTAGACAAAAATTCTTTTCTCGATACAGATTTCACTAATGCTGTCGTGAAATCCACTCGAAATGACGAATTTTATCGAAAGGCACAACAGGTTGATTTGATTTAAACTGATTGTTCTTTTTTAGCACTTCCTTTCGTGTCAATAAAATACGTGTTTTGTTTGTAAGCAGAACATCTAGTTCCCCGAAGCATAACGCACTTCCACCAACTGCTTTAGTCGGTTGCCTTGATTGTCAACCGCTGTTAAAATATAGTTACCAGGTTTAATGTCTAAAATGAGCTCGTGGAAGTTTTCGGTCTTGCCCACAAAAGTTTGATCCAGATACCAATAAATAACGGCATCGGATTGTTGATGGGCCAGTTTTAGTATGATTTCTGATGTTTTGTTGCCCAAATCTTTTGGGAGCAGCACGGCTTCGTTTCTTTTGGGGTAGATGAATTCCATCAAATTCTCCTCCAAGGTATAGCAACCTTCCAAATAAGGCGGCAAAGGCTTATAATTGGGATTGGATGATGCGTAGTAATATTCCAAAACAGGAGGGAGTACCAACCAATTTTTGGCCACCATATCATCCAACGGATAACATTCCGAATTCACCCTAAATTGTTCTGAGGCATCCAAAAATACCTGTTGATGATAGGGACAGGGACCGCTTCGGGTGCCGTGGGTGGGCACCCATTCTTTTTTGATGTCATCACAGTACACCGAGGCTCTATATCCGCTTTCGGCACAAACCTCTAATTCAACAAGATCATCAAACGGTTCTTGGAACCAACCGCTAGCGGGAAGTGCATCCAACACATCAAAAAGTAAGGGAGCGGCAGCCGTAATTCCTGTAAGTCCGGGTCTGCCTTCGCCATCGGCATTGCCCGCCCAAACACCAATGGCATATTTTGGCGTCACCCCTACGGCCCAAGCATCCTTAAAACCAAAACTCGTTCCGGTTTTCCATGCAATGGGTTGGGAGGAATCAAAAAACTGCCAATTTTCGTCACCTTCTGGCCGGTTAACCTCATACATGGACTGGAATGTGCTATAAATGGCCCCTGCACCATAAACCAAGGGTGCAAACTGTTCTTCCCCAAAATCTTTGGTCTTGTTTTGCAAATAGCTAGCCTCAGTAAATACTTGGTTCCTGTAGGTACTGGAATGGGTCAGAAAATAGTTTAGACTGGAAGCCATCGAAGCATAAGTGGAAGTCACTTCCCAAAGGGAACTCTCGGCACCACCAAGAATCAACGATAGCCCATAATAGGAAGCGGGCTTGTATAACGACTCCATCTTCATTTTGTGGAGCTTGTTATAGAACTTTTGAAGTCCATATTCTCGTAACAATCTAACCGCGGGCACATTCAACGAACGGGAAAGCGCTTTACTCGCAGGCACGGCACCTACGTGTTTCAAATTAAAATTTTGTGGATTGTATCCGTTGATTACTGTTGGAACATCTTCCACCAAACTGTTTGGGAGTAATTGTCCTTCATCCAACAATGAAGCAAACAAAAAGGGTTTTAAGGTACTGCCCGTACTTCTTTTTTTAGTGATGATGTCCACATAATTGGCGTGTGTCTCATCCGAAGGAGAATTTCCTACATACCCAAGCACTTTTCGGGTTTCCACATCAAGCACTAAAATGGCCAAGTTGTGTATTTCGTTGCTTTGCAATTGTCGATAATGTCGTTCTGCTAAAAGATTCAATCGTTGCTGCAATGGTCTTTGAATCGAAGTAGTCACACGTTTGCCCGGATGTTCGTTTCGGATACGCTCGGTAAGGTGAGGTGCCAAATCGGGCAGAGGAAAAGGTTTTTGCGGAAGCGGTTCGGCAATGGCCAATTCGTAAGTAGTTTGGTCGATGATTTCTTTGTCCCACAATTTTTTCAATAATCGGTTTCGTTTGTCCAGAAACGTTTGTTCATTTCTTCCGGGGAAAATCAATGCCGGGGCATTGGGTAAAACCGCCAGGGCAGCCGATTGCCCCCAGCTCAATTCGTGGGCAGGAATCCCAAAATAACGCCACGCAGCCGTCTCCAAACCCACCACATTGCCCCCGTAGGGTGTGTGGGAGGCGTAGCGTGTTAAAATTTCCTCTTTCGAGTACCGAAATTCCAGCCGAGTGGCCATAAATACTTCGATGAGTTTTTCCCAATAGGTTCTGCTTTGATTTTTTCTGCTCAAACGGATGACCTGTTGCGTGATGGTACTGCCGCCCCTTCGGGTTTCTTTGGTGAGGTTGTGCCCAATGGCCTTGATAATGGAAATTGGGTTAAACCCGGGATGACTATAAAAATACTCGTCTTCAAACAGTAAAATACTCTGCTTGAAGCGTTCCGGAACAGAGTCCATTTGCGGGAACCGCCATTGACCATCATCAGCAATGCGAGCACCGATCAGGGAGCCTTCCGAACTGTCCACAACAGTTGAAGTAGGGTCTTCGAACAGATTTTTTGGCAAACAGAACAGCCATAAAATCAATACAATGGACAAAAGGACAACCTTGATTCGATGTTTTAAAATGGTTTTTTTTAGGGCTGATAAAAAAAACTTCATCCACACCAAACTATTGAACAACTTTGACCCAATTGCCCTTGTTTCTAGCATAATAAGTGTTATCGTACATCGCTTCGGCCTGTGTACCGGGCAAATAATAATCGCCCAAGAAGGATGCATTCAATTTGATGGTAAAGGTTTTGGATTTTTTCGCATCCAAATCAAAATACAAATGGGTGCGGTCGTCCCGAGTATCCACATAATCCGCTTTTGAAGCATTAGCGTTGCTGCCTCCAGCAAATGAAGTATCCACAATTTCCCATCCGCTGGGCACAATATGGGTGAGTGCCACATTATCGATATAATTATCCGAACCATTAAATATTGTAATCTGAGCTTGAAACTCTGTTCCCTGTCTCAGTTCATCCACATTGATGGAATTACCAATGGGGTCTTGGTAATTGACCGACAATCTTAGGTTTTGTTGCTGGGCCAATTCCTCACCAACTGGTAATTTGCCAGTTTGGGTAAGGGTGGCATAAATGGTATTTCCCTGGTTGTTTTTCACCTCAATCTCCTCTTTTAACGAGCTAATGGCAAGTTCCCTTTGTGCAATGGCCCTGTCGGTTTTTACAGCAACCTCTTTTCCGTTGTTGGTAAAGGTGAGGTCGATGGACCTACCTCCATTTTTCATCACCATTTTGGACATTGCCAAGAGGGCGTAAGCAGTTTCTTGGGTACTGTACCAATTTTGGGATGACAAGTTTTTGGCCAAGGAAACCGCCAATTCCCTTTGTTGCGCGTCACCCAAAATCACCATAGTTTCCAACGCCATGGCCCTGTTTCGGAATACGGAACCATAGGTTCTGTAATTGTAATTGTTGGGAGTAAAATTAATATTGGCCTTTTGTGCAATGGTTTGGGCCACCTCTTTTTTACCTACTAAGGCATACGCCGCTGCCAATCTCCATTTGGCCTCGTTGCTGAGGTTTTCGGTTTCCCGTAAACGGTTCATTGCGGCCAGTTCGGGTTGTTGGGCCAGGGCCAAGGTGTACAATCGGTACGCTTGTGAAATATCATCGTTGTAATAGGTGCTCTGATTGCTCCATTGTCTTGCCGCATTTTTTTGAAAGCGTAGCCAATTGCTGAGGAACGTCAACGGTAACTGATACCCTTCCTTTTTGGCTTCCAACATAAAATGTCCAGCGTAGGAAGTGCCCCAATCATCGGCATTGCCATAACCGGGCCAGTAGCTTAATCCACCATTGGGAATTTGGAAATCGCCCAATTTATCAATGGCAGCTTTAGTGTTTTTCTCGATGTCCTTCTTTTTGTCAAAAGTGATGTCCAGCACATTTGCCAAGAACAATTGTGGGAATGCCGCGGAGGTGGTCTGTTCCACGCATCCGTGGGGATAACGTAACAAGTAATCCATCCGTTTGGAGAAATCCATCGGCGGAAGCGTGGAGAACTCGATAAACGCTTCGTTGGTGCCCGATGTGCCAAAAGTTTCCATCGAAATGGTCTGCGAACCATTGGCATCCAAAGTGTACAATTCACTTTTGGTAGTTACAGGATTTGGATTTTCCACATCAATTTCCGTTTCGTTACTAGCACTTTCGCCAGCTCCCGTAGCGGTAACTTTTATGGTCTGGAACGATGATGTTGGGTTGACCTTAAAATCAAAATTTACGATTTGTTCGCCAACCGCATTGAAGGTGATGTTTTTGGAAGTGCCACTTATGGGCTCCAAAGCTTTTCCAGCATCGATGGACACCTTTACGTTTTTTACTTTAGGTTCCATCGCAAAAACCGTTACAGGGATGGTCACGGTCTCGCCTGGGGATAATTTTCTTGGAATGGAGGTTAAAACCATCAAAGGTCTACGAACTGGAGTTGTCTTTTCTGCATTTCCGTAGGCACTAATTTGATTTCCAGCGACTACCATTGTCCGTACCGAACCTACGTAGTTCGGCATATCAATGGTATGTGATGCTTTTTCCCCTGCCTTTAGGGTAAATGGACCCAAATAGGTGACCACAGGTTTAAAACGTTGAGCTTTTCGGTTTTTGGCACCAGCACCAATGCCGCCACCGCCAATAGCATAAATATTATCGACACTCACGGAGTAAGCCCCCATTACATCATCAAAAATATCGAAGGTTTTTACACCCAAAGCTTGTCTGGCGTAAAAAGAACTGTGAATGTCGGGAGTGGTAAAGCGTGTCAAATCCAGAAGGCCTTCGTCCACCACGGCCAACGAATAA
>Ga0209273_10001441_pt1 | contig 21395 bp, 25 predicted proteins | sample tdAd471_FD_187126 | JGI IMG/M metagenome (GOLD analysis project Ga0209273, IMG submission 187126) | Marine sediment microbial communities from the Atlantic coast under amendment with organic carbon and nitrate - tdAd47.1 (SPAdes)... | ecosystem: Environmental > Aquatic > Marine > Coastal >...
TTGCTGACCTGCGATGTTTGGGAACACGCCTATTACATTGACTATCGCAACGCTCGCCCGAAGTATCTGGAAGCATTCTGGAATCTCGTTAACTGGGATTTCGTTGCGGCCAATCTTGGCTGAGATTGAACGCTGAATAAGCGTTAGAAAAACCCCGCCGCTGAGCGGGGTTTTTTTTGTATTTTTAACGGAGAACAGGCAATGCAAACCCGGGTTAGCCTACGCGGCTGGTACCTGATTCAACTGTGGATTATTAGCGGGCTAATTGGCTGTGCGCTATTTTTGCAGCACCGCCTGGGGCTGGAGCCCTGTCCACTCTGTATCCTGCAACGGCTGGTGTTTTTTGGCCTTGCCGGTGTTCTGCTGGTCGCCATTGTGCATAGCCCGAAAGGCTGGGGTCGCCGTGTATACGGTGGTGTGGGCGGGCTCGTTGCTCTGGTGGGTGTCGCTATTTCTGCCTGGCACGTGCGGCTACAGAATCTGCCCGCCGACCAGGTGCCGTCGTGTGGGCCGGGCCTCGATTTTATGATGGAAAATTTTCCGCTGACGGACACGGCGAGGATGGTCTTTCAGGGTTCCGGCGAGTGTGCCGAACTATTGTGGAGTTTTATGGGGCTAAGCATGCCTGCCTGGGCATTAATCTGGTTTGTTCTGCTAGGAATCGCTGCCCTGTTACCGCTGGTGCCAGCATTGCGGCGGCTAGTATTGTCCGATGCCGGGTGAATAATACTTAACGGTGGGTGACCTGGTCGCGCACGTAGACTGGCTGTGCCTGGTCGGCACTGACCCCACGGTGCCTGTAGACCGCTCCCGTTGCCAGCTTCAGCAGTGCTTTGGCATCCGGATGGCAGGCGGGTAGTTGCTGTTTGACTCGGCCGGTTAGCACTGCATGTAGCGCTTCGAAGTACACCTGCCAACCGTTACCTGCGGCGACCCAGTCATCGCCAGATAGTCGGAAATGGTTGTCGAAACTGGCCGGTTTGAGCACCTGTTCGGTGGTGATTGCGGTGAGCTCATCGGCGACAAACTCATAAGTGCCTGCGTAGATTTCCCCCAGTCGAGCATCCTGCGCCACGATGATTCGGTGAGTGGGCGGTGTGTCGGATTTTTCGGTGTGCATAATTTCTGGCAGCGCGGCCTGCGCAAGCCCTGCCAAGGAGGAAATCGGCAGCACTGGAATATCCAGACCAAATCCCAGTCCCTGGGCAACACTGCAGGCGATACGTACGCCGGTAAATGAGCCCGGTCCCTGCCCGAAAACCACCTGATCGATCTGCTGGCGGCTAATACCGCTGTCAGCGAGCAGGGTTTCGATCATCGGCAGTATCTGTTCTGCGTGGCCTCGGGGCTGGTCACTCACCAGCTGTTGAGTCTGATCGCCGCAGCGCAGGGCAACGCTACACTGTTCGGTGGAGCTCTCGATGGCCAGCAGGTTCAACGGGTTTTCTCCTCCGCCTGCGTAAAAAATGCCGTTGCCGTGGCGACTTTTTCAGTGGTTCGCATCGGCGGTAGTGCGGCAACAAAGGTTTTGCCATAACTACGGCTGCGCAGGCGCGGATCACAAATCATCAGCAGGCCGCGGTCACCGTGGTCACGGATCAACCGACCCGCGCCCTGTTTCAGGGTGATGATGGCGCTGGGCATCTGCAGGTCACGAAAGGGATTGCCACCGGCGCGGCGCAGACTATCGATGCGGGCCTTGATTAAAGGTTCAAACGGACTTGCAAAGGGTAATTTGTCGATGATCACGCAGCTCAGGGCCTCGCCCCTGACATCGACTCCCTGCCAGAAACTGGCGGTTGCCAGCAGGACAGCGTTGGGGAGTTGCTGAAATCTTTCCAGCAGTTTGGCCTTCGGCAGGTCACCCTGGATAAGGAGCGAAAAATCAGTTTCACCGCTTAAAAGATCCTTTGCTCGATGTAGCGCGGCGTAGCTGGTAAAAAGCAGGAACGCCCGACCTTTGCTGGCCTTTAGGACCGGCAGCGCTGCGGCCACCACGGCTTCAGTGTGACCTTCATCGTTGGGTTCGGGTAAGTCGGGAGGCAGGTAGAGGAGGGCCTGATTGGCGTAGTCGAAAGGAGTGTCAAGCAGCAGAGTTTCGCTATCGAGTAAGCCCATGCGCCGGGTGAACAGATCAAAAGTGTCGCCCGCCGCCAGCGTTGCCGAAGTGAATATCCAGCTGCGGGGATGGGCCTCGTAGGCCTGTTCCATGCGGGGTGCAATTTCGATTGGATCGTTGTGTAGCACAAACCCGCGACCGCGCTGCTCCAACCACTGCACCGTGCCGCCATCATTGGGCCGCGTGTTCTCCTCATCGTCAGGGTTCGGCTCAGGGCTCTCCGATTCTTCAGCCGAATTGTGCGGGGTTAACTGCATTGCCCGCAGCGTGGCGATTATTCGTTCCGCCCGGTTGCCGCAGTTGTCGAGTTCCTTGCTTCGTTGCTGGTGCGGTGCCAGACACTCAAGCAGACTGGTTAGCGCGTCAATCAGTTCTGCCAGCGTATCCCTGAGCGCAGGCTTGCGGATCAGGGTAGCCCAGTCGTTCCGGCTATTAACCTGGCCCAGCTCTCGGGTGAGTTCCCCGGTGGCAGTTTCCACCCGCCGCAGGCGGGGTTCCAGATCATCGATATCACCCGGGTTTTCGGCCTGCAGATCGCGGCTTAGATTGAGTAGCTGATTGCTGCTCACCTGTTCGCCAAAAAACTGGGTGGCGACGTCAGGAATCAGGTGGGCTTCGTCGAACAGCAGTGCTTCGGCAAACGGCACCACCTCGCCAAAACCGCTTTCGCGCACCGCCAGATCGGCAAAAAACAGGTGGTGGTTGATGACCACCAGATCGGCCTGCTGGGCCCGGCGGCGGGCTTTAATTAGCGGGCAGTCGTCGACGTCCGGGCACTCCTGTCCCAGGCAGTTGTCGGCAGTAGAGGTGACCTGGGCGCGCACAGCCGGATGAATCTCTACCTGGGGGAAATAGTCCAGGTCGCCGTCGTTTCGTGACTGAGCGAAATCCTTGATCTGACGGATTACTCGCCAGTCTTTCTGGTTGTAACTGCTGCCGGCGGCAGTAGCCTGACTGGCCTCGGCACGAGCCAGCCGATAAGGGCAGACATAGTTAGCTCGACCTTTAAGCAGGGCGATACTCAGGTCGCGACCGATGAGTTCGCGCAATGCCGGCAGGTCGCGGCTATATAGCTGGTCCTGCAGGTTGCGGGTGCCCGTTGATATCAGTGTTTTTTTTCCTGCCAGCAGGGCCGGTACCAGGTAGGCAAAAGTCTTGCCCACACCAGTACCCGCTTCCACCACCAGTTGCGTCGCTCCCTCAATGGCCTCGCTGACCGCGCGGGCCATGTCAATCTGTTGCTGTCGGGGGGCAAAATCATCAAGTTGCTGGGCAAGCAAACCGTCGGCGCCGAGCACCTGTTCGACCTCATAAATATCCAGCATCGGATCGGTCGCCGGGAGGTGCTCAACCGGCGGATGCGTGTCGACTGAGTCGCTATCGGGTAGATGATTCATGGACGGGTGATCATGGCAAAAATAACTCGGTCAGGTCGTCGAGAAACCGGTGTCCCAGGGGGGTGGGTTTGAGCTGCTGATGATCCATTGCTAACAATCTCTGGTCGCGGGCGGCATTAATTCCGGGCAGTAGCTGCCCAAGCGGTAACCCGGCATGGGCAGTAAACAGGCTTAAAGGCACGCCATTTTGCAGACGCATGGTATTGAGCATGAATTCAAAAACGGTCTCCGCCGGCGTGGAAACGTGGCTTTCGGCGCGACTATCGCCGTCCCGACTGGCGGTGAGGTAACGGGCCGGGTCCTTGATTTTACGCTCGCGAATGATTTTGTCGGCGAACGAGATTTTGCTGTGAGCGCCGGCACCAATGCCGATGTAGTCGCCAAATTGCCAGTAATTAGTATTGTGCTGACAGATATTGCCGGGTGTCGAAAAGGCCGACACCTCGTAATGATTGAGTCCGGCTGTCGCAATCCGGTCATGGAGGTCAGTCTGCATGGCGGCCACCTGGTCCTGGTCGGGCAGTGATGGTGGCTGTTTGGCGAAGGCAGTGTTGGGCTCCAGTGTCAGCTGATAGAGCGACAGGTGAGGCGGAGCGAAGCCCAGCGCCGTGTCGATATCCTCGCGTGCCTGGGTAGCAGTTTGATCGGGCAGACCGAACATTAAATCAAGGTTGAAGCTGCGAAATCCAGCCGACAGGGTCTTTTCGATGGCTCGCCGGGCCTGGTTGGCGTCGTGGATGCGACCAAGCCTTTGCAGAGCGCCGTCGTTGAAGCTCTGTACGCCAATGGATAATCGGGTGACTCCTGCGGCGCGGAAGCCCGGTAGTTTGTCCTGTTCAAGTGTGCCAGGGTTGGCCTCCATCGTGACCTCGGTCAAATCGTTAAAGGGCAGCCGTTGACGAATTTCGCTTAATAGCTTATCGATACCCGCTTCACTGAACAGGCTCGGTGTGCCACCGCCGATAAAAACAGTGCTCAGGGTGCGCCCCCATACCTGTGGCAGGTGGCTATCCAGGTCGGCGATGAGTGCTTCGATGTAGTGTTTTTCGGGGAGTCCACTGCCCGGGCTGGGATGAGAATTAAAATCACAGTAGGGACATTTACGCTCGCACCAGGGGAGATGGATATAAAGAGAGAGCGGTGGCAGGGTGGTAAACTGATGCGTTACTTCGCCGGACTTCTCGTTGAGAGAAGAGGCGTGAAAAAGCGGGTCGAGGTTGTCGTTGGGAGTGGTCAAATCGGAGTATGTTTTCGTGGATGTAAAAATGAATGACTGGCTGAAGGTCGAAGGTGCGCAGTATAACTTTGCTGCCATCTGCCGCGGTCTACTTGTTTGGGCAGCGTTACTGTGGACGATGATTCCCGGCATTGCAGCGGCATCGGATTTGCCAGATGTTTTTCAGGGCTATGGGGTGGGTGACTACGGCACGGCCATCGAGCCGCCAAAGCCGTTGCCCGAGATCGCGCTGACGGACGAGCAGGGTAAACCCTTTTCGTTTGAGCAGCTTAAAGGCCAGGCGAGCTTACTGTTTTTTGGGTTTACCCACTGCCCCCATGTCTGCCCCTCGACGCTGGCCATGTTGCGTGGCGTGCGTGAGCGGTTGCCCGCCAGCCAGGCTGACCAACTGCAGATATGGTTGATCAGCGTTGACCCGATGCGCGATACCGCGGAGGTTATGCGGGACTATTTAAGTAATTTTGGTCCCGGTTTTCATGGCGCCCGGGCGGATCTTGGCGAGCTGCTACCCCTGTTGCAGGCGATGGGGATCGGTTACTCCTACCGGGCCGATGAAACTGGCGACAATTACGACATTGACCATACCACTACCATTTTTCTGCTCAATAGTGATGTAGGGCTATCGCGGGTCTATACCTCGCCCCACGATGCCGTCGGCTTGTTGCGATCTCTGCGACAGGAACTGAAGTAGCCGGGGGTCGCCAGAATTAATCAGGGCCGGAAATAATCAGGGCCAGAACCAATCAGGGCCAGAACCAATCAGGGAGAGAAAAATCATGAACGATGAACAGAACATGCAACGCGTGGCCGATTTTTTTCAGGCCATGACGGATCGTAATTTTGACTATATCGAATCATTCCTGGCGCCAGAGCATCAATTTTTTTTCCCGTTAAGTCCGGTTCCCTTAGGCCGTGATGCCCACATCGGCATGAATCGGGAGTTTGGTATCAGCATTCCCGACGTCACCTGGCATATCGATGATCAGTTTGTGGCGGGCGATAAAGTGGTTACCCGTGGCCTGATTAGTGGCACCCACCAGGGCGATTTTCAGGGTGTCCCCGCCACCGGCAACGCCATGAGCGTTAAATACATCAACATTATTCAGCTAGAAAATGGCATGAATCTGAAAGAATGGGACAGTCTCGATACCCTCAGTTTTATGCAGCAGCTCGGTGCCGTACCACCGCCTCGTTAACTATTAATCGAATCAATAAAGCCAAAAAGAATGAGTTATGAAAGACCCAGCGTTAAGCGCCTGCATGCCTATACCCCTGGAGAACAGCCTCAGGGGGGCCGTATTATTAAGCTTAATACCAATGAAAACCCCTATCCGCCGGCCCCCGAGGTACTTGCCGAACTAGGGAACATTGACCCCCACGCGCTGCGGCGTTATCCGTCGCCGATGGCCGATGAGTTTCGCCAGGTTGCGGCCAGGCTACACGGGGTCAACCCGGAAAATATTATCGCTACCAACGGTGGTGACGAGTTGTTGCGACTGGCTTTAACCTGCTTCGTCGAACCGGGTGAAGCCATTGGTGTCACCCGGCCCAGCTACTCGCTTTACCCGGTGCTGGCGGCAATTCACGGTGCCTCGGTGTTTGAAGTGCCACGCCCGGATGACTGGTCGCTACCGGGAAACTTTGCTGCCGAGCTTAATAGCCAGAAGGTCCCTCTGGGGTTAGTGGTCAATCCTCACGCGCCTTCTGGCAGGCTCTCTTCCGTGAATGAGTTAGCCGCTATCGCAGACGAGTTCAAAGGGGTGTTACTCATCGACGAAGCTTATGTTGATTTTGTCGATCCGTCGCTAAACCACTCGACCCTGCCGCTGCTCAATCAGTTTGATAATTTGCTGATTTTGCGCACCCTCAGCAAGGGATACTCGCTGGCCGGTTTGCGGTTTGGCTATGGCATTGGCCATGCCGACCTGATTGCCGGCCTGCACAAGGTGCGCGACAGCTACAACCAGGATGTAATCTCGCAGGCGCTGGCAGTCGCTTCTCTGACAGCGCAGCAATACGCCAGGCAGAGCTGGCAAAAAGTACGCGATGAGCGAGAACGCCTGGCGGCAGCCTTGTCCCAGCGCGGTATGAGCGCCCCGAACAGTGAGGCTAATTTTTTGCTGGTGGATGTTCCCGGTGCTGGCCAGGCTGAGGCGCTTTATCAGGCGCTCAAACAGCAGGGGATATTAGTGCGCTGGTTTGATCAGCCACGGTTGCGGGATAAATTGCGGATTAGTGTCGGTAGCGATGCAGAGAATGACGCACTGTTGCAGGGCGTAGATCAGTTTTTGCAGACTCGATAAGGGGCTATATGTGGATGCGGTTGGTGCTGAAGCGCGTCTTTGCTCAGGCGTAAATTCGAAGCCCTGCTTTAATTCGGATAGCTGCAGATGAGCATCCGTTCTGGTTGGTAATCGACACGTTCAGCCAGGAAGGTAGCCGCTGATCCGCAGATGACGATCGCTGGTCACGGCCAGCTCCAGGTTCTCAAGGCCGGCGGCTTTGAGCTGCTGGCGCACTTCTGCTGGTGTAAAGGCGGCGAGCAATGAAAGGTAGAAATCCTGCTTGAGTACGGCGGGCTCATCACCTGAATAGGTATCCACCAGAGTCTGGGCCTGCTCCACTGTGTCGGGACGACGCAGGTCGGTGATATAAATCGCTGCCCCTGGTGCCGCGAACTCTTTGATGGTTTGCCACAACACGCCGGGGTCATGGAGGTGATGTAGCAGGGAATTGCTAAGGACTGCCTGACAGGTGGGCAAAGGCAGCTGTCTGGCTGGTAACACCAGTTCATAAAGGCTGATCTGGTCGCTTAGCCCGGCGTCGGCAATGGCGCGCTGGCCTTCGGCGAGCATGGCGGGTGAACCGTCGATCCCGTGAAACCGGGCAGCTGGCCAGGCTCTGGCAAAGCGGATGAGCAGGTCGGCTGGACCGCAGCCAAGGTCGAGCACCGCGCCGGTTAACTTCAGGTCTGGAAAGGTGTCGCCAAACTGGTCGGCGATCTGTTGATGTGGCTGGGCAAAATCGGCTCGGGCGTAGGCGTTGGCCTGAGCCGGGTTAAGCATCAGTTCCGGTTCGGGGATGCGCTTCATGGCCCGCTATTATCCTCAGAAGGGCCTCAAAAGGGTTTGACTACAGCGGCGACGACAATGGCAATTAACAGCAGCGTCGGCAGTTCGTTGAACACCCGGTAAAAGTTGCTACTGTGGCGGTTCTGGTCGTTGCGAAATCGTTTCAGGCAGACCCAGCAGTAGTAGTGGTAGCCGAACAGTAAAATTACCAGGGTAAGTTTAAGGTGGAGCCAGCCCATGGATCGATAGGCGACCCAGGCGTAGTCAAATAGCATGACCAGGCCGAGCACTAGAGAAACAACGGCGGCCGGTGTCATGATGCCAAAAAACAGTCGTCGCTCCATGATTTTAAATCGCTCGATGCTCACGGCATCGTCGGTTTTGGCATGGTAGACAAACAGCCTCGGCAGGTAAAAAAGTCCGGCAAACCAGGCGATCACGGCGATCAGATGAAAAGCCTTAATCCAGAGCATTACTGAATTCCTGGAGTTGAACGGGTGGGGTTACTCAATGTTCTGTACCTGTTCTCGCATCTGTTCAATTAACACCTTCAGGTCTACGGTGAGGCCGGTCATGGCGCCATCGATTGATTTTGAGGCGGTGGTATTGGCTTCGCGGTTGAGCTCCTGCATTAAAAAGTCGAGTCTCCGGCCAATGGGTTCATTCCGTTTGAGGGTGTCGCGCACCTCTCCCAGGTGGATACGCAAACGATCAAGTTCTTCTTCGACGTCAGCTTTCTGGGCAGTGATTACCAGCTCCTGTTCGAGTCGTTCCGGGTCCACCGTGGTTGCCATGTCCGCCACGCGACTTCGTAGTTTTTCTCCGCGCAGGGCGAGAATTTCGGGTACTCGGGCTGCAATTTGGTCAACCAGTCCATCAATGGTGTCGAGCCGCTCACTGATCAATTCACCGAGTTGATGGCCCTCTCGTTTACGGGTGTCACACAGTTGTTTTAATGCGAGTTTTAGACAATCGGTTGCTTCGGTGAGGAGTTGTTTGTTGTCGGGCAGTTCTGGTGGGTCGACGGCGCCCGGCCAGGCGAGCAGGTCGAGGGCGCTGGTGCCTCGATGGTTGTCTGGCAGGCGTGGTTCCAGTTGGTTAATGGCTACCAGCAGGCCGTCGATCAGTTCCTGGTTAAGGTGAAGATCGCTACTCTGGTTTTGTGGCGGCTGGTATTTGAGTGTGCAATCAATTTTGCCGCGCTTTAGCGCGGCCTGCAGTAATTCGCGTACCCGTGGCTCTAACTGGCGCAATTGGTCGGGTAGTCGCAGGTTAAGCTCCAGGTAGCGATGATTGACCGAGCGTAATTCCCAGGTAATGGTGCCGGCGTCGCTGATGGATTCGTCGCGGGCGAACGCGGTCATACTCTGTGGCATTGATTGCTCCAGAATGGTTGGATGGACAGAGGAATCCCCTATTGTCGCGACTATTGCTGAAATCAGCCACGCAATTTTTAGTTGATCGCTAATATAATACGCGCCCTCACGAGCTGGCCCGATCGTCTATGGCCGCAGCCGGGGAGCCAGAATTTGCCCGGCCGTCTCCTGAACTCGTGCCGATATCCATTGTCAACCGACTGCCAACCTACAAGGAAAACCTATGCGACCCAGTGGCCGTAACCCGGACCAGATGCGTGATGTGAAGATCACCCGTAATTACGTAAACCATGCCGAAGGATCGGTGTTGATTGAGTTTGGGGATACCCGCGTGCTCTGTAATGCGAGTGTCGAAGAGCGGGTGCCGGGGTTTAAGCGGGGTAGTGGCGAAGGCTGGGTGACGGCAGAGTATTCGATGTTGCCGCGAGCTACCCATACTCGCGGTAGTCGAGAAGCTGTGCGGGGTAAACAGAGTGGGCGTACTCAGGAAATTCAGCGGCTGATTGGTCGCTCGTTACGGGCGGTGGTGGATCTCAACGCACTTGGAGAGCGTTCGATACTGATCGACTGTGATGTGATACAGGCTGACGGCGGCACCCGCACCGCGTCGATCACTGGAGCCTATGTGGCGCTACAGGATGCCGTCCAGTATCTGCTGAAAAAAAGGAAATTAAAAACATCACCTATCCACGGGGCGGTGGCAGCCATCTCCGCCGGAATTGTTGATGGCGTGCCGGTACTCGACCTGGATTATGTCGAGGATTCCAATGCCGAAACGGATATGAATTTTGTTCTCAATGACGCGGGGGCTTTTATTGAAGTGCAGGGCACCGCCGAGGGCCATGCGTTTCGGCTTGAGGAAATGATGAGCATGGTCAATCTCGCCCAGTCTGGCGTCAGTCAACTGGTGGAACTGCAGCGCAAGGCGCTGGCAGATTAGATTTGACCGTTAATGAGCCGGGTGCGGGGATGAACAGACTGGTGCTGGCCAGTCGTAATCCCGGCAAACTGGCGGATTTTTCCATGCTGTTGTCGTCCTTGCAGGTTGAGCTGACGAGTGTGGCTGATTTTAGCGACGAAGATGTGGAGGAGACCGGGGCAAGTTTTGTGGAGAATGCCTTGCTCAAGGCTCGTCATGCCAGTCGGGTATCCGGTTTGCCGGCGCTGGCGGATGACTCAGGACTGGTGGTTGACGCGCTGGACGGTGCGCCCGGGATTTATTCTGCCCGCTATGCCGGTAGTGGCGCGACGGACGAAGCGAATAATCGGAAGTTGCTTGCCGATATGGCTGGACTGGCTGGCAGGCAAAGAGCGGCGCATTTCCACTGTACCCTGGTGGTGGTGAAGTCGGCCGCCGATCCCGCTCCGATCATTGCTGATGGGCGCTGGGAGGGGGTCATCGCCAATCAGGCGAGCGGCGATGGAGGATTCGGTTATGATCCACTGTTTATCCCCGCGGGGGGCAGCGCGTCGGTTGCCGAGTTGTCTGCGCAGGAAAAAAATCAGCGCAGTCATCGTGGATTGGCTCTGCGGCAGTTGCTGCCACAATTGAGGGGTCTGGTCGAAACGAATTCAGGCTAACGGAGGGGCGTTTTGACACAGAAAGTGTTAGCGCCCAAGAATTATTTCCAGCACGAACTTGCTGCCGATGTACCCGAGCACCAGCAGGCCAAATGCCACCAGGCAGAGCCTTACGGCGGTTTGCCCGCGCCAGCCCAGGCGGTAGTGACCCAGCAACAGGGTTGCGTAAACCAGCCAGGCGAGCAGCGAAAGTACGGTTTTGTGAACGACCTGCTGCGCAAACAGGTTGTCCATATAGAGCCAGCCGCTCGCCAGACTGGCGGTCAGCACGACTAGCCCTACCAAAATAAACCTGAACAGCAGCGTTTCTAGTTGCTGAAGAGACGGCATGCCGGCGAGCAGACGACCGGGGTGTTTGTGACGAATGTGGTAATCGATATAAGCCATGAACAGGGCCTGCAGGCTGGCGACTGCGAGTAGGCTGTAGGCGATCACGGATAACAGAATGTGGCCAAGAAGAGGGCCACTTAAAGGCATCGGGTGGGCCGAGCCAAAGGGTAAGGCCGGTAACAGAACGCAAATTGCAGCCATCGGCATGACAATAATGCCAAAACCGTCCAGGTGGGTTTGCCAGGAACTTAGCCAGAAGATAGAGACTGTAACCAGCGCAGTCAGCGAGAGTGTATTGGCGAGGCTCAGGTCAACACCGGCCGGACCGCTAATGTTTGTCAACGACAGGAAGGCATGCAGGGCGAGTGTGCCAGCGGTTAATATCTGGATATGAATGGCTGACTGACCACCGGTTGACGATGACGCGGGAGAGGTTCTGAAATTCGTCATCAATGCCAGCATCGCGTATAACGCGGCGGTCAGGGTGGGCAGGAGCAGCTCAGTCATGGTGGCGACTCGACTATGAATATTAGGTTGCGCTTGCGGTGACCGACGTCAATCTTTAACCTATCGTGATTAAGCGACGTGGTTCAGGTTTCTGGTGAATAACCTGGTTAGGCCGGTTGCAGCTGATAATAGATGTTGTGGGTGGATAATACAGCTCTCTGGTGCTGGCTGGCCAGACAGAACTCGAGGCGCCCGATGAGTCATTAACCAGACGACCGGGGGAGGTAAGTCGCGGCGGGATTATGCGATTTTTCATGCCTGATGAATAAAAAAATAATCTGTTCCCAGTGGGTGATGATAGCGACATGAGAGTAAGAATTTTAGGGGCGAGTGGCGGCATTGGTGTTGGACGATACACCACCTCCATTTTAATTGACGACGATATGCTTATCGATGGCGGAGATGGCGTCGGTACGCTCACCCCGGGACGAATGGCGCCGATAAGACATTTGTTCGTTACCCATTCGCATCTTGACCACGTCTGTCACATTCCGCTGTTACTGGATGGTTTGTTTGAAAAGCTGGCAGCGTCCGGTGATTCGTTGGTTATTTACGGGCAGGCCGCGACGCTTGAGGCGATACAGGCTCATGTATTTAACAACGTGATGTGGCCTGACTTTGGTCAGCTGCCGACACCCGAGCAGCCGGTGTTGACCTATCAATATATGTCCCCAGGGGAAACGATTGAGGTAGGTAATCGAACGGTCGAGATGGTGGGGGTTGATCACATAGTTCCCGCCGTTGCCTATCTTGTCAGCGAAGAGGGGAATTGTTTTGCCTTTAGTGGTGATACCGGCAAGACAGAGCGCTTCTGGTCAAGGTTAAACGAGCTGGATGAGCTGGCGCTGCTGGTGGTCGAAGCTGCTTACCCGAATGAAATGTCGGAGCTTGCCGGACTGGCGAAGCACTACTGTCCGAATACGCTAGCCGAGGACCTAAAACGGTTGAGACATAACCCGGATATCTATATCACTCATCTCAAGCCAGGGCAGGAAGAAAAGGTCTGTGCACAGCTTGAAGAGTTGTCGCCGGGGCGTAGAATTCATCGCCTGTACGGCGGCGAGTTTTTTGATCTTTAGGCGTTCTATCTGCCCGCTTATTGCTGGTTAACGTCAGCTTCCGCAGTACGCGAATGATTTCTGTAGCACCTCCTTTCTGTAACAGCTCTTTAAAGTAGAGAAGGCCGTCATGTTCGAAAACCTTTCCGATCGTCTGCAACAGGCGGTTAATACGCTCCGTGGTCAGGCCCTGTTGACCGAAGAAAATATGCAGGCGTCGCTACGCCAGGTGCGCATGGCCCTGTTAGAGGCAGACGTGGCGCTGCCCGTGGTCAAGGATTTTATCGATCAGGTAGGTCAGCAGGCGCTTGGGCAGCAGGTAGTCACCAACCTGCAGCCAGGACAGGCGCTGATAAAAATCGTCCAGGATCAGCTAGTTGAGCTGATGGGGGTGCAGAACGAATCCCTCAACCTGCAGGCGCAGCCCCCGGCGGTGGTATTGATGGCGGGGCTTCAGGGATCGGGCAAAACCACGACGGTGGGGAAGCTCGCCAAGTTGTTGCGCGAGCGCGAGGGTAAAAAGGTGATGGTGGCCAGCGCCGACATCTATCGTCCGGCGGCCATCGAACAGCTGGAAAAACTGGCGGCTCAGGTCGAAGTCACTTTTTACCCTTCAAGCAACAAATCGACTGCCGAACAGATTGCCGTGGATGCGCTAGACCAGGCGCAGCGCAGTGGTATGGACGTGCTGATTATCGATACGGCGGGTCGCCTGCACATTGATGACGAGTTGATGACGGAGATACAGGGGCTGCATCGGCGCCTGAATCCGGTCGAAACTCTGTTTGTCGTCGATGCGATGACCGGTCAGGATGCCGCTAAAACGGCTGCGGCCTTTGATCAGGCGCTGGCGTTAACCGGCGTGATTCTAACCAAGGCAGACGGCGACGCGCGAGGCGGTGCGGCATTGTCGATCCGTCAGTTAACCGGGAAACCCATCAAGTTTATCGGTATGGGAGAGAAGGTCGACGATCTGGAGGCGTTCCACCCGGAACGAATGGCTTCTCGAATCCTGGGTATGGGTGACGTGCTCAGCCTGGTAGAAGAGGCGGAGCGTAAGGTCGATCACCGCCAGGCTGAAAAACTTGGCCGGAAATTGAAGAAAGGTCAGGGATTTGATTTGAATGATTTCCGCGAGCAGTTACGGATGGTCGAGCAAATGGGTGGTATGGGGGCGATGCTCGACAAGTTGCCGGGTATGGGCAATCTGCCTGACCAGGTTAAAGGTCAGGTGAACGATAAGCAGCTGCGTCAGGTGGATGCAATTATTAACTCGATGACGGCTAAAGAGCGTAGCTTCCCGGCGGTGATCAACGGCTCGCGACGAAAGCGAATTGCCCGAGGTTCTGGAACACAGGTTCAGGAAGTGAACAAAATGTTAAAACAGTTCACTCAGATGCAGAAAATGATGAAAAAAATGGGCCGCAAAGGCGGGATGAAAAAAATGATGCGCAGTATGGGCGGACTCGGTGGTGGCGGGATGCCGCCAGGCATGGGTGGGTTCTCGTAATCGCGCCGTTTTTTGTTCATTCCTTTAAGCGCGTCCACCGACCGTCATTGACGGAGTGGGTGGAAAGCCTATAAAATCGCGCGCCTTTTTCAGGTGTGGCTAATTGCCGGATCTGGTTCGATTTACGCAAGCTCGCAAATGCAGCGCTTTTCATAACCTAAAGCGCCTAACCTTCAGGAACAGCTTACATGGTAACCATTCGTCTCTCTCGCGGCGGCGCGAAAAAGAAACCTTTCTATCATATCGTCGTGGCCGACAGCCGTTTTCCCCGCGATGGCCGATTTATTGAACGCCTCGGGTTTTTTAACCCGGTTGCCAGTGGCCAGGCTGAATCCCTGAGAGTGGATCTGGAGCGAGCTGATTACTGGTTAGGCCAGGGCGCTCAAGCCAGTGATACGGTGGGCAATCTGTTAAAACAGGCCCGCGCCAACTGACATCAAATGACTGGGTAACCCTGGGCACGATCGGTGCTACCTGGGGGTTAAGGGGTTGGGTCAAGGTATGGTCGTCGACCAGCCCGGCGGACAGGTTGCTGGACTACGATCAATTTAACGGCCTGTCCAAATCCTGGCATGGAACGTTAGAGGTTCTGCAGGCGAAGCCTCAGGGGCGGTTTCTTGCGTACCATTTCAAGGGATTCGACAGCCCGGAAGCGGCGCGGAAAATTAACGGCGTTGAATTGCAGGTCCTTCGATCAACCTTGCCGGCGACCGAAGCAGGAGAATATTACTGGCACGACCTGATCGGTCTACAGGTGGTAACCGGCAGTGGGGTCAGTCTCGGTAATATTGTCGAGATGATGGAGACCGGCGCCAACGATGTCATGATTGTGGATGGCGACCGGCGGCGCTGGGTGCCGTTTATCTTGCCCTCGGTGGTCACTGAGGTTGACGTAGCGGCCGGGGTATGTCGCGTTGACTGGGATCCAGAATTTTAAATGGCCTTCAGGATTGATTTGCTCACACTGTTTCCGGATCTGGTAGAGGGGTATTGTCAATACGGGGTGTTATCCCGGGCATTGCGCGAAGAAATCGTTGCTTTGCAGTGCTGGAACCCGCGGGATTTTACCAGCGACCGTCATGCGACCGTTGACGACGCCAGTTATGGCGGAGGTCCGGGCATGGTAATGAAGGCAGAGCCCCTGGATCGGGCGCTGCAGACTGTTCGAGAAAATGGCCCGGAAGGTCGCCCGGTGATTTATCTGTCTCCGCAGGGTCGGCGGGTTAACCATGATCTGATAGAATGCGCCGCCGCCGGTGAGGGTTTGATTTTGTTAGCGGGTCGTTATGAAGGTGTTGACGAGCGCTTTATTGACCAGCACGTCGATGATGAGTGGTCGATCGGTGATTTTGTGGTCAACGGCGGTGAGTTACCGGCGTTGATGGTAGTAGAAGCGATTACTCGGTTGTTACCAGGGGCGCTGGGCGATGGTGAATCGGCGCAACAGGATTCTTTTAGTACCGGGATGCTCGATTATCCGCATTATACGCGGCCGAAAGAGTATGCCGGTGTGGCGGTACCTCCGGTGCTGTTGAGCGGGGACCATCGGGCCATTGCCAGATGGCGCATGAAGCAGGCGCTGGGTAGAACCTGGAGCCGCCGGCCAGACCTGTTAGCAGGTCTGGAGCTGTCAGTAGAGCAGTGTAAGTTGCTGGATGAATTTAAAGCAGAAAACCCGAAACCGGGCGAACTAAACTAGTTAACAGGCCATTTTGGCCCTGTGGAGATGGTAATGAGTAACCTTATCGATGAATTGAACGCGGAACAGACTCAGCGGGAGATTCCTGATTTTAGCCCCGGTGATACGGTCATTGTTCATGTCAAGGTTAAAGAAGGCGACCGGGAACGTATTCAGGCCTTCGAGGGCGTAGTGATCGGGCGGCGTAATCGCGGCATCAACTCAGCTTTCACTGTACGTAAAATTTCCCACGGCGAAGGGGTTGAACGTGTTTTTCAAACCTACAGCCAGTTGATTGATCGTATTGAGATCAAACGCCGTGGCGACGTTCGTCAGGCCAAGCTCTACTATCTTCGAGATCTGTCCGGTAAGGCGGCTCGAATCAAGGAAAAACTGGCCGCTAAAAAAAGCGTCTGAGCTTAACGGGCCTTTGTAAGGCTTGAGAAAAACAGACATGGATGGCCCCTCCGTGTCTGTTACTTCGTCGGCCTCCGCCGAAATTGATAAATTTCTTGACGCGTTGTGGATGGAGCGGGGGCTAAGTGCCCATACGCTGGCTGCCTACCGACGTGACCTCCACCGGTTTTCGGTCTGGTTAAATGATCGGGATACCTCGCTTTCCGCAGTCGAACGGTTCGATATTCAGGGGTTTCTGGCGGCTGAGTTAAGTCGTGGCCTTTCGGCACGATCGGTGGCCCGAGAGCTTTCTTCGATACGAGCCTATTACGGTTATCGGTTAAATGAGGGCGCCTGCCACGTCGACCCGACTGAACAGGTCGAGGCCCCTAAACAGGGCCAATCCCTTCCGTCAACTCTGTCTGAGGATGACGTTGCTGCACTGCTGGCCGCCCCGGATGTAAATACCCCAAAAGGCTTGCGTGACCGAGCGATGCTAGAGCTGCTCTACGCGACCGGATTACGGGTGAGTGAATTGATCGGTTTGCGTGACCTGCAAGTTAATCTGGCCAGTGGGATCGTCCGTGTAACCGGCAAAGGGTCAAGAGAACGCATTGTGCCGATGGGTGAGGAAGCCCAGCAATGGTTACAGCGCTATTTGCGGGACGTGCGCCCACAGCTGTTAAATGGGGTCGCTAGCGCTCTGCTGTTTCCGGGGCGTAACGGTAACAGCATGACCCGCCAGACCTTCTGGCACATTATCAGGCGGTATTCGCAACGTGCCGGTATTGTGCGTCACCTCTCGCCTCATACCCTCAGGCACGCCTTTGCTACCCATCTTCTCAACCACGGTGCCGATCTAAGGGCCGTGCAAATGTTGTTAGGACATGCGAATCTATCCACTACCCAGATTTATACCCACGTAGCCCGTGAACGGCTGCAGAAGCTGCATAAAGAACATCACCCAAGGGGCTAGAGGGTGGTGAATATTGATCTATATTCCAGGAGTTTTTGAGATGGTTTTCCGCTGGTCATTGGTACCGCTATTCTGTCTGGTGTCGCTTGTCTGTTATGGACAGATTCCCGTGGCTGTCGAGTCAACTTTCAACCGTCTGATTCCCGGGGTTTTAGCCAAAAATATTAAACAGGCCCCGATGTCTGGCTGGTATCAGGGACAGGTTGGGTCACGAATTTTCTACCTGAACGAAACAGCTACTTATCTGTTAGACGGACAGGTATTTGATGTAAAAAGCCGTGAAAACCTGACAGAAAATGCGCTGAGGGGTGCGCGACGGCAGTTGATGGCGACCCTTGATGAGTCCTCGATGGTAGTGTTTGAGGCGCCTGATGAGCGTCATCAAATTACCGTATTTACGGATGTTGATTGTGGGTATTGCCGTAAACTTCACAATAGTCTGCCGGATTATCATCAGCGTGGGATAACGGTGCGATACCTGGCGTATCCACGGGCAGGGGTCAACTCTAAAACTGGAAAAATTATGCAGGCGGCATGGTGCGCAGAAGACCCTAGAGAGGCATTAACCGATGCCAAGCAGGGACAGCGTATTGATGATGTCGAATGTGAGAACCCGGTTGCACAACATTATCAGGTGGGAAATGCTATCGGGGTTAACGGCACTCCAGCCATTTTATTTGACTCCGGCCAACTGGTTCCGGGATTTGTTAAAGCCGAACAACTGCTAAAAATGCTGAATGAAAGCTAAACGAAGTCGTTATATGCGGGCGATGGGTCCATGACCGAGTCGACGTCTGCCACCGATAACGGGGAGATAATGGAGCAGCTTGCAGCATTGCGAGAGGAGAATGGCTCGCTCCGCCAGCAGCTCGATGAGTGGGTTTCGCGCGTCCGCGAAAACGAGACGATAAGTAAGCGGCTACAGCAGTCGGAGCTCAAGGTGCTTGCGGCCCAGACCTTAGAACAGATTGCGTCTGTCGTGGTTGATGAAATTGGTAACGACAATGGGGTAATTACTACCCTGGTTGTCGATGACCCTGAGCTTGAACTGGCGCGGATACTGGAGTCTGAGCCCGATCCTTTGGTGAGTGGCTGCATTATCCCGATTCACGAATTTGCTCATCTGAAAACCCTGTTTACCGGGCCGCCTGCCCCCTGTTTTGATGAGCTCGATCCCGTCCTTCTACGGTCACTTTTCCCGGAAAATTGTCTGGCTATCAAATCCACACTGCTGATCCCGTTAATGCAGGGTGGCGAGCTAATTGGTAGCCTCAATTTTGGTAGCACCAACGAGCACCATTTCGAACCCGGCATGGCCACGGATATTATTGAACGTCTTGCAGCGATTATAGCGGTGGCGTTGCTCAATACCCTGAACCAGTATCGCCTGCGTGAGGCTGGTCTGACCGATCCTTTGACCGCCTTAAACAATCGTCGTTTTTTTGAGCAGCGCCTGGTTGAAGAGTTCGATCGAGCTCGACGGACTCGGCGACCATTATGTTGTTTGATGATCGATATCGATTTTTTCAAACAGGTGAATGACACCCATGGCCATCAGGTAGGGGACAAGGTATTGCAACGGGTGTCTCAAACCATGGTCGAGCAGATGCGACGTACCGATGTATTAGCGCGATATGGTGGAGAGGAGTTTGTCGTTCTGTTACCTGAAACCCTGGCGACAACCGCAATGGATGTTGCCGAACGCTTACGGGCCAGGGTTGCCAGCGAGATGATTGCTCTGGACGATGGTGGAGAACTATCAATCACCATTTCGATCGGACTGAGCGTGCTTGACTCTTCAACCAGTGACCAGGATACACCGAAAACGTTGGTTGCTTATGCCGACCAGGCGCTTTACAAGGCCAAGCATGGTGGCAGAAATCGGGTTGAGCAGGAAGTTGCCAGCTAGTCACTGAAGGACCCCCCTAGGCATCCGGGGGCCGGCATGATCAGGCTTTTACCGAGCCTCTGCCGTTGCCGGCCAGGCCTATCTGTCCGTTTGCGGCATAGGTCTCAGCAGGTTGTGCAGAGCCGAGCATCAATTCCAGTAAATCGGCTGCTTTTGCCCGTGAAAGCTCCAGTAGCGTTCCAATGCCCACCAGCTTGCCGCGTAATTTCTGTAGTCGGTTGATCAGGCTGGCGCTGGCTTTGGATGTCGGGTCATTAATGCTGTCGTAATGGCGTTCGAGTTGATTGACAACTGACTGTAATGTTCCGCTGTGCTCGAGCAGGGACTGGTTGTCGGTAGTGATTATTGCCTCACGCAAATCACTGAGCACCTGATCAAGCTGGTCGAGCTGCTGATGAACTTCCGGGCCCACATCATCGGTCGATCGATGCGAGTGGCGGTTATCGGCTACGGTCTGGTTAGTCATGTCGTTCCCCTGACTTTATTTCTGGTAGAGCGAATTTTCGAGGTCCAGTAGCTTGTCAGTAATGCGGTCAGCGTTAACCTCATAGCTGCCATCGGCGATCGCCTGGCGGATTCGGGCAACCTTCTCGCTATCGACGGGTACGCTGTCGCCAAGGGTGGCTTCGGCGGTGCGTAGTGCACGCGTTGCCCCATCGATGGTGAGCCGGTCTTTCGCTGCGGATGTATCCGTGCCGCCCTCGACCCCGGTTTGCGTGGTTTGAGTAGCTGGCCTGTCTGCAGCGGGGGACTGACCCTGGCCGATCAGGTTATTTAACGGTAGCGGTGGACTGCCATCTATTTTATCCAATGTCTTACTCCCGACATTTGAGTGGTAAAAAACATCTGCTGAGCACGCAAGCGTGGTCTCGTGCGGATCATAACGGCCTGTGTAAAGGTAACTTTAGTGTTTTCATAATAAATTAGTTAATGATCAGTTGTCCTGAGGTGTCAACTTTCGCCGACAGGAGTTTTTCCGTTCTGGCGTTGCGGACCTTAATGGTGGCCCCGAGCGTACCGTTTTCCAGGGCGATCACCTCGGTGGCCAGCACAAATCCGGGTTCCTTGACAGCCACCGTGACCCGTTGGCCTTTGTGAATGGCTAATGGCTGTTCCAGTTGTCGGTACTTAATCACCTTGCCCGACTGAATGGATTGACGAGCGACCATGCCGACAATTTCTTCTGCTAACTCGACAGCGCCGGCGGGCACATCAATCAGCCAGTGACTGTTACTTTCGATATCTTCGGCTTCAACCAGAGCGCCCCGGTCGATATTCTGGCGACTGTTCCAGAGCGTTACGTGGCGCTGAATGGTTGCCGGTAAATAGATTGACCACTCCGCCGGTTGGTCGCAGTGAACCTTGACCGTTACCTTGCCAGACCTGGGGAGTGGCTTGGCGGTATTGGTCGTTGGCGTATGGTGACAGTTCTTCAGCGTCAGACGCCTGTCGGGCTCTTTGATATCAATCCTCACCTCATTTTCAGAGTCGGTGAAAGCGGCTTCAAGTTCCTGTTTAGCGGCAGCAACTGCCTGATCTACTCCATTAGCGACCGGTTGTGTTGCCGCACAGGGAAGTGGTGAAACCGTGAGCAGCAGCCAAACTAGTGGAGATTTTAACGGCAGGCGAAAATTCATAAGTAGTTGCCCCTCTCCGGACTGGGGTGGCTGGATACCCAGACTTTAATAAGCATCACCGGCCAGGCCAGAGCAGCCCGATGTTGCCGATACCCGGCATCGGGCAGTGAGTGACAGGAATAGAGCAGCACCGCCCCGAGTAACCACCAGAGGCTCAGGGTCCAGATTGTGATCAATACCCAGAATAGTGCCATGTCATTTTCCCGGCGTTGCAGCCCCGGTTGTGTCAAGGGACCGGCACATTCTGCCGGTTTCCTGGATTGTTTGATTGCTGGTGTTTAGTGTCATCCCGTTACTCTTTTAGCCCTTATCGGCCCGTTTTAACGATTACTTGATGTTCCTGTCGGTAAGTTACTAAGCAAATCTAGTGCCACATTGCCGGTAGTTGCCGATTGGCTGGAGTTTGCAGGGTGTTAAAGGTGAATTTATTTAAAGATTGGCGATCGCAGGCCGTTATCTAGAGTGAGCGGTGCACTCCTGATTTGTTCTGCCCCTGGCCAATTAGACTTAATAGATAGGTTTGGTTCAGTATTCAGGTTAACGGTGCAACGATGCAGTACTGGTGGGGCCTGTGGACCGCACAGGGCTCCACCGACCGACATGGGCGGCAATA
>Ga0209273_10001445_pt1 | contig 21353 bp, 15 predicted proteins | sample tdAd471_FD_187126 | JGI IMG/M metagenome (GOLD analysis project Ga0209273, IMG submission 187126) | Marine sediment microbial communities from the Atlantic coast under amendment with organic carbon and nitrate - tdAd47.1 (SPAdes)... | ecosystem: Environmental > Aquatic > Marine > Coastal >...
GGTCTTCGCCTGAGCGGCATTGCCACACCGGCGTAGAGATTGATAATCGCCCGAAGAGTATCGACACACATCTTCGGGAGAGAGCCTTGTTCGGACGCAGCAAAGAAGAAACCAAACTCAACGTCGCCTTTTGCCGCGACCAGTTTCCGGCCGCCTGTTGGGACTGGGCTTTTTTCGAGAACGCCGGTGGCAGTTTCGTACCGAACAGCGTTATTACACGGCTGACCAATTACATGACGGAGTGCCAGGTACAGCCGGGCGCGCCCTTCCCTTCCTCCTCACTCGCTCAGGAGCGAATGGATCGAGGGCACAAGAACATGGCCGACATGATCGGCGCTGACGCCGACGAAGTGGTGATCGGCCCGTCGACCTCGGCGAATATCGATGTGCTGTCGCGCGCACTTCGCCCTTTATGGGCCGAAGGTGACGAAGTGATCGTCACCAACCTCAACCACGAAGCAAATTCCGGGCCGTGGCGGCGACTGGCGGAAACCGGCATCCGCATTGTCGAATGGCCCGTCAATCCCGACACGGCGCAATTGGACATCGACCTGCTTGATCAACTCTTGAGCGACAAGACCCGGCTTGTCGCCCTGCCTCACGTGTCCAACATTACCGGCGACATCAACGACGTGAAGGCGATTACCAAGCGCGTCCACGACGCAGGGGCGCTGGTCTGCGCCGATGGCGTCGCCTATGCACCGCACCGATTCGTCGACGTGAAAGACTGGGACGTCGATTTCTATGCGTTCAGTCTCTACAAAACATATGGTCCGCACATTGGGCTGCTGTACGGCAAGAAAGACCTGCTGTTACAGGCAAAAAGCCGACACCACTATTTCATTCCGGAAACCGAAACCTCGTACAAGATGAACCCGGCGGGGCCGCAGCACGAAATCATCGCCAGCCTGAGCGGCATATCGGATTACATCAACGCTGTCGCCGCCGAGCACCTGGACGAATTGCCGAACGATCTGTTTGCCCGCACCCGTGCAGTGTACGACCTGTTCACGCGCCATGAAGGCGACCTCGCCAAGATCTTCATCGATTGGGTAGCGTCAAAGGACAACGTACGCCTGATCGGTCGTATCACCGCGGATACCGGCCTACGCGCGCCGACGTTCTCGTTTGTTGCCGAGGGAATCAGTTCCGAAGCGATTGCCCTTCGGGTGACAGCGGACAAGGTCGGCATTCGGCATGGTGATTTCTATGCCCGCAGACTGGTCGAGGCGCTGGGTATCGATGCGGAGGACGGTGTCGTTCGCTGTTCCATGGCGCATTACAATACGCTTGAGGAAGCCGAACGACTTGTCGCAGCATTGGACCGGGCGGTTTAACCTCGCTCGCCGAAGCTTAGCGCGCCGGAGCGCTTGCGGGCTTTCTTCAGGAGGTTCTCGTATTCGTCGGCTTCGGCATCGAGTTCTTTCTCGAGCCGTTTGATCCGTCGATTGAGGCCTTCGATCCGGCTCAGAATTTCACGGCGCTTCTTTGCCGCGCGCCGTTCGGACCAACTTCGAATACGCCAATCGCCAACCGCCAGAAACAGCAGAATACCGGCCAAGCCGCAAATCACTGCGCCGATCAGATAGTCGATCTTGTCCATGCTGGCGACGGTGCCCCAAAAGCCGATGGTAATCATCGACGACGCGGCAACGAACAGCACGCGCTTGGAATGCAATTCGTCGTGCTTTTGCGACATTTCCGCTTCGGCGACCGCAATGGCGATTTCCGATCGCGCCATCTGCTTCCACTTATCGAAGGACATGCCTTGCTCGTCCTTGCGGCCTTCCCGGATAAACTGCTCAAGACGCGCGACGATATAATCGGCACGATCTTCGGCGGTCGAAGTCGATGACATGGTCGGCGCGGGCGCGGACTTTTCCATCACGGGATTATAGCAGAATCTGCTTACCAATTGGTTATCGGCCTGTGGTCAGGCTAGCATCGAAACGAAAACGGCCCGGCAATGCCGGGCCGTTGTATCGAAACGTCTATGTAAGCGTCTTAGCCGATGCTTTTGTTGTACAGATGCACATCGCGCTGCGGGAACGGGATCGAGCAGCCGGCGTCTTCGACGGCCAACTTGGCGCCCTTGTTCAGCGCCCACAATGCATTCCAGTAGTCGGCATTTTTCACCCAGCAACGCATGTTGATGTTCACCGAGCTGTCGCCCAGTTCCATCACCATGGTCATCGGTGCCGGGTCCTTGAGCACCATTTCATTGTCTTCCATCAGCTTTTGCAGTGCGTTCTGCGCATCGTCCATATTGTCGTCGTAGGCGATCCCGACGAGAACGTCGATGCGGCGCGTTGCGTTACGGCCAAAGTTGGTAATCACCGTGTTCCAGATCTGCGAATTCGGCGCCATGATGTAGACGCCGTCGGCGGTCTTCAGCTCACTGGTGAACAACCCGATTTCCATAACCGTACCGGACAGCGAACCGGCGGAGATGAAATCGCCGATCTTGAACGGACGCAGAACCAATAGCATGACACCGGCGGCAACGTTTGAGAGCGTCCCCTGCAGAGCCAGACCGATGGCGAGGCCAGCGGCACCCAGCACAGCGATGATGCTGGTCGTCTCGACCCCGAATTGCCCCAACACGGCAACGATGACAAATGCCAGAATGACCCAGCGCGCGATGTTCGACAGAAACGGACGTAGCGTCGAATCCATGTTCGGCACCTTGGAAAGGCCCCGGTCAACCATGGAACGAACCCAGCCGGCAAGCATCCAGCCGATAATCAGAATGGCCAGGGCGCCGACCACGTCCAAACCGTAAACGGTAATGATTTCAACCACCTGCTCGGTGATTTCCTGCATCTGTTTTTCCATTGCCGAAGTTCCTCAGTTACCCCAATAAGGCGTTAATGCATTTGCCGTCAGCCGACGGCGGATAGCCTATTATGCGCTTCTTCGAGCTTCTCGCGCACCTGTTTTGCTTCCGCCAGGCGCTCGCGCTCGGTTTCAATGACTTCTTCCGGCGCGTTGGCGATGAACTTCTCGTTGCCGAGTTTGCCTTCGAAGCGCTGGATTTCCTTGTCTTGCTTGGCGATCTCCCGTGCAAGACGAGCGCGCTCAGCATCAAGGTCGATCACCTCGGCAATAGGCAGAATGATCGTCGCTTCATCAAGCACATCCTGCACGGCACCTTTTGGCACATCGCCGCTCAGCACTTCGGAACTTTCGAGCCGAGCCAGGCGCTCAATCAGTTCCCGGTGCACGCCAAGGAAAGCCGTAGCTTTTTCGCCCGGATCCTTCAGGAACATCGGGATTTTCGCCGACGGCGGCACGTTCATTTCCGAACGGATCTGTCGAATCTGCGTGATCAGCCGCACCACCCAGTCGATTTCCGCATTAACGGCGTCGTCGATCAGGGAGTCACTGTACGTCGGCCAGTCCGTTTCGATCAGACGTTGCGCCCGTCCGGGCGTAATCGACTGCCACAGATCTTCTGTAATGAACGGGATCACCGGATGCGCCAGCACCAGAATCTGGTCCAGCGCCCACGCAGCGGTCGCGCGGGTTTCCACCTTGGCGGCTTCGTCGTCACCCTGTAACACCGGCTTGATCAATTCCAGATACCAGTCGCAATATGTGCCCCAGGTAAACTGGTAAAGCGCACTGGCGATGTCGTTGAAGCGGTACGCTTCGATGGCATCGCGGGTTTTGCGCTCGCATTCCACGACCTTGCCGACGATCCACTTGTTGAGTGGCTCTGTCACCTTGGCCGGATCGAATGTATCGACCGGTTTACACTCGTTCATCTCGCAAAAGCGCGCCGAGTTCCAGATCTTGGTGCAGAAATTACGGTACCCTTCGACCCGGCTTTCCGACAGCTTCACATCGCGGCCCTGCGCAGCGAACGCGGTCAGCGTGAATCGCAGCGCGTCGGCGCCATACTTTTCGATTAGTTCCAGAGGATCGATGACGTTGCCCTTGGACTTCGACATCTTTTGGCCCTTTTCATCGCGTACCAGCGCGTGAATGTAGACCGTGTGGAACGGCACTTCGTCCATGAAGTGCAGCCCCATCATCATCATTCGGGCGACCCAGAAGAAGATGATATCGAAGCCGGTGATCAACACGTCGGTCGGATAGTAACGTTCCAGTTCCGGCGTCTGTTCCGGCCAGCCAAGGGTCGAAAACGGCCATAGCGCCGACGAGAACCACGTATCCAGAACGTCCGGGTCACGGGTCAGCTCAATATCCTCGCCGGCGGCTTCACGGGCCGCGGCGCGCGCCGCGTCCTCGCTTTCCTCGACAAAGACCTCGCCGTCGGGACCGAACCATGCCGGTATCTGATGACCCCACCAGATCTGACGCGAGATACACCACGGCTGGATGTTGCGCATCCATTCGAAGTAAGTGTTTTCCCAGTTCTGCGGCACGAACTTCGTTTTGCCCTGTTCGACGGCGGTAATCGCCGGTCCGGCAAGCGTCTTGGCGTCGACGAACCATTGATCCATCAGCCACGGCTCGATTGCGACACCGGAGCGATCGCCATACGGGATCGTCATCGGATTGTCTTCGACTTTTTCGAGAAGCCCAAGCGCATCCATCTCGGCCACGACCTTGTCACGCGCATCGAAGCGATCCATGCCTTGATAGGCTTCCGGCACGTTTTCGTTCAAGTGCGCATTGGCATCCATGACGTTGACCATCTTGAGATGGTGACGCTTGCCGACCTCGAAGTCGTTAAAGTCGTGCGCCGGAGTCATTTTCACCGCGCCGGAGCCTTTTTCCGGGTCGGCATAGTCGTCGGCAACGATGGGAATCTTGCGGCCGACGATCGGCAGAATGCAGTGCTGCCCGACCAAATCCTTGTAGCGGTCGTCATCGGGATGCACGGCGATCCCGGTGTCGCCCAGCATTGTTTCCGGACGGGTCGTGCCGACGGTGACATACGTGCCATCACGGCCTTCGACCGGATAGCGGAAGTACCACATTTTGCCGACAGTTTCGCGTTGCTCGACCTCAAGATCGGAAATCGCCGTATGCAGTTTCGGATCCCAGTTCACGAGCCGCTTGTCACGGTATATGAGGCCTTCCTTGTATAGCTGCACGAAGACCTTGGTCACGGCGGCGGAAAGGCCATCGTCCATGGTAAAGCGTTCGCGCGACCAGTCGCACGACGCGCCCAGCCGGCGCAGCTGCGACGTGATGGTGCCGCCGGATTCCGCTTTCCACTTCCACACCCGGTCGATGAACTTTTCACGACCGAGATCGTGGCGGTTAAGCCCCTCCTCGGCCATCTGCCGTTCGACCACCATCTGGGTGGCGATCCCCGCATGGTCCGTACCCGGCTGCCAAAGCGCATCGCGCCCCTGCATGCGTCGGTACCGGATCAGGATATCCTGCAGCGTGTTGTTGAGCGCATGGCCCATATGCAGACTGCCGGTGACGTTCGGCGGTGGAATAACGATGGTGAACGGCTCAGCATTTGCACGTGCGCCACCGATGGCGAAATCACCATCCTGTTCCCATTCTTCGTATCGCTTCCGCTCGATCTCTTCAGATCGATAGGTTTTTTCCAGCATAGCCGGAGGCCTCCAATCGTCGCCGTTGTGTGAAGCGCATGGTTTTAGCCCCGCCACCCGGTCGGATCAACGTTTACAGTTAAATTCGGAAAGCTTTAGCTGTCGAGCCGTTCTGCACGGTTGATCATCTTGTCGATCTCTTTCTTGACCAACCGTTCGATCAGGTACGGCAAGTTCCGGTCCAACCACTCGCGCAGGATCGGTTTCAGCATCTCGCGGACCATGGCTTCCAGCGTAATGTCACGGCTGCCACCAACCGCCAGATCGCGCTGATCCAGGATCGCCTTAGCGAGTTCCGACAGCATATCTGCACCCGACTGGAACGTCGGCGTCGAGACCAACTCCGGCATCGCAACCATGTCCGGCGTCAGCTCAAGGATTTCCTCCATTTCGGAGGGCATTGGCGGCGGCGGAGGTGGAGGTGGTGGGGGCGGAGCCGGCGGAGGCGCCATGACAGGCTCCGGCTCGGGTTCCGGTTCAGGCTCAGGCTCCGGTTCGGGCTCGGGTTCAGGTTCCGGCTCGGGTTCAGGCTCCGGCTCGGGTTCGGGTTCTGGCGTGGGTTCAGGCTCCGGCGCGGGTTCAGGCGCAGCCGCTTCTTCACCACCTTCTTCGTCTTCCTCCTCCGCAAGAATGCGTCGGATAGACGAGAGGATATCCTCCATTGAAGGTTCGGCGCCGTCTTCCCCAGCTGCGTTGGCTTCGTCGCTCATGCGCGGGTCTAGCCCCCCGTTTGCGTTAACAATCCTTAGAAGATGGCCTAAAGACGGTTAACAAACCGTAATCACAATGAAAACTTCGAAAAACCGACTTTCGAGCTTCATCCGTTATTTTACGCCGCCCGCGCTGGTCCCCCCGAACCATTTGTCACGGACTTCGTTATAGTGTTCACGCGGATCGTAGAGATCGACCGCGAGACCCAGATCCTTTGCCGTCAGCCGCCCCAATGCCGACATCAACTCGTACGCGGCAACAAGCTCGTCACGCTCGGATCGAACATGGGAAACACGCGAATCAAGCAGTTCCTGTTCCGCATCAAGGATATCGAGAACGGTCCGCGACCCAACCGCCGCTTCGCGCTGCACGCCCTCTAGGGCAACGATGCTGGCTTCGATCTGCGTCTGAAAGGCATCGACCTGGGCACGCGCCGTCACAAGGCTCTCATATGCCTGCGTCCCCGCTTCAGCGGCGTCACGGCGCTCCGTGTCGATCACAAGCGTGCTTTCCGCCGCGTCCTGGCGGGCCTGACGCAGCCGAGAATACACATCACCCTGCTGGTAAATCGGAATCGTTACGTTGAGCGTGACTTCATGGGTCGTGCGCAGGCTGGTTTCGGTCGACGTCTGGAATTCACGCGTACTACTGGCCGTCACGTCGACTTCCGGAAGCAGTTCGCCCCACACCTCGTCGACATTGTCCATTGAAGCGCGACGATCGAATTCCGCGGCAATCACGCCCGGATTGTTGACGACGGCAATGCGCACGGCCTCTTCGGCACTATCCGGCAAATCGCTGGCCCGGTCGGGCAGCGACAGTGTTTCCGGTGCCGGCTCGCCGACGATATTCAGATAATTGGCACGCGACGTTTCCAGATCACCTTGTGACTGAATGCGGTCTGCCTTGGAGCGGGCCAGACGTGCCTCGGCCTGGTGCACGTCGGTACGGGTAATTTCACCGACTTCAAAGCGGTCGCGGGTAGCCTCGAGCTGGCGCTGAAGCACTTCTTCGTTGTTCTGGTTGAGCCGCAGCACCGCCTGATCGCGATAAACGTTCAGATACGCCGTAGCCGCCTGCAAAAGAATGTTTTGTTCGCTTTCAAGAAGCCGGGCGCGCGCAGCACGAATATCGTTCTCGGCGCCGCTCGTTTCAGCCAACGTGCGGCCACCACGAAACAGCGGTTGCGTCAGCGAGATACCGAAATCTTTCGGACGGCGGCTCTGGCGGCGATCCGTGCCCGTCGACGTATTACTATCGATAACCGACGCACCGGCCGACCCCGTCACTTCGACACTGGGACGCCAATTCGCGAGTGCCTGTGGGACACTTTCATCGGTGCTCCGCAACCCGGCGCGAGACGAAAGCAATGTCGGGTTATTCAAGTATGCCTTCGCGAGCGCGTCTTCAATGGTTTGCGCATTGACCGGCTCAGCATGAAGCCCGACAAGCGCCACAACAGCGAGCGAAGATGCGATGATCGCGGTTCTATTCATAGTGCTTTCAACCTATACAGCCCAGATTAGGTAACACGTCCACCGTTCATTTCCCAGTAAACAGCGAGCGCACAACGCCGCATGTCATTAAGACTTCTTATACCATAAGGGAGTCAGAACCCCGAGATAAGGTCAAGTTTCTCAATTACATAAACAAATTCAAATAGTTATGCGCGATACGCGGACGGCCGGCACTAAAATAAGTGCGAATCGCTATCATTGAAATTTCGCCGTGATTCCATAGCGTTGGCAAAATATCAGAAAGAAAAAACCGCTTCTTTTTCAAAACCGGGAAGCAACGGCTCCACTGCATCAAATACTTCGCGCCTAGAAATCGCGTCGCCATACCGGGTCACCAGAACCGCCCGACCGACCGGCTTTCCGGACGGCATTTCGACACACACAAGGCGCCCTCCCTCGGACAACTGGCGCGCGATACTTTCCGGCACCTCGGGAACAGCACCGTCAATGTAGATCAGATCGTAAGGCGCATCTTTCGGGTAGCCGTCGGCAAGTGCGCCATCGACGACAGCAACATTATCGATTCCCAATTCACCGAGATTTCTCTCCGCCTTGGCGCGCATGGATGCATTGCTTTCAACGGCGATCACCGTATCCACCAGACTTGCCAGCACGGCGATGCCGTACCCCGTCGCACAGCCAATCGCCAGTGCGACATCGCGCTTTCGCACCTCCGCAATATCCAGCAACCGCGCGAGCACCATCGGCTGCATCAAATACCGACCATCCTCGATCAACACCGTCTCGTCGGAATAAGCGAGATTTTGCCGCCCACTCGGCAGGAACGATTCCCGGGGCAGGGTCTCCATCGCCGCAATGACGTTTTCATCGGTCACCCGGTTCGGCAGAACCTGGCTGTCCACCATATTCCGGCGAGCCTTTGCGTATTGCGCGTTATTCATGCGGAGAACCCTTTACCCAAAAGCGAACGCAAGAGCGCAGCACTTACGCCGCTCAATCTTGCCACCCATCGATTTATAGGTCCACACCGCCCGGAAAACAACTCAGTCCGGCTTTTTGAAGCGGCAAAAATAATTGCCGGAAAACTGTTCGGGATTGCTTGACCCCCGGCAGTGTTACGTCTAATTTCCCGCGTCGTCGCCAAGCGGGGTGGCCCTGCACAGGGCTTGTTCGCAAGGCGGTGGGAGGTCAACCCGGAACGGCGCGGTGGCGGAGTGGCTACGCAGCGGCCTGCAAAGCCGTGAACACCGGTTCGATTCCGGTCCGCGCCTCCAGCTCTGATCCGGCTTAGCTCAGTTGGTAGAGCACCTGACTGTTAATCAGGTTGTCGCAGGTTCGAGCCCTGCAGCCGGAGCCAATCAGCTCCATCGGAGCAAGCGAACAAGGCCGTACCGGATGAAACCGGTACGGCCTTTTTCCATGCCGCAAACAAACCTCCTAAAAATCTCAGTCACGAACCGCACACACCGCGAAAAAATCTCCCTGTCCCTTGCATAGCCGATATCGCCGTTGATGCCGGCGGCGCATTCAGCTTTGCAGGAGATTTCACATGTCTTACACCAAGCGCATCGTCTGCCTCGCCAATTCATGGCGTCAAGGAGGTACCTGCGTTGCCGGAAAGGAAGTCAACGCAGACGGGACTTTCGGCGCGTGGATCCGCCCCGTGAGCCAGCGTCAGACAATGGAGATAAGCGATGACGAACTGACCAAACAAAGTGGTTACAAGCTGAAGCTGGGGGACGTCGTCGATATCCGCTTTGAACACGCCGCGCCGCATCGTCACCAAGTCGAAAACCACGTCATCACGGACGGCGTGAGTTGGGCCGACCACTACAAGAAATCCGTAGCCGAACTCGCCGGCGCCGTCGACCACGTCGACGGTGATCTCTGGCACAATGGCACCAGCAGCAAGTACGGCATCAACGACGAAGTCCCGGCAGCCGCAATCGCGAGTATCACCTCATCGCTTTTGCTGATCCAAGTTCCCCAGCTCGAAGTCCAGATCACGCATGAACAGAGAGACGACGGCCACGTTTCACGAAGATTCCGTGGCGAGTTCACGCACAACGAGACGCTGTATCGTTTCAGAATCACCGATCCATCGCTGAACTGGCGCATCAAAGATCGTGAAATAAGTGTATTTCACTACGAAAATCCCCTTTTGTGCGTTAGCCTGAGTGACGTGTTTGAAGATACCGGGTATGCGCATAAACTGATTGCGGCGGTTTTCGCTGACGACATGTAGGATCTCGATGGAAGCTTCGCACCTAAAAACCGTCTACACGATCGGGCATTCGACCCATCCGGTCGATGTGTTTACCGGATTGTTGAAGGAACATGAGATCTCCGCCGTCGCCGACGTGCGGTCTTCCCCGTACAGCAAATTCAACCCGCAGTACAATCAGCCTGAACTCAAGGCAGCTCTTAAAGCAACAGGCATCCAATACGTTTTCCTGGGCGCAGAGCTTGGCGCGCGCAGCGACGATCCGAAGTGTTATCTTGATGGCAAGGTTCAGTTCGACCGGCTCGCGGAAACGGCGTTATTCCGCCGCGGGATCGAGCGCATTGCGACGGGTGCGGAAAAGCACCGTATCGCGCTCATGTGTGCCGAGAAGGACCCGGTCGAATGCCACCGAACGATCCTCGTCGCGAGGCAACTTAAGGCGGCGGGCATTTCCGTGACGCATATTCTTGCCGACGGCAAAACCGAAACCCACGACGCACTTGAAGACAGAATGATTGCCATGTTCGAAATGAATAACGGCGATTTGTTCCTGAGCGCTGACGAGATCAAGGAGGAAGCTTATCGACTTCAGGGGGATGCAATTGCCTATTCGATGACGGATCGCAAGGATGATGCCGATGCGCAGGACAATTACTACGCATGAAGATTTATACCATCGGATTCACCAAAACGACGGCACGGAATTTTTTTGAAAGGCTACAGAATGCGGGGCCGCGTGGCATTGTCGATGTTCGGCTCAACAATGTTTCCCAGCTGTCCGGTTTCGCCAAACGTGATGACCTGAAGTATTTTGCCGAGACCATTTGCGGCATCGGATACCGACACGCGCCCAATCTGGCGCCGACAAAGGAAATGCTGGATAGTTACAAGAAGCAAAAAGGAGACTGGACGACGTACGAGAAACAATTTCTTGATCTGATGGCGGAACGAAAGATCGAGGAACTCGAGAAATCGGCATTGGATGGCGCGTGTCTTTTGTGCAGCGAGGACAAACCGCACCATTGCCATCGCAGGTTGGTCGCAGAATACTTACGTAACAAGTGGGACGGCGTGACCATCGTACATTTATAAGGCGGTTTTATTGGTTGAAATCATCGTCGATGATAAAATTTACCGACGACAGGAAATTGGGCCCGCCAATCCGCCTACTCAACCCAACGCGTGCGCGCTGTACGACTACTGGCAGCAAAAATGCGCTGGCCGTGCTTATCCGGCATGGCGCGACATCGATCTGCTCGACATTTGGCAAATCGCACCGTACCTGATTATCAAGGACGTGATCGACGGCGGACTGGATTTCCGCAATCGCTACTGGGGCACGCAAGTCACGGCGCGGGCCGGATTCGACGGCACCGGTCGCACACACCGCGAGATTTACAAAAACCAACCACAAGGCCCGCAGATGGATAATTACCGGGCCGTTGTCGAAAGCGGAAAGCCCAACAGCGTTTACCGCTCGAGCGCGTTTATCGCGGGCCGCGAATACGTAATATACAACTCCCTGAATTTGCCGCTCGGCGATGCCGAAAATCAGGTCGATAATATCATAATCGTCATCGACTATGAGTAATGCAAAGCGCCTGCCCCTCGCCCAGGCATCAAAAACGGCTATAATTGGCGTATGATCAGTCGGGCATTCTATTTCGGGCGTTTGCACGCCATTTCTTTCATTTTGGGCGTTGCGATGGCATCCCCAGCGGCGTCGGCAGATGTCTGCGATTTTCCCGAACCGCGTGAAGTCCAGGTTTCCGTTTCGCGCTTGGACGGGGACGTTGTCTACAATAATACGCGCAGCCGTGAAGCACTCAGACAAATGCAACGGCAAAGCGGCCGTGCACAGGCATTTGGCCGGGCATGGACGCCAGTCGGACTGACGTTAACCGAGCTGAAATACCAAATGCGCCTGAAAGTCGAGGCCATCGCCGTCACAAAACGCACCTATTGTGCCCGTCTGACGTCCGTTGACGCAGAACTCGGCTACGACAAGCTGAAGGTGTATATCGCCCGGAAATTCCGCCCCGGGACGTGCGCCTACCGCTCGATCAGTGACCATGAATTGACCCATGTCGCGGTGTTTCGCGATGCATTGGAGACGTTCTATCCGCGTCTGCAGCGGCGTCTGCAACGTGCAGCCCGGCAATTGGACCCAGTCCGCGCCGGAAGCCCTGACGCCGCCGCCACATATATGCGCAAACGCCTGGCAGCCACCATTCAGCCGCTATTTCTGGAAATGAACCGCGAACTGGATCGCAACAACGCCCGGCTCGATACTCCCGAGCGCTATCGCAGGGAGCAAGCGATGTGCGCCGAATGGTAAGATCAATGTAAAGATTTTATTGCAACGCAACATTTCATTTTGCAATGCAGCATACTATGTTCAACAATCCTTTATAGATTAACAATGTCTGGCGATGCGCGGCAGAAGTCCGTCGTTGCTTCCCCGGTCAATTTTGGATTGAACAATGACCACCCGTAACTTGGAAAAGCTGTTCCGCCCCGAATCCGTCGCCGTAATCGGCGCCACCAACCGTGCTGGCGCGGTGGGGTCGGTGATCATGCACAATCTGCTGGAAGGTGGCTTCGAAGGCCCGATACTGCCGGTCAATCCCAAGCACGCCGCTGTAGCCGGTGTGCTTGCCTACCCCGATATCGAAAGCCTGCCGATGCCGCCGGACCTGGCGATCATATGCACCCCGCCGGAAGCGATTCCGGCGCTGATAGAAAAGCTCGTGACCATCGGCACCCGTGCCGCGATTGTCCTCACCGCCGGCCTGGAAAGCACGACGACTCGTGACGGGCGAACCGTCAAGCAGGCCATGCTGGATGCCACGAACGAGCATATATTCCGGATTCTCGGTCCGAATTGCCTGGGACTTCTGGTCCCCGGCATCAAGTTAAATGCAAGCTTCGCCCACCTGCCTGCGACGGACGGCAAAATCGCGCTCGTTTCGCAATCCGGTGCGTTGTGTACGGTCATCCTCGATTGGGCGGCGGAAAACGGCGCCGGGTTTTCGCATTTCATCTCGCTTGGCGAATGTGCCGATGTCGATTTCGGCGATGTCATCGACTATCTGGCGACCGACACCTCGACGCGCGCCATCCTGCTTTACATCGAATCCATCACCAACGGCCGCAAGTTCATGTCCGCGTGCCGCTCTGCCGCACGTAACAAGCCGGTGATCGTCATCAAATCGGGCCGCGACGGCGCCGGTGCCAAGGCCGCCGCCTCGCATACCGGTGCACTGGCTGGCGCCGATGATGTTTATGACGCCGCGTTTCGTCGCGCCGGTATGTTGCGCGTCGATGAAATCAGTGAGTTGTTTTCCGCTGTTGAAACCCTGACGCGCGCCAAACCGCAAAAAGGCGAGCGTTTGATGATGATGACGAACGGCGGCGGCCTGGGCGTCATGGCGGCAGACGCCCTTGGGGCGCACGACATCGAAATTCCCAGTCTCGCCGACGAGACCATCGCTGCATTGAGCGATGCTTTGCCCGGGACATGGTCGCACGCCAATCCGGTCGACATCATCGGCGATGCACCGGGCGAACGCTATACGGCGGCAGCGCAGGCCCTTCTGAACGATCCAAGTTGCGATGCCTTGCTGGTCATGCATGCACCGACTGCGATCGCGTCGAGCATCGATGCTGCCGAGGCCGTCATCGCCGTGGCGGAAAAGAGCAAAAAGAACGTTCTCGCAAGCTGGGCCGGCGGCAAGGCCGTCGGGCCCGCGCGCAAGCGGCTACGCGAAGCCGGCATCCCGTCCTACGACACGCCGAACGACGCGATACGCGGGTTCCTCGATGTCATCGAGTACCGCCGCAACCAAAAGCTTCTGATGGAAACGCCGCCGTCCATTCCGGCCTACGTGACGTACGCGCCGGAAACGGCACGCCTTGTCGTCGAAGCCCGGCTCGGGAACGGCCGCGACATCATGACCGAGCCGGAATCCAAAGCGGTGCTGTCGGCATACGGCATCCCGACCGTAGAGACTCACATCGCCCGGACGCCCGAGGATGCCGCCGCCAAAGCCAGCGAAATGGGTTTTCCGGTTGCCCTGAAGATTCTGTCCGACGATATAAGTCACAAATCGGACGTCGGCGGCGTCGATCTGTTTTTGACCAATGCCGAGGCGGTGCGACGCGCTGCGGAGGATATGCTCGCGAACATTGCCAAGTTGATGCCGGATGCCACGATCCAAGGCTTTACCGTGCAACAGATGGCGGCGCGCCCCGGTGCGCATGAGGTCATCGTCGGCGTCTCGCCGGACCCGGTCTTCGGCCCGGTAATCATGTTCGGCCATGGCGGCACCGCCGTTGAAGTGATCGGCGACAGTTCCATCGCTTTACCGCCGCTCAACATGACGTTGGCCCGCGATCTGATCGGGCGGACTCGAATTTCAAAGCTGCTGGCCGGCTATCGGGACCAACCCCCGGTCGATATGGATGCCTTGTGCCAGACGCTGATTCATATTTCGCAAATGATCATCGACATTCCTGAAATCCAGGAACTGGACATCAACCCGCTTCTGGTCGACGAGCACGGAGTGCTGGCACTGGATGCGCGCATTCGCGTCTCTGACAAGCGCGAAAGACAAGGCATGGCGATCCGCCCGTATCCGAAGAACCTCGAAAGCGAAGTGACGTTGAACGACGGCGAAAAAATCCACGTCCGCCCGATCCGCCCCGAGGACGAACCGGCGCATGTCGAATTCCTTTCGAAGGTCAGCAATGAAGATATCCGCTTCCGCTTTTTCGGGCAGGTCCGCGACCTCCCGCACAGTGAAATGGCGCGCCTGACACAGATCGACTACGACCGTGAAATGGCGCTGATTGCGAAACGCCCGTCCACCGGCAACGAAGACGAAACCATCGGCGTCGTCCGCACCGTCACAGACCCGAATAACGAGCGCGCCGAATTCGCGATCATCGTGCGCTCGGATCTGAAAGGCCGCGGCCTCGGCGGCATCTTGCTGCGTCAGATGATCGAATACTGCCGAGCGCGCGGCACTGCCGAAATCGTCGGCCAGGTGTTACAGGACAACGAGGTGATGTTGGCGCTGGTAAAGCAGCTCGGATTCAAGAAAAAGCTGGTGCCGGGCGAAGGTGTTTACGAAGTCAACCTGTTGTTACACGCGCACGCAAAAGACGATCACTTGGTCGTCGCGATGTAAACACCGTCCCAGTCCGGGTCTGGCGGATTGACCCGGTACTCGGCGATGCGCTCGTCATAAAGATCACACAGAATGTGCAGGTTCGCTTCCAACTTCCACGGCTTCTTTGCATCGCTGCCGAGATCGCGGATTTCGTCGAACATTTCCTGAGCATCGTTCCACTGCTGCGCCCGGTACATTTCCTGCGCATCGTAGATAAGATTCTGCAATTTCTTGAATGCCGGATCGGCGAGAACTTCTTCGTCGCCCATCAGGCCGTAAATATAGGTGCCCTCGGTCTTGCCCTTCACCTGAATGAAATCAAGATCGATGGTCGCCAGCCGGTCCTTGACTGCGTTACGCGTCGTCGGACCGAGCACCACATTCATGCCGTAGCTTTTCGATTGTCCCTCAAGACGTGCCGCGAGGTTCACGGCATCCCCCAGAACCGAGTAGTCGAAGCGCATGTCGGACCCCATGTTGCCGACCACGCATGGCCCGGTGTTGAGACCAAGCCCGACCTTGAGCGGGATGTGTTTCCGCCCTTCTTCTTCGGCTTCTTTTTCGAGGCGCGCGTTCAGCGGCTCCATTTCCGCCAGCATCGCCAGTGCCGAGGCACACCCGTTGTATTCTTGATCGTCATCATCAAGCGGCGCATTCCAGAACGCCATGATGCAGTCGCCCATGTATTTGTCGATGGTGCCCTTGCGCTCCAGAATCACGTTGGTCAGCGGCGTCAGAAGTTTGTTGATCAACGCTGTCAGACCAACTGCGTCGAACTGCTCCGAAATCGTCGTGAAGCCGCGCACGTCGCAGAACAACAGCGTCATCTGGCGTTGGTCGCCACCGAGCTTGAGCGCACCAGGATCCCCGGCAACACGCTTGACCATGTCCGGTGAGAGATATTTCGAGAACGCATCGCGGGTCTGGCGCCGTTCCGCTTCCTCACGCGCATAGCCCGCATAGGTCATGGACGTATACATCACGGCGATCCCCACCACCGCATAGGTCGCGTCCAGCAGATAAAGCTTTTCGGAAAACAGATACCACGACGTCCCGAGCGCCCCGCCTGCCACCAACAGGAACAGCCCGGCCGTCCACTTTGCGCCAACCCACGGCACCAGAATGATCATGATGATGCCGCCGACAAGCAGAATCGAAAGCTCCGCAACGTCGGCATAGTTCGGCCGCACCAGATACTTTTTGTGGATGATCGCCTCGATCAACTGGGCGTGCACCTCGACCCCCGGAATATCGCGTTCCGTCGGGATCGATCGAATATCTCGAAGACCCACCGCCGAGGTGCCAAGGATCGTCAGCTTACCCTTGATCTTCGACGGATCGGCGGTGCCGTTCAGTACCTTGTACGCGGGGACGTACTTGTCCCAGTCACGCTTCGAAAAATATGGCCAGATCTGCCCGACCCGGTCGGTCGTCACCGTCACACCCTTTGCGACGGCGGCGCCCACCATCCCGGCGTCGTTGACCTGCGCCAGTACGGTTTGCCGTCCGGTGGCGATCCTGAGCATCTCGACGGCCAGGGATGGGAAGTACTGCCCGTCATGACCGAAAAACGCCGGCACATTGCGCACAATCCCGTCCTTGCCGGGCACAACCGAGAAAATACCATGCCCCCCAAAGCGGCCTATTGCCGCCTGTTCGATCACCGGCACATTTCGGACCAGAGACGGGAATTTTGGAATATAGTTGTACGGCTCCGAGGCGTTCTTCGACAACTTGCGAACCGCGACCGATTTCTTGACCGGCGGGCCTTTCACACCTTCGGTTTCATTCGGACGACCGGCCTGTCCCAGCACCACACGCGAGCGGCGAATCGTATCGGCGAAAATCTGATCGTTGCTTTTGAGGGTTACCAGCTTGGCTTTGGTGGCATCGTCAAGGCCCTGCAAGGTCGACGCAACGCTGGCCGGATTCATCCTGTCGGGTTCGGCAAACACAATATCGAAGGCCACCAGAATGGCGCCCATCTGCATCAGGTTCTGCACCAGTTGCGCAAGCGTGTTTCTTGGCCACGGCCATTGCCCGACCGTTTCCAGGCTTTGTTCATCCAGATCGATAATAGTGACGGGTTTTTGCGCCGCCGTCGGAATCTCGCGCGGCTTAAGCTCTTGATAAAAATCAAAAACCTTGTTGCGCCAGAAATCCAGGAACCCGGCGTTGGTTTTGACGTCGGCGTAATAAAGACCCAGGAACGACACCAAAAGGATCATCCCCAAGGAACGTTCGAAGCTGAATATGGATTTGAGTATCCGCAAAGGCCCCGTACTCCCGTCCCCGACCCTTATTAAACGCCTGTAAAGGCAGTCCGTCTCAGTCTACACGTTTTACAACATATCGGGTCAAGCGTCTTTCGACATTTGCCCTGATTGTATGTTAAAAGATTGAAACACCGTATGGTGCCGTGCATTTCGACAGATGTTCAGGGATCGTGAATGAGCGATAACGCCGGTCGCGTTTGGCTAAAACCCATACTCAAACAGCTCTCGCCCATCTTCCGCGAGGTGTTTGTGATGTCGGCGTTCGTCAATTTACTGGCGCTGGCGACCCCTGTATTCACCATGCAGGTTTATGACCGCGTAGTCGGCACCGGCGGATTGAGTACGCTTTGGGGCTTGGTCATCGGCATGGCGCTTGTCGTGCTATTCGATTTGTCACTGAAACAGGCACGTTCGCGGATCATGCAGACGGTTGCGCTTCGCGTCGATGTCATTGTCGGCCGGTATCTATTCGACAAGTTGATGAGCCTGCCCCTGCATATGCTGGAAGGAAAACCGGCCAGCTATTGGCAGGCGTTGTTCCGTGATGTCGACACCATCCGTAACACGCTGTCCGGCGCATCTGCGATCCTGCTCTGCGACCTGCCGTTTGTCATCATGTTCATCGTGCTGATCTCGGTCATCGCTACGCCGATCGCATGGGTGCTTTTGGTCATCTTGCCGTTGTTCATGTTTGTTGCCTGGCGCTCCAGCGGCGTGATGTCGCAAGCAAACCAGGCGGAACGCGAGAGCACGCAAAGCCGCGATGCCCTTATTGCCGAGCTTATTCAGGGCCGGACCACGATCAAGGCGCTGGCGCTCGACCGCTCGATGCGCCCGCTGTGGGAAGAAACCCACGCCAACAACATCGCGCAGTCGATGTATCGCGGCAGCAAGACGGATTTCTACACAAACTGTTCGCAGTCGCTGACCATGGCGACGACGATCTTCATGACCTCGGTCGGCGCCTATCAGATCGTCAACCAGAACATGACGATGGGGTCGCTGATCGCCGCCAACATGCTGTCCGGGCGTATTCTCGGACCGCTCAACCAGTTGGTCGGCCAATGGCGCGCCTACAACAGCTTCAAGCAATCCGTCGACCGGCTCGGCGAGGTTTTCTCATCGATCTCGGATCGTACGGAAAGCGAAGTACAACTTGAAAAGCCGCGTGGCGAAATTCAGGTCGAGAACCTTTCCTTCGCCTATGCCGAGGGGGCCAAGCCGGTCGTCGATTCCGTTACCGTCAACATCCATTCCGGCGGCGTACATGCGCTGGTCGGGCGAAACGGGTCTGGCAAAACGACGTTGCTCAAAATGATCCAGGGCCTTTATACGCCGACCAACGGCCGCGTCCTTCTGGACGGTGCCGATATCGCCCAGTTCACGCGAACGGAGTTGGCGACGTGGATGGGATATGTGCCGCAGGAAACCGTCCTGTTCGCCGGAACCGTCCGCGACAACATCGTGCACCGTTTCCCCGATGCAGATGACGACAAGATCGTCGAAGCAGCAACCGCTGCGGGCGTGCACCACTTCATCATCGATCTGCCGGACGGCTATGCGTCTGACATCGGCGAGGCTGGTCAGCGCCTGTCCGGCGGTCAGCGCCAACGTATCGCCATTGCCCGGGCATTGCTGGGCGATCCTGCGGTGCTTTTGCTCGACGAACCTTCGGCAAGCCTTGATCGCCAGGCGGAACAGGAATTGCGTAAAACGCTGGTGGAGATCGGCAAAACGCGAACAGTGGTTATCGTTACCCACAGCCCGATCCTGCTCGCGGCATGTGATGATCTGGTCGCACTCGACAAGGGCAAGGTTGCGCTTGCCGGACCTTCACGCGAGATCCTGCCGAAACTGTTCGGACAGCAACCGATGCAGAAAGGTGCCGATGCGCCGGCGGCACCCTCAAGCACTCCGGCTGGCGCTGCCGCTGGCGCGCCGCCAAAGGCCGCGCCGCCACGCCTTAAAGGCACGGGGGATGCCCCGCCACAGGCTGCGCCTAAAGCGCCACCTCAAGCCGTTCCCCAAGCCGTTCCTCAAGGCGCGCCGAAACCGCCTCCCCCCGCCGCCAATGCCCCACAGCAGCAACCGCCGCGCGTCCCACCGCCCGCAGCCGGCGCTAAACCGCCAGTGCCGCCCTCACCCGTAGCGGCCAACGCCGCGCCACCGAAACCGGGTGGCGCCGCCGAAGCCATCGCCGACCGTGCGCAAGCTGCCAATACGGCGCCCAAGAGTGCCGAGCGCTCGACCGCAGACCCAAGCGTCCCGGCCAGCAACATGTTCAAGCTGGACGGCGATGCGAAACGGTTGCTTGACGACCCGTATGCGGATTTAATCAAAGGGTTCGACGGGGACCGTAAATCCGGCCAGGCGTCGGCAGATGCCGGACAGCCTAAAGATCAAAAAGCCCAAGCCGATTAGGAGTTGAGCGATGAGTCCCGACGCATCCGGACTTGAACAACGCCAGGAACAGAAAAAGCCCGCCGCCGAAGCAGCGCCAAGCGGGCCGTCCGCTTCTGACAAGCTGGACATGCTTTTGAACCAAAACCCGCTGCCGGGCTGGCGCCTGGTCGCATGGCCGGTGATGATCCTCCTTGCGGCGGGCCTGACGTGGGCCAATTTCGCGACCCTGGATGAAGTGTCCATCGCCACCGGCGAAGTCGTTCCTGCCGGCCGCATCAAAGTCGTGCAACACCTTGAAGGCGGGATCATCCAGGAAATTTACGTGGCCGAAGGCGATACCGTGCGCGAGGGTCAGACCCTGTTGCAGCTCGACTTGGCATCAGCCGGCACCAACCGTGAGGAATTGCAGGTGCGGATAGATAGCGAGCGCCTGGTCAAAGCCCGCCTTGAGGCCGAGGCCAGCGGCGCTGAGCTGGTGTTCCCGGAAGACGTCGCCAAGCGCCGTCCGGCCATCGTCGCGGCGCAGCGTCAAGCTTATGAAGCACGCCGCCGTGAACTATCATCGACGATCCAGGTGATGCGCGAACAAGTCAAACAGCGCGAGCTTGAGGTCGAGGAACTGACGGCGCGCTCGCGTGCCGTGGAAAGCAACTACAAGCTCGCTTCCGAACGTTTAAAGATGTCGAAATCGCTGCTGGCCGAAGGCCTGACCGCAAAGATGGAGCACCTTGAACTGGAAGCCGAGGTTGAGAACCTCGACGGGGAAATGAAATCCTTGCGCCCGTCCCTGCCCAAGGTTCAGGCCGCGGTCGAAGAAGCGCGCCAACGGCTGCAGGAAACGGAAAGTCGCTTCCGTCGCGAGGCTCAAGACCAACTCGGCAAGATCGAGGAAAACATCGCGCGCGTGACCGAACTGTTGAGTGACGCTACCGAACAGGGCATTCGCGCCGAAATCAAAAGCACCATCAACGGCGTCGTCAAGAACATGCGCTACAACGCCATCGGCAACGTCGTCAAACCCGGCGAGCCGATTATGGAACTGGTGCCGACCGGCGATCAGCTTGTTGTCGAAGCAAAACTCAATCCGATCGACCGCGGCTATGTTACCGAAGGCCAGGCCGCGACCGTCAAGATTTCGACCTACGATTTCGCGCGCTATGGGGGCTTGAAAGGCGAAGTGATCCGCGTCGCACCGGACAGCAGCACCGATGAGGACGGGGCACCATATTTCCGCGTCGTCGTGCAAACCGAAAAGAACTACCTCGGCAAGATCGAAGGCGACCTGCCGATCACACCGGGTATGCAGGCGACGGTCGATATTCACACCGGCGAGAAGTCCGTCATGGACTACCTGATCAAACCGGTCCTGAAACTGCGTCACGAAGCGTTCCGCGAACGGTGATTTACGACGATGATCGTCGGCAGGCAATTGCTGCTAATTATTTCTTAAACATAAGAGATTCTTTATAGTAGCGAGATTCGCGGGGGATCGGGTGTCGTCCGGTGAGCGCGAGGGGCAACTGACTGAGAAGCGACTAGATGTCACT
>Ga0209273_10001452_pt1 | contig 21304 bp, 16 predicted proteins | sample tdAd471_FD_187126 | JGI IMG/M metagenome (GOLD analysis project Ga0209273, IMG submission 187126) | Marine sediment microbial communities from the Atlantic coast under amendment with organic carbon and nitrate - tdAd47.1 (SPAdes)... | ecosystem: Environmental > Aquatic > Marine > Coastal >...
CAGCCTCGAGAGCCGGACTGATCCACTCTACCGGTCCGGCTACCGGTGCCGACAGGCTGACCGTCTGCGCCGCCTGTACCTTGCCCTGAGATTTCACTACCAGGTCCACCGATTCCATTTGCACTTCGGTAACCCTGACCGTGACCGGAATGATTTCGGGCGTACTTTCATCCAACTGAGTTGGAGTACGAATCAGGAATACGGATACCAGGATACATCCCAGCAATATGCCGATTGGAATCAGAACGCGCTTCATGCAAGAACTCCTTAGTCTTCCTTTTCCAACTGTTTGTCTGTGTTTTTTGCTTATTCATTTAACAGGTCAGAGCAAACCATTACCGATTTTATTGGACGGTTTGCTCTGGAGCTTCCAGCCACTGGTTGAGGTCCAGTATATCTTGCGGTGTCAACACGCCGGCAACCTGCTTAAGTGCCAGGGTATCGAGTACATAGTCGTAGCGCGATACCGCATACTGTCGTAAAGCGCGATACAGATTCTCGCGAGCACGTAATAATTCGACTATATTACGCTGTCCGACTTCCACCCCGAGTTCAGTCTGGTCCAGTGCACTCTGGGCAGAAACGATGGACTGCTGGCGCTGGGCAATGACCAGCACATCAGTATTGACGCGACGGTAAGCATTGCGGATATTCTGGGTTAACTGGCGCTTTGCCAGCTCCAGGCTTTCCTGAGCAGCGATAACATTGTACTCGGCAGCGCGACGTCTCGAACTTAGTGCGCCACCGGAATAAAGCGGAATGTTCAGCGACAGTCCGAGATTGGTCTGATCAAAAGCACCACCTGAGGCCTGAACACCATCACGCACGATAGTTGGTGTTACGAAATGGCTGAAACTACCGGTTGCAGTAAGAGTGGGGTAGCGATCCGCTTTTCGAGCTCGCAAGGTTTGCTGCGAAGCTCTCAGATTATATTTTGCCGCGGCGACGGCCAGGCTGTTTTCATCCGCCATAGCCTCCCACTCATTCAACGAACCTTCCGCCGGCAGGACTGGAAAATCTTCACGCAAGACTTCAATCTCCAGGTGGGGCTGGCCGGTTAGTGCCTCCAGTGCTTCGTAGCTGGCTCGTAGTATATCCCGCTGCAGGATCGTGGTGTTGCGTGCCAGGTCATAAGCCGCCTGGCTGTCATTGACATCGATAATGGTGTCCAGGCCCACCTCCTCGCGACGACGCGTCTGCTCAAGAGAAGTCAGCGCTGCCTCTTCCTCCTGGATGTTGGTTTCCAGCAGGTCGATGGCTCGCAGTACATCGAAGTAGGCGATGGCGACACGGAAAATCAGGTTCTGCTCCTGGGCGGCAAAGTCCATCGCAGCAGCCCGATCCGTGGCTTTGGCACTCTCGTAGGTATACCACGCCGGCAGATTGAAAAGAGCCTGGGACAGGTTCACGAAGTAACCGTGGCTGTTCAGTCCTGGCTGGAAACTCATATCGTCCAAGACCCTGATTCTCCTTGCCTCGCCAGTCTGCGGATCGGTTATCGTGGCGTAAATGGAGTCCGATGGACCTGAAGTTTGGCGTGACGTTAAGCCGCTTATGCTTAAATTTGGCATGAGGGTCGCCCGTCCCTGGACCAGCAGTTCCCTATTCGCTCGGTAAAGAGACCGGGCTTGTCGTAAGGTCGGGTCGTTGTCCAGCGCCAGATCCAGTATTTCGGCCAGGTCATCCGCGTGGACAGCCTGCAGAATTGACGTACAAACTAACAATATTCCGATTCTTCGTAGGAGCGATCCCATGGAGTAACCTTTTACCTAGGATGGGACATAGAGGGGGTAGAATTGCGCGGTTTCAGTTAACCAGGGAATCAAGTTAGTTGGTATTGTTGGTGCCCGCGCGAAGTGCAGCCATTTCTTCACTACTGAGCACTTCGTCTTTATTAGTGTCACCAGCCTCGAACATGGGCTCGGGTCCCTCTAAAAGTTCAGTGCGCGAGATGCGCTGATCTGCATCGACATCGTAGCGGGCTTGCAGACGGTTAAATGCTTCATCGAATCGCCGTCCAAACCCAAAACCGGGACGGTCCAGCTTGTCAACAAATCCATCGCCATTGCGATCAAGACGCGCAAACGCATTTGTCCGCATGTCAATCACTTCAGACCAGGCGATCTCGCCGTCACCGTTCGAATCGGCGCTCAACAAAGAAGACTCACTGTCTTGACTTTGCGCCTTGGATTCCATCGGCATGAGCAGTAATACAGATCCAGCAGCAAAGAAGTAAACAACACGGCAACAGCAGTAATAGAATTTCATATTGCACCCCATCAATCTGAGAATTGGCTAAATATTAGCCTCTGTGTCTTGTCGTATTTTGCCGGGCAACTAGCCAAATGTTGCGAAATGTTGCCGAGAGCTGACTTTGGTATTAAAGCGCCACAAACCGGAAGTTGAGCGTCTCTTCTGAAGCAGATAAGCTCTATTCATGGACACGTCTTATCGCATCCTCATTGTTGATGACGATCTCGAGATCCTTAATTTGATCAAGGAGGTGCTGGAGCGTAACGGCATGGAAACACAAATTGCCTGCTCTGCAGCCGCAGCCGATATAGAATTGGTGCGCTTTGATCCGGACCTGATAGTGCTCGACTTGATGATGGAAGGCGAAGACGGCTTGTCCTTCTGCCAGCGCCTAAGAAGAAAGTGCAACGTACCGATCATTATGGTGACAGCGCTTGCCGAAGATGTAGATCGTATTGTAGGCCTTGAAGTGGGTGCTGATGATTACCTTCCTAAACCCTTTAACCCCCGAGAACTGGTCGCACGCATAAAATCTGTGATGCGCCGGGCACAAGACAAGACGGGCTCTCCCGCATCCAGCACAGGTCGCGCCTTCGCTTTTGGACACTTCACTTTATTCCCCGAACGCAGGTCGATCCAACGGGACACGGGTGAGTCGATTGACTTAACGTCTGGAGAGTTCGCTCTATTGCTTGCGTTAGTAGAGCGGGCCCCGCGGGTTTTATCGCGGGATCAGCTTATTGATCTGTCCCGCGGTGTAGCCACGAATCCATTCGACCGCAGCATCGACTCTCAGATCAGCCGCCTGCGCGGCAAAATCGAAAAAGACCCGCGACGTCCTGAATACATAAAGACGGTACGCAATCTCGGCTACGCATTCGCGGCCGAGGTGAAAACGGTGAATATTTGATGGTCCGGTTGAGCGACGTTTTTTCGTCGATCATAGTGCGGGTGATGGGCCTCACAGTGAGCGGTATTATCCTCCTGTTCCTGTTGCTCATCGCGCTCATGCAAACTCCTTTTACTAACCTGGTATTCCCTTCAGTGGTAGAAGAGAATGCAGTGAGCATTGCAGAGCTTGTCTGGCTTCTGGAAAATGTACCCGAAGAAATGGAGCCGTTCATTTTGTCGGCGTACACCGGGAGCGAGCGGTTAGCATCAGTCAGTGATTCCTTTGAGAACGGCCTCCAGTTACGAGCAGAGTTACGTGCTGAACTCGATAGTGCCGACAGCGATGTAACAGGGCGACTTAGAAACCGGGAAATTCGGTTTCGCAACCTGGGCGCGTTAGCGCTTCGCAGGGATGCTGATTTCGGTAGCAATGAAGCGCTAGACGCGGCTTCTGCGATTCATATTGCTATAGAGCTGGAGGATGGACGCGTTCTCAATCTGAAGCTCGCTCCCTCGGCTTCATTGCCTGGTCAACCAAGAGGCATCTTAGTGGCCATTACTTTACTTGTGTTATTTGCCTTGATTTTCAGTTATTCGCTTTCTTCGGTCATGTTACGACCTGTACAGAACCTGGAACGAGATGCCGAAAGAATCGGTCTGGCGGAAGTCGACACAGATGTATCGGAGTCAGGACCGTTAGAATTGAGACGCATTGCAGTTGCGCTTAATCGAATGCGGTTCCGACTGGCAAACCTGATCCGGGAGCGCGAACAGATTATGGTCGCAATTGCCCATGACATTCGAACTGGGTTAACTAGACTTCGGCTACGCATGAGTGATGGTCGCACAATTACAGAGAAGGAAATCGAATCCGATTTAAATCAGATGGAGTCGCTCGTCACCGACATGCTTGCCTATGCCCGCGCTGAAAATCCCAAAGGCCCACGCGAGTTGATTGAACTGAATACATTTCTTGCGAAGATTGCAGAAACGGCGCCCTTCGAGGTTGCCTACTCAAAAACCAGATCCACCGACTGTTTCGAGATCGCTGGCGACCCGATTGCGCTACGACGACTTTTTGAAAATCTGTTAGATAACGCCAGGTCTTACGGCAATGGGCAAATCTCATTGCGTACAATCTTTGAGGACAAGAATTTTGTAGTATGGGTGGAGGACAATGGTCCAGGATTACCAGAGGATCAACTTGAAAATGTTTTTGAGCCGTTTTACCGCCAGGATTCCTCACGGAGCAGGCAGACAGGCGGTAGCGGCCTTGGACTTGGGATTGCCCGCGCCATCGCTCGTGCCCATGGTGCATCTTTGAAACTGGAGAATCGACCCGCTGGAGGTCTATCTGCAATCGTTAGCTTTCCAGAGGCTATTCGAACCTGACACGAGTCGTCGATTTACGCCTACCGCACACTAAAACTACTTGCGAAAGCTTGTGTCTAAGGTACAAATTGAGATCAAAGATTACGGGAGTTGGATAGATTGATAAGGCACAGACAGCTAGGCGCGAACTAAGGCAGACTAATTGGTTAGGCTGCAAATTCTGATAGAGAATAAAGTCCACTTTCAAGCTGAGCGCTGAACGCTGAACGCTGAACGCTGAACGCCGAAATTCTACCGAAGGAATTGTGTGAAAGGCCATTTCAATTAATGTGGTTGATCGAGAATATCGTCAATTTCATTGATATTTTTATTGGTGCCCGGGACCGGAATCGAATGCCCTTTATAAACAGCCAGTTACCTATGCGTGGCGTAGGTTTGGCGTAGGCGTAAATTTGGCGTAGTAGCTCAGCAATTTGAGTTCCGCCATGGGCCGGTTCAGGCAATTGGGTCTGGTAAAGAAGAACCGAGCATATAGCCCTCATCCTCGTCTGACTAGATTCCGCACTTTTGTTTTCGCCCCCCCTGGGCGCGATTGGTCAGGTTCGATTCCGGCAACTACAGGATAGCAGCAAAGGCTATCGCTCACCCAAACCGATAGAAAATCAGCTTGAAAACCAACGAGGGTATCAACCGCTACCAGACCCCGAGAATCCAGCCTTCCAGTTCCGCCTGTTTTCGCTCGGGCAGGTTCAGTGGCGGTGAAAAATATTGCTCAAGCGTGCCTCGCCGGTCGGCCTCCTGTAGCCATGCGGCAATTGACCAGGCGTCGTGCTCGTCTGAAGTCCGGTCTTCCCTGGGAAAACGCCTCTTGTATAAAGCCGGGTAGACTTCGGCGATCACCGACTTTCCCTCCGAAACCTCAAAGCCGTCAAATGGCCAGAAATGAATACGGGTCCGGCCTCCCTGCATCTCGCGCAACCATAACAGCCACGGCAGCCCAGCATGAGTGGACTTTGCCACCGAGCCCTGCACGTCGAACAGGAACACGCTCTTGGCTGTCGCAGTCCATTGCTCACAAAGGCGTAGATCCGAGGGATCACCGGAACGCGGATTATTGTCACGAACGAAATCGACGTAGGTGTGTGGATCAGCTGTCGTCCAATGACGCATAAAGTCTTCCAAGAACTCATCCCAACTGGTCAACCCGTAGCGCTGCATATAACTCATCGGGAACGAAAAACCGTGATCGATGCCGATGATCACCGGCTCACCAGATTCAATCGCGCGTAGACAATACTGCGCGACCTCCAGCCGCGACCAGTTTCGCGCGCCCTCCGTGGGTGTGCTGATTTTTATCGGCGCGCCGTTACACCCGGCCTTATAGACTTGCAGAGCCTTGAGTCGGCTTTCCGGCGTTTGGGCACCGGAGTAGTCGATGCCGATGTATTGTTGAAACCTCACGAGCGGGCAAACCTCGCCCGTATCTCAGCAGGAAACCCGATTCCATATTCCACGTATCTGTCGCAGATCGAATTGGCTTTCTGCCGATTCTCTCCGCCATTCTCGTAAAGTTTCGATATTATGTGCTCGATATCTTCCTGCTCGTATGTGGGCACAAAACCATCCAGCATGCGGAGAAATATATCTGCGACCTGGTCCGGATAATGTTCGACCAGGCGCTTTAATTCCGCTATCAAAATGTAAGCATCATGCTCCAGATCTGCATATGGTGCAGCCTGTAGAAGCAAATTCATTTGCTGCTCACTCAACTCATCAACAAACACACTCCACATACACAACCGTGACAACATGCGCTTGCCTGTCTCGCTTGTTGGATCCGCTCGCCTACCAAGCTCAGTCCAAAGCGGCATCAGCTTTACCGAGATATCTTCTCGTTGACCGCTGCGCAGGGTCCATACAAACCAAGTCAGCTCACGAAGCTCTTCCAATTTCCAACGTTCAATAAGCCAGCCTAGAATCCCATTCACATCCTCGAGCTTTTCGTCTCCTTGTAAGTAAGCGATAACAATATTTTGAATAATCTTATCCTTACCTCTGGATTCAAGTTCTTTATCATCCAAGGCATCCTGCAAATGACCATTCTCACGAAGAAACCTGTATACCTCCGCGTAAATCTGGTTAACATAGATATAACCCCGCACTGCACATAGCCATCTAAGGCGGTTTCCCTTTTCAAATATTGTCGGCAACTGTTTCATTGTCCATGATCGGCTTAGATATAGAAAATTAGGCAGATAATTCGTGAACAATGTTACGAACTCATAATTTCCTTCCTGAACGAGGTCTATCTGCTTATCGAATATGGGCTGCAACTCCCTTACCCACAACTCATCATGTCCCTTATCGCTCTTATCAGTCAGCCTGCAAAGCCGGAGAGCATAGTTAATGAGCGCTTCTACGCACTTGCCACGAGCGCTATTGATAGCAATTGAAACGGCATCCCGCTCCTCTGTGAAGGACTCGCCTTCCTGTTTTTCTAAGATATGTACGATAATTTTTCTTGCTATTGGCAACATAGCTGGATCAAAGGCGGTCTTATCATCAGCAGTTCCCGCCCTGATGAGCTCGCTAATTGCTCCCACGATCCAATGGGACGAAGCGACCATAACCCCTCTCTGCTCTGCAGCATCTTTCGACCAGAAATCTTCCGATTGCAACATGGCCCAACAAAATTCAAGCAACTCCGCCCAATTGTTGTATTGTTTTTCTTTCCAGAGCTCCTTATAGCCCTCGATCAAGTGGTATGAATAATCAAAATCGAGGGCTATCAATTTCGTTAGATGACCCTTGAATAATTCAGGCCTCGCCTTTAGCGCTTCTTTCAGTGTTTGTGCTAGCCCGCGCCGTGACGGTGTTTTCCATCCGTCTTCTTCTTTGAAAGACCTTAATATATTGAACAAATCATCGAGATCACGGCTCAGCAATTCCTCTACGCTATACGGCGAAAGCTCCCCCCCCCAACCAACCTCCATATAACTGGAGAAATCCGGATGTTCGGGTTCTGCTTTGGTAATTGCCAGATTGTCGGTGTATAAGTCATCCGCCCGTTGATAACCCTTTCCTCTAATCGCGGACAACCATCTCAACCATGTGTAGGCCTGTTGCTTTTCCTGTATATCCTTGGGCTGCTCAGGATCCTTACTCTGCTCTGCAATACTTCCAATAATTCTGAGCACCTTTTGTTTGTCTTTTTCATCAAATCCTGAATAACAATTCTTAAGCAGGTGATACATTTCATGCTGGTAGTGATATTCGAAGTATTGAGGATCGACGAGTTTTTTAACCAATTCACCTAGCTGCCTGTTGTATACGTCAGCTACGTGTATCGCTACTCGCTGGAAAAGAACCGTCTCACTAGCAAGCAACTCGCCAACATAGCGAGCTGCAGCAGCTGCACGCCTGTCAACATAGCCTAGAAGCGCATCGCGCAACGCGCTGACCAAAATACTTTCCGCATCATCTCTACCCTTATTCTGTTCGTGGTCCTCGATTGCTGGTCGCCAGATAGCTGAATATTTATCTTTATCCGATTTGCCAAATATCTCGCTTAAGCGATCCCGAAAAATGTTGACACCATTTTCTTCCAACCTCTCCCCGATAGCCCTAGCATGGACGCTGAATATCTTTCTTGAATGATACGCTTCGACGGGCAAAGCTGCTTCCAACTCCTCCGATGTTCCCCACCGTCTTGGATTCCAGGTTAGTGCGGTCAAGGCGTTGACCAAGCCAATCGCGAGGCCGTGGGCATGAGCCGAATCGCTGGCCAGCAAACGCGGTAGTAGATGATTGCCTAGCTCAGTACCAACCAGCATTCGATCAAAGGTATCTTTGAGCCAGTGCTCTAATAGTTCGACGTCGTCACTAATTATCTTATCTATCGGTATAAATCTTACTATCTTCGCGAAGTACCACCATGTTCGGTAGTTGCTGACTCCATCTGCGATGGCACTTCTAGTAACATCGCGCATAACCTTTAGGAACCTGTCTGCATAATCGAGATTCTCAGGCTGTTGCAGTTCTAGAGCTGTTTGTTCCAGATACTCCAAGATAGGCCAGCTCGGAATACTAAAGTACCCTTCCTGATCAGATTGCACAGGTCTAGGGTTAAGCTCAGGATTGAAAAATCCTCGTTCTTCTAACTCATCAAACCACTTCAAACCTTTCAACTTCTTGAAGAAAAAGGGCTGTAATGCGGGCTTTTGCTCAATCCTGTCGAGAGCATCCAGCTGACGGGGAGTAAGCTTACTCACCAGCCACCTCCAGCACATACTCCAGATCATCGGCCAGTAGCGGATCACCTACTTCCAAATTACCTGCCCAATCTTCCATGATCTTTTCCAGTTGGGCATACTCCCTATGGTCCAAACTGAAGTGAATCAAGCGGACACCAAAGGGATCTTCGTAATAATCATATAGATGTGAGAAAGTCTTCTCCTGATGGGAATAAAAGCCGGACAGCATAAACCATTTTCGCTGTTTGCCAGCATGCCGCCTTCCCTTGCGAAGAATATGCTCAAGCACCTCCCATTCTTCCAACCCGTACCCAAGAAACAAGACGGTATGTCGATCAAACAGCTCATCGAGAAAATCTTGCACTCGTTTGTCGTCGTAGTGAATCAGGTACTGCGGTGTGGTCATAATCACGGATTCGGGTTCGTCGATGCTCCCATGCAAGTGGATGACTGTGCCGGGCTCCCGCAACCGAAGGCCTTTGAGTTGGCGTGGCCAACAAATAAGCTCTGGTTCGTCTTTGCCAACAGCCTCCCCTTCTGCACCAGGTTCGCCTGCCGACGTCTTACCAGGCATTGAATCCAGGAATCGGTCGTAGTTGGTAGTAACATAGGCACAACCGATGCCGTTCAGATATTCATACACCCTGGAATCGCTAGGACGCTTAGGCTGAATCAATGCAGCATAATCCAATGGCCTTGATTCTGACTTAGACACCTGAAGCGAAATAGACAACCGCTGCTTTGCTGGCAAATGAGACAACTGCTGAACATCCCCGAATGTTATGAGGTCCTGTGCAGCCAATTGCCGAAGTGCGGCATCTGCGAATTGATCCCATGACGGGCATCCCATCAGTCTAGATACACCAGCACCTACAAAAATAACCAGATTTGCTTCGCTAGCCGCCTGCTTCACTTCAAGCGGAATCGGCGGTATTTGTGGCGGCGGCCAAGTCTTGCTCATTTACCTCACTCCGTTGAAAGCTTGGTGCAGGAGGGACTGAAAACTTGATTCCGCTCCAATCTGCGCAGCTTCCTGCTGGTCCAATATGGATTGAATGCTTCCCAATCGACTCACAAATTCAATCTGTAGTTTAAGTGGAGGCACACGTAAACGGAGGTTCTTAACAATAGATGTATTCCAGCCTTCCATAATAGGTGTGGCCGTCAGGCCGATCTGGATTCCATCAAAATACTTGAGAATGCCGCTCCATTTACCGTAGATGCTGCGGTGGCATTCATCGGTGATGACCAGATCGAAATACCCCGCCGAGTAGTCGCGGTAGGTATTGATCATGCTCTGCAGGGTGGTGATAGTGATGCGTTTCTCGTCCTGAAAGCGGCGGCCGGCACGCAGCACATAACAGGGCAAATCCGGCAGGTATTCGTTGAAGGCATCTTCCGTCTGCTTGGCCAACGTTATGCGATCCACCAGAAACAGGACGCGGGTGACACTACTCGCCTCAAACAAGCGTTTGATGAGCGCTGCAGCCGTGCGCGTTTTGCCGGTACCGGTGGCCATCTCTACCAGGAGCTTGCGCCGACCGGCGTTCATCTCTTTGCACAGGGTATCGATGCAGTCCTTTTGGTAATCCCGACCCGCGATGCGCTGGTCTATCGGCTTGGTCAATGGATCGACACGCACCTTGCGCTTGGCCAGGCGACGTTCAAGGTCCTCCTGCTTGAAAAAGGTACTGACGGTATGCGGGTAGGCCTCATTGTGATAGTCCCAGAACAGGATTTCTTCGCCGTTGGCGAGAAACACATAGGGCACGTCATCTAGCTGTTCGGCGTAGGCCCGTCCCTGCTCTGCTGCTTCCTGCAGATTGATGGCGGCACGCTTGGCCTCCACCACCGCCATCGCCCTGCCGTGACGATCGCTCAGTACATAATCTGCATACGTTCCATCTGGTAATTGATACTCGTAACGCACGCTTTGACCATCGGTGAGATTCCATCCGACATCCTTAAGCTGCGCGTCGATCACGACGCGGGAGAAGGCTTCCTTTCTATTAACATTTCCGCCCATTCACAACCCCAACGCTGCCTGGAGTTTTTGCAGCGACTCCTTCTGCTTCTTTTTGTCCATCTTTCGGATATTGACCAGTTTCCATTGAATCGCAGGCAGCTGGTCAATGCCTGCTACTGGCATAAGGTCCCAATCCGGTTCCCCTTGTTTGATCGTGAGCAGGAACTTCTTCTCGTTCTCTGTCATTGAACTCCTGATTGTTTCGATGAGCCTGCCACGCACTGCCACCAGTTCATCGTGGTCAACGTCTTCATCCGTCATCCCGGCGAACTCTTGCTCGAACACTTGTCGAAAATCCTTCAGGTTGGGTTCGAGCAATTCGCTCATCGGCCGGTCATGGCTCGCGAGATAAATGATGAAGGCAGTACGGATGTCATCCGTGATGCCTTCGTTCTCCATCAGGATCTTGACGTCGAAGATGTCACGCGGATGCTGGCGATCCAGCGCAGCGCACAGTTTACCGCCGTACAGATCCGCGACCGCCAGGGTGCTGGCTGTCGCCGATGCCTCGAACAGTAACTCCGCCTGCTCGCTCAGCTCTCGCTCTACGGGCAAAAACACGCTGCCCCGGAGTACCAGATTGGGTTCGATCTTGATCGTGGCTTCCGGCGTGCGGACGGTTAACTTGAAAACCTGCTCCGCTCCCCTTGCCCGTATCTCCTGCACAGTCGCGCCGGGTATGGTTCTTCGGATCGCGGCGGCGATTCGATGCAATGCCTCACCGATGTTGGCCAACGCCGTGTCGCGCGGTTCCAGGGGTAAATAGGTCAGATCGATATCGACCGACAGTCGCGGCATGTCGCGCACATAGAGGTTGATCGCCGTGCCGCCCTTCAACGCAAAGCACGCCTCGGCTGTCACATGGGGCATGACCCGCAGCATGAGTTGCGCCTGCTTGAAGTAGGGACTGTCCTTCATGCCGAATTCACCGATGCCTTCCAGTCGGATCCCGTGTCCGGGACGGTGATGTTGTATCTTGTGTCCAGCCGGCCGCCTTTGACGATCATGCGCTTGCCTTTGCCAAAGTCCACCTTTGACAGATCCAGCTTCTTGACCCAGGCATGGTTGCAGGCTTCCGCGAGCACCATGAACAGCCGCTTCACTTTCACCGAACGGCACTGTTCCAACAGCGATTGAACCAGGCGCGGCCGCAAGGTGGTTAACCCCTCCATGAGCAGGGCGGCCTCTTCAAAGGATTCCTCCTCCGGAACGAGATACAGTACTTCCATGATGGCGCGCTCGGGTGCCGATATCGTTATGGCATAGCTGGCCAGTTCTTTTTTGGTGAGGCCTGTATCCGGATTGTCGGCGAACAGCGTCGTGGTGGTATATCGAAGGGCCACCCCCCAATCATATTGCCGAAACCACGCAGGCAGGCGAGTGCCGGGACTGGCGAACAGCGATACGGTCCCACCCTTCCCCATCGGCAGGAAATGCCCATACCCTTGCAGCTGCAATGCGGTTTTGGCCCCGGCGTGGACGGGCAGCTTCAATTGCGCCTGGAGGGCATGCAGGCCGCCGGACCACTCTACGCTGTCGCCGGCACGCACATAGGCACCGTGGCCGATGCGCCGTATCCAGCCGCTTTTCTCATACTCGTGCACCAGTTGCTGGTAGGCTCCCTTGGCCTCCAGCCAGCGCGACACCGCCACAGTCCCCTGAGGCCATGCGGTAAGCAGTCGGTTTAATTTGCTGCGGGGCTCACTAGTCATGCTTGTTAATCTAGCTTAAATACAAACCCGGCTCAAGCATGCAGTTTACTTTGAAGCTGATTTAACAGCTTCTTATTGTTAATTAGGTATGGTAATAAACCAAATACCTCATGAATATGCTATGTGGCGCATCGCTGAGCCCTTGTCTCGCCTGTCACCGTATTAAATAAACTGCACTTATCTGTTCTCGGAATAGGTTGGCTTGCGTGCTGAAACTGCGGTCGCGTTTGCACAATTGCTTCACTTGGTAGTTCAGGTCTCTCATCGTGTACTTTCCAATTCTGGTAAGTGTTTATGACCAACCGCAGGCTCGTAGCCTGACTGGTTCCGCCGAGGCGGAAGGGTCAAGGGACACTACTCCCTGTTCGACCTGATAAGCCTGGTCGCAGGCAACCTGGCTGCTCTTCTGGTGAAGATGGTGCCCGGTAAACCAAGGGCTCGAAGAGCCTTCGTTGATGGTGAGTGTTTCACCTCCTTTTTAGTGAGCGGAACCATCGGTCCGCGTGTTGCAAGAAACCGTCGATGTGACGGCGTGACGAAAGTCGGCTGATTGCCGCTGATTGCCAGCCGGATTTGAAGTGGCAAAAGCCAGATTGAAGCGAGGACGACGTCCTGGTATTGCAGAAGCGTTGAAGATGAGCTGCAGCCGAGGCTGTGCGCCGTTGAAGCTCTGGCGACGCTGTGCCTTACTAGAGGCGCAATATAAGTGCTTGTTTACACAGCCGCACCAATCTACTATTGGGACAAGACGTAATCCCGTCAACAACGGCCTGTTAGCAACCTTCGAGGCAAAAATCATGATCAACACCTTCATACCCCTCACTTTTTCAGCGCTGTTGTTGTCGTCGCTACCAATACTGGCTGCAGAAAACCTATCTCCTAGCGAGCAAGCCGAGCGGGAGGCCGAATTTCAGAGAGTCAGGGATCGGGGTGAGGAACTGTGGGCAGACGGATTCGATTATGTTGCTGGGGTAGGTGTAGAAGGTGCAATAAATGCAGAAGAGTTCATCAAAGCTCAGAGTAAAATGGAGACCCTTCGGCTAAGGGAAAGTGGCGTGCGGGTACTCAAAACCAATCGCCGAATTTTACAAGGCGAAACCGAAGATCAGAGTCCGTTTCAGGCACAACTTGCAGATTTAAATATGTTTGGACCCGGAGCTGAGATTCCCTCCTATTACGAAATTGCGAGTATTCCGGTGATGGACAGCGAGGTGATTTTCCTGAGGCCGATGAACCCCGAAGAGGTACTGGAATACGAACGGGAGGCGCAAGGTGTATCGAACGATGATTTAGCGGACACCGCCAAGGGCATGGCAGACGGTATTGCCATGATGATGTCCGGCTTAGGCTCCACGGGGCTACCAACCTTCAATGTTAATGAATTAATGGAGGGACTCGACGATGATACCCCAATTGCAGAAGTTTGCAGGACTTTGATATCCGGAGGCTTTCCAAATAGTGAAGCCCCTGAAGTGCAAGCCATAGCCCTGATTTTGGCACCCGAGTGTTTTATGAGAGTGACAGCTGACCATCTAAGGCAGCTCGACGAACAAACTGCTGAGGAAAAAGAACTGGCAAGAAATGATGCGCTCAGCGCGTTTGATCAACCCCTGCAGGTTGTCGATGCCGATGAAGACTATGTGACTTTCGGGCTTGATTTGCCGGCGGGCACAATCGCTTCAACCGAAGCCCTTCAGCGAAGCCTGAATCAAATGGTGGCAGCGTTCAGCAGGCAACTCCCCTCCTTCCCCGATTCGCGCCTGCAACGTCTCAATAGAGACTCCGTTGCACAATCCGGGCAGTTTCCCTGGTCAGGCTCCCGCTATGTAACCGCCGGTAGGAATACCTTCGAACGAGATCCGTTAGTGTTCGGGCAATTCGGTTTGTTCGGCGGTGGCAATCGAAATCCGGAACCGGCACCGGAAACAGAGCCCATGTCGGTAGAACGCTATGAGATCACCTTCGATCGCAAGACCCTGAAACGTACCGATATGAAGATGTACGGCACCATGGGACAGGGAGCCGCAGCGCGCCCGGTGATCATGGAGCAGGGGAGCTCTCTCTATCAACAGGTGCCAGGTAGCACGCTTTTCGAACCTTATCGTGAAACATCGCGAGCTACCGGCATGATCAGCCCGGCAATGCAGGAACAGATGCGCACATCCCTGGCTGACATGGACCGACAAATGGCTGGCATGCCTGCCTCCCAGCGCTCGCAGATGGAGAGTATGATGGGTGGGCAGATGGATCAGATGCGTTCGATGGCAAACGATGGCGCCATCGAGGTTACTATGATCACCACCAGCATCGAGATCAATCCGCAACTCGGCCAGAACAACCGGGGCGTTGCGGGCGGTTCCTTTGCCAGTAGTGACCTGTTGGATCTGATTGCACCTGGCGGCCAACCGTCCGCAACGGGTAGCGGCGGCCAGGGAACAGGTGGCAGACTGCTGGACCAGTCCGGCATGGTGCGTATGATACAGGTGTCCTTGGACAGACTCGGCTACAACCCGGGGCCGGCCAATGGTCAGCTGGAACGTGAGACCGTGATTGCAATCACCCAATTTGAAGCGGCCAAAGGCATGCCGGTTACGGGTCAGGCGACACCACAACTGGCAGGCATTCTCGCCGCCGAAGTGGATGCTTTACCATAGATCTTCTGCACTGAAATTAGGAGAATTGAACGATGAGAAAGTGTGTTTGCAGCAGTATAACCATCCTGTTTTTTGCCTGTTTGAGCTTCACTCTCACAGCACAAACCAATGAGTTGCTACTTCAGGTGGAGCAGCATCTGGCCGCGCTTGGTTACGACACAGGTCCGGTAGATGGTGCTGAAACCCTGGAAACAACCATTGCCATCTCCAAGTTTCAAGCGGAGAACGGTCTGGACGTTACCGGTGTCGCAACGCCGGAACTTTCCGGCACCATGGCTAATTTAAGACTCAGCGGCGGCGCAGCGGTGGCTACTACTGCATCCGCAGCTGATATAGCCAGTCTTCGGACAGCGCAGCAGACTTGTCTGCAAGAGAAGATTGATGCCAGGCAGGCCGGGCAGCAGCGCAGCCGTGGTCTCCGTAGTCTGACCAGCGCGGTGAGCCGTGTAGCAAACCGGGCGGGGATAAATCTCGGTGGTTTAAATCAAGTGACGCAGGACATCTATACAACCAATGCTACTGCCGCAGACCTTTCTCAGGCTGCCAGGGATCTAGGTTTGACCGAGGACGATCTGGAGACCTGCAGGGCTCCCCGGTAACTCTTTGACGGACAGAGTGAAAATTCTACCCAGGATGGACGTTCTCACTTGATAACATATCTAGAGTGAAAAACCAGCGGAATGACCGCAAAAGCGGCCAGTCCGGGAACCGGTGTGTGAGACAGACTACTATTGTTGGAGAGCGGTTATCTGGTTCTCGAATTGCTGATAGAGCGCATAATTATGCGCTACCGTTTCATTCGTGTCTTTCTGTGTGGATGCAGTCAAAACTGATTGCGCAACCCATTGATGTTCAGCCCAGTTTCCGCCATTGTCCTTTACGATTTCCATCTCGGAAGTTACCAAATTGCCAACTTCGTTGGCGGCCTTGAATACGGCGCCAATATCGCCGATCGATGTTGCACCGTCCTTATCGACTTTCTCGGCGAGTTCCTGCATCCGCGCTGCAGTTCCCGCCTGCAGCTCTGACACGCGCTGAACAACCGCGACGTAGGATCGCATTTGCTCCTGAGTCAAGCGTCCATCAGCGGGCGGCGTGTAGGTATCTTTCATCGCCTCTTCCATAAGAGCGCCGCGTCGCACGGCGTTTGCCAAAAAGCCGTCGGATGACTGTCCCAATCTGTCTGGGTTCGATACCGATGTCATTGGCGAACCGGCGTCTGGCCCGTAAAGGACGGGGTTGATGACAGTGCCAATGATCAACATGACGACAATCGTCCCGACCAATGAAACGATAAAGTGTCCTGTGCGTTTCTCTTCGGGCACAGCAAGATAGAGCGGAATGATTTTCCACAGCAGGACCAATGAAAAAATGCTTAAACCGAGGGCCAGCAAGCTGCCGATCCATGGCAACCAGGTTAGTGCCTGTCCGGCAAAACCGGGTACGAATGCCAGCGTGACCGCCGCGAGACCCAAAGGGAAATTGTTCTTGCCGCCGAATACACCGGCCAATGCGCTGAAGATAAACGAGACGACTCCAATGGCGATCCCGCTAGTAATGATGCCGACAACCGTTGACAAAAGCGTCGGTCGAAATCCGCCCAATAACGATGAGCCGCCGAATATCAGGCTCAGCACATAGGCGACTACAGCGCTGACGACAATGAGCGGACCAGTCAATAACAATGCAGTTTTTTTCCAGTCATCTGCTTCCGACAGATAACTTTGCCACGTTGCGTCCCTCTCAAACAGCGCGCCGGTTACAAGCTTTATAGTGCGATTAAGGTCTATCATTTGCGTTACCCTCGGAGTTGTTATTGTTGTTTCTGCTATTTTCGATCCACTGGCTCGTTCGGAACCCCGGCGCATTCCCTGTCTCGGTATTCGCGCCCATAGATCCAAGGCCCGGAATTACTGGTTTTAGGAGGACCTAAAGGTATCTCTGATGCCTGGGATTGTCCAGCTTCGTGGGCGACGGCCCTGGTAGCGCCAATTGATCAATCAATAACCCGGGAGACCGCCGCCTTTTTATTCTATACACGATTAAAAAAATTCGGTGGCAAAAGGAAACACAGTTGATTCTCACTTGTGGCTCACCCCTTTCTAGTTCAGAGGAAGTCTGAGTGTAGTTATCATAAGTACCGCTATTTTTTCACCAACTTCATACTGAATGCCTGACAGGAAAAATCAGGGTTGGGCGTCGGTAAAAGCTATTCTTGAATGTATGTCTCAAAAATTTGAAGATGGGGAAGGATAGAGATCCAGGGGTTGGCAGTTTTTCCTTACACGACAGAGTGTCACGAATTTGGAAAAATCCTAAAACCGAAGCACCCGTGGCGCTAGCAGGTAAGAACGTGTAGCTTTTTGAATCCGGCAAAGAATTGCGGGACCGGTTAAATTTGGGTCGGCACGCGGAGAAGCAGTACTAAACCAATAAGTTTAATTTTTAGTTATTGTAAAGTTGACATGTCCAACACAGGTAGGTCGCCTTCAATTTATCTGTTTGGTGAGTTTCTAATTATCTCGCACCTGCCTGCTGCAAAGTAGACAAGTTTTTTTCCTCGGTTTCCTTTGACGGCATATGGTGGTTTTCGGCGTAATTCGTTATACCGGTGCATTAGACAATGTGTTACCCGATCTATGGGGGCAAAGACAGGTGAGACACAGCCTTTGGTTAGAAAAATACCTCAAACGGCGCCATGAAATCTGACAGGGGATAGATGTTGCTATGTTCAAAAGGGCTAAAGAACATTCATCTACTTATTCAGAGGCTCCCTGGCAATTCAATATTTGGAACGTCCGACATTTAACTGATGTGCATTGCTCTATGTTTCCTACATTGATCATGCTAACCTTTGCCAGTGATTGGCATGTTCTCTGGGTTAGAAACTCAGGGTAAAGACGGCTGATTGGATTCTCCTTAAATTCTATTTTTATGCTTTGGAGCAACCATTCTGGTGGTCGCACCAACACGTCGAGTGGTTCTGGTCTGGACGGAGAAAAATATGCGAAATAAATTCTTCAAAATTGCCGTTTGCGGCATAGTCTACGGGCTCTTGGCAGGTAGTGTTCAAGCTCAGGATTTATTGCTGCATTTGCCGCTTGATAGTGGATCTGGTGAGAGTGGAGCATTGGTCTTTACCAAGGATGGTGCGGCACCACCCCAAATGGTTGAGGGCGCGAATGGCAGCGGCTTGCTTTTCAATACCATATCGGCGCTTGCAGTTCCGTTTGATTTCGATTTCAAAAAATACCCGCAGGCAACTGTGACTGCCTGGATCAAGCAGGATGCTGGCGCAATCGGCGATCGCGGTGTGCTGACATCGGCGACGCCTGGCGGGCTGTCCTTTGGCCTCAATGGCGGGCGGATCCACCTTGTGCCCGGAACAGGCGGTATCAGTTATTCGACACCAATGCCTGTTGGCGAATGGGTGTTCGCCGCCGCCACCGTCGACATGACTGGCCGCTCTGCGAGCGTCTACATGAATGACGGCGCACCGGTGGTGAAAGAAAATATTCTTTTGCGCGACAATGCTGCTCAGTCTTTTCCGAATCTTAATGACCCCAACGCTCCACGTTCACCCTATCTAGTTGTCGGAGCCTACAAGTTTTATCCGTGGCTTGGCACGTCGACACCCATTTCGATTGACGATGTACGCCTGTTTGGACGCGTCCTATCCCCCGAAGAAATCGCAGCGCTACGAGAAGGCGGTCCACCAGTTGATATTGCGCAAGCAGAGAGTATTGGCGAGACCGAGAAAAATGCGCCGGCGGAAGAAAATGGCAGCGAAATCATTGTCGTAGAAAATCCGGCGAAGCCTTATGACGTCGACACTCCAACCGATGGTGGCATTGTTGTCAGCGACAACTCAAGCTCCAACTCGTCCGGCCCTGTTGCGGCGCCGTCTACTAAGGAAGTTCCCGGAAATTCCACCGAAGATGTGTTGCCCGCAACAACGCGGCCGTCGACAACAACGACCAACCGGACGCTGGCTAGACGACCCGCAGTCACCGCACCAACGGAACCCTTCGCATTGCCGAAGGCAGCCGAAGGACTCAGGAAATCGGCGGAAGACGTATTACCCGACGCAAGCAAGCCATCGGTAGTGATACCCCAGGGGCCGATTGCAACGCAAAGCGCGGCAGAAAAGATAGCGCAGGCAGCCGAGGACGCATTACCCGATGCAAGCAAGCCCTCGGTAGGGATCCCCCAGGGACCGATTACAATGCAAAGCGCGGCAGAAAAGATAGCGCAGGCAGCCGAGGACGCATTACCGGATGCAAGCAAGCCCTCCGTGGTGATCCCAGAGGGGCCGATTACGATGCAAAGCGCAGCAGAAAAGATAGCCCAGGCGGCAGAGGACGCATTACCAGGTGCGCCAGTTCCTGAATCGCGGGAAGAAGACGATGGAACCATCACGCGCCAACAAGCCCTGACCCCTTCCGAGTCGGGCGGCGAGCTCTATGCAATGGGCGGCCTCAGTGAAGCGATATTCACCTCTGTCGCAGGTTTTGAGGGCGAGAACAAACACACATTGGATCTCGGTGAGAAATTCCTACGCGAGATCGCTTGGAATGACAAGGCAGATATTCCCTGCGCAATCGGGATAGGCAGTGAGTACAATGGGCTTGCGCGCCTCGTCAACGATCAGGACGCACTTCATTTTGGGTGCACCAATATACAACCTTTCAGTTTGCAAGGTCCTGGCTTTGATTACAGTGCCGGACTTGACACAAGCGTTATCGGCAGCATCGAAGTTTGTAGTGGCTTTACAAGCAAACGCCTTAAGGGCGTGCGCGTATCCGGCAATCATGTCAATGCCAATGGCAGCCTGACCTATGTTCCGGTTTCAGATGCAGATTCGTTAGCGCGGTGTGGTCGCTGGAGCGGCATCAACATGTGCCCGAATTTTCATGTCGGCACAGGCTTGATTGTCCACACCGATGATCGCAGTGGTGATAAGGAATTAATCGTCGGATTGCAACTCATCTGCAAGAAAGTCGGCGTCAGATAGAATTGTCGGGGGACTTAGCCACGATTTCGATTTGGTGATCTGTCTGTCCTGTCCACTATGTTCACATGGACATTGTGAGCAGGTGGCAAATTGAGGTGCTCGGTAAATGGCTCTCTTTCTATTGATGCTATTATTTTTTTGGTGTGGCAGTCTGACTGAGCGAACATACTTAAGGAGGATTAGAGCGCCATGGACACTCGAATTCGCCGACCCTGTGCGACCCTATACGGTATCATTATCACTCTTGGACTTACGGTCCTTATGGGCATTCAACCTGCCGCTTCAGAAGAGGTCAGGTTTCAGCCAATCTATATCGATGTAGAGGGCAATGGCATCCTCAGGTTCACGGCCGATGGTGACGGCCCCTATTGGATCGCGATCGGGATGCACACGGACAACGCTGATCGTCCATTCGAGACCTGGGCTGGCGATATCGGGCCCTATTCAGGCCCGGACATTGCGATCGCCTTTCCTTACATCAAGCATCAAGACATTGCTCTGGAGGTGATTGCTTTCGAGCTCTATCGCAAGGACCCATATATCGGGGTGGCATTTTTCAAACCAGAACTGAATGTCGAAAAGGCCGAATCCCTGTCTGATTGCGGCCAGCCCAGCATAATTGGGGAATGCACAAAATAACGGCAGTAAGCGTGCGTTCGCGTCCAGAAGGAGAGCCTGTGGTATGCGAATTCCTATATTTACGCAGCCATCGGCAATTTTACGTCGCTTGCCTGAATATACAATCCAGGATAACCCGCTGTTTTACCTAAATAATTAACAAATCGCATAGGACAGGGTACAAAATCGGGCACAATAAAAAAGGCCTACATCTCTGTAAGCCTTTGATTTATATGGTAGCTATGAGTGGACTTGAACCACTGACCCCAGCATTATGAAGATGCATGGGCGTAATTAAACTTTAACTAAAACAATCACCTACGACGTTTGCACAAGCTATACCGTAATTGACTTGTAGTTGAGTTATGCTTATAAGAAGTATAAAAGGTATCTCTGAACCAGGGCAATGTCCAGGTGTGTGGTCGTTAGGCCATGGTGATTCATGCATGGTCGTCCATTTGGACGGAAAACCCGGGTAATCCCCTGCTTGTCAGCCCCGATGCATTGAAAACAGGCACGCATGCCGGCACCGGGCCGAGGGGCTGCCGGCC
>Ga0209273_10001460_pt1 | contig 21182 bp, 16 predicted proteins | sample tdAd471_FD_187126 | JGI IMG/M metagenome (GOLD analysis project Ga0209273, IMG submission 187126) | Marine sediment microbial communities from the Atlantic coast under amendment with organic carbon and nitrate - tdAd47.1 (SPAdes)... | ecosystem: Environmental > Aquatic > Marine > Coastal >...
GGTCGAGGCCGCCAATAACATTGAAGTCTGATTGGACTGGCGTAAGGCCAGGAAAGCCAATTGTGATCGACGTTGAGCTATTCGTGACATTCGGCTTAAAGCGAATGACTTGACCGTCTGTATACGCACTTGGCAATGGCCCTGAGATTGGACTAACCACATACGCATCCGCAGAACCGGAATCGGTGTATAATGTACTTGTGATGTCGCCAGCGTTTATAACGTTGGTTTGCTTGTAAATCTGCGAGCCACCAGCGTCTTGAATGGTCAGCGAATAGTTTCCTGACACTTCCAGAGCAACTGGCGAACCGTTTAACTCGGGATTACCCCCGGCAAGGGTTCGGATTGGTTGAGGAATAGGAACGAGCGTACCATTTTCCTGCCTGGCCTGAACCTGCTTCCGGTTAGCTTCAACCGTTGGGTCGACATCAGGATTCCCAATGAATATTTGGGCTCCGCTAACAGGATCACCGTTTGCAGGGCGAGTAATCGTTAATATTGGATTTGTGACAATTCCCATGTTATCGCCTTAAAAATTGCTCAATGGACTTGATGGCATTCTCTTCGTTGATGCCCCTTATGTTATCGATAGCACTTCCTAGAATGCTTGTTGTTAGCTCTCCAGTATCACCGCGAGCCAACGCAGCACTTCTGCGAGCTATCTGTTCACCCTGACCCTTTAAAGAGGTTCTAGCGGCTGCACCAAACACTTTGTCTAACTCATCAGCAAACAGGACTTGCGACAAAATATCGTCGGTGAACTCACCGCCTGTATTTCTGGCAACTTTCTCCAGTTCATCAATAGAGTCAATCAGATTAACTCGGGATTGAACATTACTCAGAGTACGCCTAAGTGTTGTGCCAAGTGCCTTGTCAGAATTAGGGCCAAAGAAATCCAGCTTAGTTCCCGCCGCCGTCTGTAGATTGTCCAAAGCATTTATCGTCTCCGAATACACTGTGTTAGCCTCGTTGTAGGCTGGGAATGTGCTGTCTAGCGCGCCATCAAGGCCCGTTCTGAATTCCTTTAGCGCGCCTTCAGCTTGACCGCCAAGGCCAGTCTTGACCCGGCCAAACGTCACATTGTTATCGATAATCTTCTTCATGTTGTGCACAGTCAGCGCGTCGGGCTGGCCGCGTGACAATCTGGACATCTGGCGAATGACTTCTTTCATTGGACCTCGATCGCCAGGAGCCAATACGGATTCATCGAAGTTTGGCTTAAATCCGCCTTTACCATCGCCGACAAGCCTTACGCCAAGCTCCTGAAGCTTTTCACCAAACAAGGCAACAGGCTCGCCAATATCAACGGCCTGACCCCTTAGAGACTGAGCAGCAGCATCAATAGCCTTGCCAGCCTCCCTGTTTGTGGTTTTAACGTGCTTTATTCGATCGACAAGGGATCTGCCTGCCACATCGGTAGGCCTGTTCAGAGAGGCGTATCTGGCGTTTTCTCGCCCTTTCTTAAGCACCTCGACCATTTCCAGCATCTTGTCTCGATCTACCCGTGTAGAGCCCTTAGCGGCAGCCAAAACACTTTCATCAAATCCCTGCTTGGCAGCCTCGGTAAAAAGCTTGTCGCCCTCAACGCGGCCTGCTGAATTAACGATGTACTTGCCAACCTCAACGTTGCCAGGCTCAGCTTTGATCTTCTGGGCAATCTTTTGCTTAGTTGGGCTTTGCGGTATGGCTTGCTTGATTCGGTCAATAGCGGTTGGCTGCTGGCCTGGAATCTTGGTAAGCGGAGACCCGGTAGTAAGTAAGTCACCTGCAAGCTCAAAGGCGTCGTCACCACCTCTCGAAAGCGCAGCAATGGGTGGAGCGGGCGCAGCAAACTCTCCGGCCATGCCTGCAACCTGCCTTACTGTCGGATCTTCAACAAACCCGCCTGCCGTCGCAGGGGCAAGGGCTTCTGTGACAGAGGGTATCTGCGCGTCAGCCCCAGCCAATTGCAAGGCGGCATTAGGAAGGCTGGCAGCAAAGTCAACCAGGCCAGCAGCGCCACGATTTACACCGGCAGCAAATTCAAGACCAACATCGGCTGCTTGACTTAGCAGGGACGGATCTTGTGGCTGGGCCAGATCCTGCTGGGGCAAATCTTGTTGAGCCAAGTCTTGTTGATCTGGTTGATCAACACCAAGCTGCTTGCGCACTGCGTTTTGTATAACCTGCTGATCCGTACCCTCTGGAAACTCAAGGATAGTGCCATCAGGCAATTCAGCTTCAATAGGCATTAGATGATATTACCCTGTGCATCAAATCGAATCCTATTCACTTGAGGGGCTGGTTTTTCAGCCTCAAGCTTTTCAATGTAAGCGGAGATTGTGCCCTTGCCGCTTGAAAGGAAGCGAGCGGCAGACTCCATCTCTTTTAATACCTTCTTCTGTGCGTCGCGCTTTCTTATCAGGAAATCTTTAAGCTCTGCCTCATCAAGGGTCTCAGGCAGCGCAACATCAAGTGCCAACTGCAACTCACCCTCACTTAAAGCACCAAACGTCGTTTCACCAACCACATCCAGGCCAAGCTGGCCGCGCAAATTATCAAGCTCAATTGATGCTGCTGTAATGCTTGGCAAGCGTGAAGCGATGACACCAGTGTTGGCACCTTGATCAATGGCTGATATGGCCTTGTCGATATTGCTAATGCTCTTTCTGATAGGCTTAATTGACTTGAAGGTCTCTTTGCCCACGCTTATGGCAGCCTTTCTTGCATCCTTTTCGGCAGAAGGATCAACACCAGCCTGCGCGCGACCTCTGGCCCCTTCAACACTTACCTCTGTGCCAAACTTTCTGGCAGCTTTTACCGCAGCGGCAGCGTCTTTACCCTTCAAGGTGCGACCCTCTGGCCCGGTAACTCTGGTGGATCCATCCTTCAATACTTGAATGGTAGTTCCATCTGGTAATATGTCACTAGATTGAACGCTCGCAGGCTTGCCGGCCAGGTCAGCCTGGGCTTTCTGTTGATTGGTGTAAGCTTTGTGCACATCAGGAAACAGCGCAGAGCCCTCAAATATCGCAGCCTGCGCACCGGCTTCAGGATTCTGTCGAACAGCCTCCAGGCCGCGACGCAAGTAGGCAGGATTGCCACCTTGCTCTTCCACCTGGGCAATGCCGTTAATCAGGATCTGTTCAGCATTATCAGGGTTTGACAGCAGCTGAGAGTAAACACTACGCGATGTGGCTTTGGTCTGCTCATTGGCATAGCCGAACGCCTGCTCAGTGACTTTCTGAAACTCTGGGTACTTGATCGACACCTCGGCCATCTTGTTCGGATCACCGGACTGGTAGGCTGCCATGATGTCACGCTGGGCAGACTCAAAGCGCTTTTGCGACGCAGCCTTAACCTCGTCTTCTCGGCGCTGCTGGCCAATCTGGCCAAACACCTGACCAAGCCCCTGGAGGCCCTGCTGAACCGCTGGAGTGCTTACATCAATAGCAAATGGGTTTCCGTTAGCCATGTATCACCTAAAATAATTTAGAAAGTAAGCCGTGATCTTTGAACGTATCCCAAGCATTCGAGAAATCAAATGTGGATAAGTCTGCGGCAACCGATGCATCAGCACCAAGACCAAGTTTATCATCCTCAAAGTCTTCGCCGACCAACTTGGGTAAAAAGCGCTGGTTAAAGTCTTGCTCTAACACCTTGCCGCCAAACAAGTCTTGCAGGTAGTCGCCAGTGTCCTCGTCACGATAACCGCCGTCGCGAGCGCTTGATTCATTCGCAATAATGGCAGCCGCTAAGGCAGCCCAGGGGCCAGCGGAGGCCAAGGCGCTACCGCCACTACTACCACCGGCAGCCGCACCGCCAGAACTACCACCCCCAAACAAAGAGCCTAAGCCACCTTGCCCAGAGAATTGACTGTAAGCCTGGAAGCCTTGCAGCGGGTTAATCCCACCCATTCCCTGTTGCTGTTGCTGGGGTTGCGTGGTAATAAAGGGATTATACGGCATATGAAACTCCAATGGCCGGGTAGTTCACGGTCAGGTAGCCCTCATATTCCACGACGGCATCAGGATTGATCTCGGCCACCTCTTGAGCAATAACGCCGCGACCAGAACCGGAAAGGCCAAACAGCTCTTTAGCCTTGTCCTTCCACTTCCATTCGTAAATCTTGTGGCCGTTCTCAGTGCCAACCTGCTTAATGTTTCGCTTGAGTCGCTTATCAGAGAAAGCATTGTAAGCCTGTATGCCTGTTTGAGCAGCACCAAGCAAGTTACCAAAGCCTTGCTGCTGACCCTGCTGCTGAGCCTGTGCGGCGGCAATCTGGCCTTGCGCCAAGGTCTGGCCAATACCACCGATACCCTGTGCAATTTGTGGGGCATAGGACGGCAAATTTGCAAGGCTAGCCAATCCGCTAAGGTTTTCTTGTCGGCTAATGTCGGCGCGCTGCTGCTGCTGGTTGAATGCCTGAAGCAATGCATTCTGTTCCAACTGCTGATTAAACGTTGCCAGGTCTTCAATGGTGTTACCTGATCTTAGACCGCCAGTAGCCGCAGCGTATCGCGCAATGCCTTCCTCTCCAGCACCGCGAGTACTAAGCAAAGCATCATAAAGCGGTGAGGCCTGAGCCTGCTGAAGAAGCTGCTCTTGACTTACGTCTTGAGGGAGTTGATAGAATCCGCCAAGCTGACCTAGGGCCTGCTCCCGGTATTGCTGGGGCACAGCCTCACGCTCTCTAAGATAATCAAGCGCTTCGCGTTGTGCGTCGGCCTGAATCTCAGATGCACGAATAGAGGCATCAGCAGCGCTATCGCCACCACCCCCACCAAATAAATCACTTACGAATCCCATAATGACCTCGCGTAGGCACAGGATGAGCCGTTGGATATAACAAGCTCAAAACTGCATTTTTCAACCAAGCGCTTAATACTTGGCCTGTCAATTGTCGCTAGTAGCATTTTACACCACGGCATGGTTTCGCGCACGTAGTGAGCAAAATCGTCAATCGCTGTCTTAATGTGACGCAATCCGTCACTATCTGACGAAAAGTGACACAGCAACGCTGGCTTATCTCCCTTCTGCGCAAAGGAAAACAGAATTCGACCAGGGCCTTCCCACTCAACAATGGCGTAATTTTCATTGTATGACAGCTCCAAAAGATCACCCTCTGGCTGCTTAAATCCCGGCATTGTAGTGGTTCAACACTTGTGTGGCGCTTAGCGCAGTATCGTATAAGGCAAACTTACTGAACACATAGTTACTTCTAAACGTTGTGCTTGATATAGCCTGCGATCCAATAATAATGTTTCGTATGCTGCTAAATGTGCCGGTGTAGGCAAATGAAACCATAAACTGGCCATTTCGATAACGCCGGATTGTAGAGCCGTCATAGGTCACTACGTGGTGCCCTGTGATGTCGGACGTTGACTCTCCAGACTGGGCTGGAAGCCTGAATACAGTCCGGCCATCCCAAAAGCTGTATCTGCCTGAGTTGTTACCGTCAAAGTAGAAATCCATCGAGCTGCCCTGAGCGTTGTTGCTCGCATCCGATGCGGCATCAGAGGCAATATTACAAAAGCCAGGGAATGTGGTGTTCTGTGATCCAGACGCCCAGAACTCAATAGTAAACGCGGTAAAGTTTGTGGTTGGGAATGTGCCATGAATCGCACTACCAGACGCCGTGGTTGATTGAACAGCCCTTGGGCTTCCGGCCACAATGGATGGCGCGTTGAGCGTACCTGTATTCAAGTTAAGCGGGCTTGACCCAATGTCGTCAGCCAGAGTCAAGCCGCTTGCATCTTCTAGGCGGTAATAGTGAATTGGGCCATCCGCTGTGACAATTGAGTCGTAAGCCGAAACAAGATCAGCTCTAAACGACAACCAGCCTGTATTGCCTGTGCCTGTCACCTTGAGGTATATCTCGTTAGTGTCTTCGACATACAGCCTGCCGGGGTTGGCCGTTACAGAACCTTCGGGGCTTCCGGTTCCGGTTATGGGCGCTTCGGCACCAGAAATAGTTAAGTCGGTGCTGCCCAGCAAAGTTTCGCCGTTGATGGTGCGGATATTGGTGCCAGAAACCAAGGTGTCTTGCTTTGCATCTAGGTCAGACTGCAACCCCGAAATCTGAGCAACAGAGTAGTCACCAGCCTCAGAAACAACAGCGCCAGTTCGGCCAAATACAGAGTCAACCGCACCCCCGCCGCCCTGGGCAATCTCATCGTTTAGCGCCCTCAGCGCTCGCCGAAGATCCTCTCTAAGCTCAAGGTAGTCAATGATAAAGTCTTCACTCAGGCCACCGCGGCGAAGCTCGTCGCCGGATATATCAAGGCCTCTAATGGCCAGCAGGCGATCATCAACCATGGTCTATATAACCTCGGGCAAACGCCATACGGGAGCGCGTAGCGCCTCTGAGCTTGATTGAAAACCAGTTATCAACACGCCCCAATCGACGGCAGATAAAACGCTGATCATACACAGCCATTTGACCATATTGCTTGTCATACTCTCGACCGTGCGTCACACCCTCATACGTTAGGGATATAGCAACATTGGCATCACCGGCATCGTTAAAGCCAGGCAACATTTCAATCTCTAGCTTATCCACAGACTGGCCATCCAGCATGATAAACGGCGTGTTTAGCTCCCATTCAGCAATTTCGCCATAATGGAGTGGGTTGTTATCATCCAATAGGCCAATGTTCGCGTCTCGCTTGTCACCATAGACAAAGAACCCTAAGCGCGGATCCCATACGCCGTGTACACCGCGGTAAGTGCGAGAACCTAGGACATCAGTCTTTAGTATGGACCACGCCTGAGATATACCCAGCTGTTTGGCCAGGGTGATATTGAATATCAGGGTGTCATTCGGCAAGTGGACCAGCAAATACGCATAACCCTCACGAACTCTTGCCTCAAGAATGGCGTCAACCAATTGATTCTCAGAGTAAGAGTTGATGATCTTTTCGACTTCACGCGTAGCCACACGCTCAGAGTGGTTCACGCCGAGCTGACGAATAGACACATTCTCGTGCTCATCGCCGCCCAGAATGTAATAGACGCCCTCAACTTCAGCCTTGGCATCTTTGCCCACAATCCCTGACCGAATGTTTCGGCTCGGGATGTTTGCAAATGCAAAGTTAGTGAGGCTCGGGTCAAGCCTGAAAAACTGCGTGGAGTATCGGCCAAATACAATAGCCTTGTCGTCAGAGGTCTTCTCTATCGCAATAATGCCATCAGGCATGAATTCTGCGGAGCCAAAGTCTAAGGGATCAATCGCTGACTCATCGCTTAGCTCTGTATGGTACAGCCTGTCGCCATCGGTTAGCAGGAAAAAACCGTCAATCCATACGCCGTCAGTGGGCTCGCCAACATCTGGGTCGGTTACTTGTCTAAGGCCGTCAGCGGGGTTGTATAGCCACATCTTGCCGTCAGCGATGATTGCTTGGTTATTGAACGAATAAGGCAGAGAGGCGGTGTCAGCGCCTGTAATCTCGCCCCGATCGAACACAAAGCCCGAAGCGTTCATTTCAATAAGCCGATCACCAGACACGCGATAATGATCCAAGAATCTGGAGTTCCATACGCCGCCACGATCACGGCCGCGACCCGTGCCAAAAGCCCTTAAGCCAGGCTCTTGAATCATATAGCCAGCAGAGCCAAACAGCGGCTGAATAACCGCGGTCATGTTGACAGGCAGCAAGTCACGATAATCCGTGTCACTGCCTGCCGCATCGCCTTTGATTAGGTTTATCGGGGTTCTTGCCATTAAACGATTCTCAGTGTTCCGCTGTCATTCCAAAGGTCACCAGACACGAGGCCAGTGGATGATGTGGGGATATTCCCAACGTTGATTCCGTCTGGCCTTATTGTAACCCCAATGTTAAGCAGGGTCTCACGCGTGTACGCTGTTGTGAAAAGGCCGTACTGCGGAAGCTCCGCCCTATCCTCAAGACTGGCCACTGTGCTAGGGATTGGGTCAAAGTCTTGATAGTCCAAGAATACGCCACTGGTGGTGGTCAAAATTAAATGCCCCGCTTCCGATGCCCCAAACAAGGTCGTATATGGGTAATTCGTGTCAACCTCAACCCTGTCCCCAACAATGATTAAGGTTCCCGTGCTGCTTGGTCGCACTGCAAATACCTGGGCACCATCTCGCCGATTCTCAATAGGAACTTCTCGCACAGTGGCCGGCGTAGCCGGAACGGTTCGGGCCTCTGTATAAGACAGAATAACCTCAATATCATTAATGGTTGGCAAGCCCACATTGACGCGCTCAGTCACGCTAACTCGAATTTCTTTCCGGCCCTGCCTGTTGGGGTAGTACCGCACCTCTACCGTGGCGGTCTCGCTGCCGTCATCCAGGGTAAAAGTCGTGGCTACCTCGTTAGGCCCGCCAGCGCCCACAAGGGTGGCGGTTCCTTGTCCAAATAAATTGCCGTTAGCATGGCCTCGGTACTGGATCGTCAGGGCTGTCGCGGATTGGGGTAAGTCCCGCGTAAAGAACAGCTCGTCAGCTTCGGGGACAGGCACACCATTAACAAAAGTGAGCGTCGGTACGTTTTGCCAAATCCCTGGCCCCGCTACGAGGTTGGGCGGTGCTGGGTAGACGGTGTCCGTGACAGACCCCCCCGGATTCGCCGGAACAAATACCTGAGCATTGAAAACGCCATTTGCATAGCGAACCAGGTCTCTCCCAGTGGTGCCATCAAAAGCGACCAGGTAAGCAGCGTTTCCGTAGGTCGTCTCTGCTGGAAGATAAGCAATTTTGCGCCTCGCCCTGCCTCCAGAAGTTGCATTGATTGGCCTTGAATTTAACGTACCTCCGCTTGGGGAGTTGGCGTTCGCCTCATAAAACACCGTTTGAGCCGCTGTATCTCCTAGCCCAGTGTTAAAGTCTGTCGGATTAATATTTGCACTACTTTCCTCGGTGACGCTGACCTCGTTATCCAACACATGCACAACCTCATCGGGCAGGTTTAGTGCAGCATGCTCAAGCTCAGCATCAATGCGAGCAATATCCCCCTGAAGCCCCTCAATATCTTCAGCCCAGGCCACTACCTCAACCGAAGTCACACTCATGACCTCAATAACGTCACTTGCTGTCAGTCCCGTTACTCGGTAAACAAAATAAACCTGATCCTGAAACGTAACAGACTCGCCAAGCGTTACGTCTGGATGGCTATTATCAAGCGGTGTAGCGCTGTTCTGGGTGATATTAAGCAGAGCGTATGACGACCCCGGCTCAGCAGCAATAAACACCGCGGTTCCGCTCACTGTAAACCTTGGATTGGCATCACTAACTTGCGACATGACTCCGACATCTGACGGAAAGGCATCTGACCCCGTACTGTCAAGGAATCTAGCTCCGCCATACGGGGATTGAATTCCATCGATCCTAAGCGGACTTGCGCGCCGGCTAATCGACTGAATGGCCGAATCCTCTTCATCCAGCCCAGAGGCAAGCCTGTCGATACGAGAGTTAAGGCGCATTTCAATGGGGGCGGCGGCAGATGTGGCGACCTGGTTGACCGCATCATGAATTCTGCCTGTTGATGTATTAAACACACTTGCAATTGTGTAACTTCCAACCCACAAGACGCCGCGAAAATTATAGTTGAGCCGAACCGAAGCATCTTGACCAATGGCGCCGGAGTAGTCGTTGTTGGGTATATCAATAGTTGCCGAAAATTGACCGTTAATCGGAGCGCCGTCAAGCGGAAACACAAATGAAGTTCCGTCTGGATATAGAATCTCCATGCTTATCCACTCCGGTGGAAAGCCTTGCGTTCTGGTCAAGTCGAACTGGATATTAAGCTGCAACCTGCCGCCAACCAAATCAGAAAATCGTAGCGGAACGTTGTCATATCGAATCTGTCGATTGAAGCCGGTCGTATTCCCGCCAATCTGTCGGGCCAAAGGTGCTCCGGTGGCCATAGCTGAGAATGTCAGCACATTTGACGGGTCTATAGTGATATTTCGAGAGGCATTAAAAACAATACCATCTTGATCAAAATTGGCTAACAATGCCGCGCTTTTCGCATTGACCCGAGGATTATCTAGCAGCAGCCAGTCATCATTAGTTACACTATCTGCTGTAGATGGGTTGTTAACCAAAGCAACCAATACCGAGCCATCGGGGATGGTGAAGCCAGACCACGAGCCGCCAGTCTCCACCAAAAACGCGTCGCCCGCCACAATGGTCAGGCCTGACAGCTCGGCGGCAATAGCTGATATGTTGTTGATTGGCGTGTCTCGCTTAAGGTTGAATACGCCGTTTGGAAGAATGGAGTTATTAGGATCAAAGCCACCAGTCTGAAATTCGTAATCCTCGCCAACGGCGGGTTTTGTAACGATGGCAACCTGATCACGAAGAATTCTTTGCAGCTCATTCCCACCAAGGAAAAAACGAACAATGTTCCTGTCCTGAAATACAGCACTTCCACCCAGGTGAGTAAATTCAAACACGATAGGGTATGACTCTCCTGACGCTAGAATCTCTGCATCATTAGGAAGGTTTACATCTGGACGCGTGGCGCTGTCAAACGGCTTATCATTTCTCGCCGTATAGATGATGTTGCGGTCTTCAAACTGGGCAATGTTGTTTCTATCAATGGTGAATCCATCGTTAAACCGAACAAATGCACGGCCGCTACTAAATGCAGTGTTTTCAATTGTGGTCAGTCGCCCAGCAATACTATTGACCTCAGAAAATCCATCCTGGGCATTGGCAATGTCGTCGACAATGTTGTCAAAACCCGAATCGTCAACAGAAACATTTGTGGCAGCCAGTGCGCCAGGCATCCCGCTAAGTGACAAGTTATCCACAGCCGTTTTAAGCGCCTCGGCATCAGTTACAGTATCGGCAAGGTTTCCGGTGCCAGGGGGAGCTTCAAGCTTAACCTGAGCGCCCGAGGTTAAATCGCCATCAGCAGAGACAATACCTTTAGGACTAATAATTGGATCATCGATAGGCATGTTATAGCTCCACTAAGTAAGATGCTTGGCCATCAACACCGCTGCCATTTTGCAGGGTGTACAAAACGTAGGCTTGGCCGCTGATAGTCCTAGCGTTTTCGGTTCGAGTAAATGAGCTGGTGACAGGCTGGCCGAAGAATCGAATATCATCAAGATCCATATCGGCAGGCATCAGAATGCCAACCCAAGCACTGTTCGCAAATGCGCCACTCACTTCAAAGCTGTTATTTGTGGTCACATCGGTGCTGGTCAGGTTGGCCAGATCAGTGGTTGCAAAGTCATTAGTTGACCTAATGCCATAGTATGCGAACTCATGTGGCTGCGCTGCTCGAATGGTAACGTCTCGACTGAACGTCTGACCGCTTGTACTGGTGCCGCGCAATGTAAAGTGTGCAGCTTGGCCAGCCATTAGTGTGGCATCGTTAACCGTTACCGTTACCATTGTGCCAGTTGGGCTAACTGATCCACTCAACACATCCGAGCCCTGTACAAGCTCCATCTGGCCCTGCACAAGCTGCGGATTCTCCACCGCATAGGTGAAGGTCTTAGAGCCTGTAATCGTTGTACCAGGGGCCACAGAGGTGGGCTGACCGGCAATTGCAAAAGAAGAAATCCTTGGCATAGCTACGGGCGGCTGGTTAATGTCAGACAGGTAGGCGAGATCCATAAACACGGTATCCTGAACGTCACCAGCCAGGTATGGAAACTGGGCATTGCCTTGCACGTTCAGCTCACCCAGCATAGCCATATTATCAGCGCGAACCTCCACTTCAATCTGATCACCCTCAAACACGATGAAGTCACTATTGCCGAGGTCAAGCGCCGGAATATCGTTATTACCGTCCGGCGTCCACGTCATGCCGCCTGTTCCAGCCTCCCACGCTGCCTTGCTTGGCAAATACTTGATGGGTGTATTGGGGGCATTCCCGTAGCGCACACGCACGCGGACATTGGTCATTGCAGCATTAGCCTTTAGCTGTAAATCGTTGGTCTGCAAACCTCGCGTGGGGTCTGTGCCATCAAGTGCCGCTGTGTAGCTGAATATTAAGGGGTTGGCCGTAAGGGTCTGACTAAACCCGGGCTGAAGCTCAAAGAATCGCTCAGCAGCCACCGCGGCAAGCTGCCTGGGGCGCTCGCTAGCCGTTGTGCGACGGTTTCTTGCATCGATAAGCCTAAAGGTTGTGTTTGCGAATTGCCGGTTAAACAGCGATATAAGGCTGTTGTTCTCGGACATTTCCAAAAGGTCGCCAAACAGAATGGTCTGACCCTCAACATTGAAGTTGCCAGGAGCAAGCAAGGTGCCATCACTCAGAACCTGAGCGCCGGAGTCGGCGAGTGTGTTATTGCTGTCCTTGTAAGGAACGTGGCCAACTGTGACATTTGCTAGGCTAGCCGCGTCACCATCCAATCCTTGAGGTCCTTGCAGCACTGAATTGGCGCTCTGCCATGCATTGTTGACTCGCTGCTGATACTCGGCGCTTGAGCCTGTGCCGACGAGAATAAGAAGCAGCTCATCAGCATCATATCGGGCAAGGTTTTCAGGGTTTGCAGAAAAGTACGTGTCTCGGGCCGCCGAATCGGCAAACGTGTTCTGAACAGGGCCAAGACGAAAGCCGCCGCTCCCGCCAATAGCGATAACACCCGTTCCAGCGCTGTCCACCTGAAGAAGCGAGTATCCATCACTACCAATAACATCAATAATTGCGCCAATCCAGTTTTCAGGCTCATTATCAAGAAATCGAGACGCGGAGAAATACCTGGGTGTACGGATTTGGGCAAGAGAATCTTCATCGTTTCGGTAAAAGTACCGATCAAATGTGCCCGCACGGCCATTAATAGGCCTATCTAATCGTGTTTGCTCAAAAGGCATAGCGCCCCCTCAATTAATCGTTTGGTCTTGGCGCGATAAGCAGTGGATCAACCTTAACGACCTCTGTTACATCGCCGACCGAGTGAATTCGTGTCACGTCGCCGGTCAACACGCCATCTGTGAGCGTGGCCGATGTGCTAATAGCAATAGTGTTGTCGTCAATTGCCGTTGTGACAGTGGCAGTGCCACCACCTGGCAAGTTAAGGCCGCCATTGATCTCTGCAAGGAATGCTATATTGGTTCCAGCCAAAGTGATACCTGTTGTTTCCTGCGAGTTGTAGCGCAGCAACACTTCAGTATTTAGGTTGGTGCTGTAGATGTCGGTGCCCGCTGCAACAATTTGATCCCCAGCCACAACAGGAGGCGGACTACCCACCACAGTAAACAATGGGCCAGCAGGTTCGTAATCTTCAGTGAACGCTTGAATCCTTACATCGCCATTAGCCAGGTTTACGCCGTAAATTGTATCGTTGGGGCCTTCCGTAAAGCGATCCAGGCCGCCTGCCGGGATTGTCGGCGGAGTAAACGGGGTCAGCGCATCAATGATCGTTGCAAAGGCGTACACATAGCCCTCGCTCCCGCTAATCTGGTGAACAAGGTTATCCACAAGGAATAAGCTGTCAGCAAACGGAATAGGCGAAAGAATCTGATTTGCCGGCGTGGTCCACGACGTAGGAGGCGACGAGTCAGACACAGGCCATCGACGCAAAAATGACGTGGCCGGGTTTGTGTTTCGACCAGCCAGGGCATAGAAAAAACCATTGTGAATAGCAAGGCTTGTTAACGGACGGTTATTGCTGAACTCTGCGCTTGTTGCGTCGATAGTCCTTTGGCCCCGGGTACCATCCAGATTGTACTGGAAGATCATATTGGTGCCTTGCTGCAACACATACAGACTATCGTCAGCCTCGTTGTACGCAATGGACTGAGGACTTGTTACCTCACCGGATATGTCTCGGTTAATGTCTTGAATGTAGCTTGAAATAATCGATGCCGAAGTATCAACAACAGGATTTAGCACAACTGTGAATATGCCGAGACCAACACTGCTGGCGTCAGCCTTTGAATCCAGGGCATCCTGAAGGCCAGGAATGTTGTCTATCGTACAGTCGCATGCAGTACCGCCGTTAGTGCCCCCATTGGTGCCACCTGACGATGCGTTACTAACATGGTTGAAGCCGAAGCGAGAAAATGTCTGCGCTTCCAGCATACCCAATTGACCACCATCCTCAACGTTGAGACGGTCGTCACGAGGCATAAATCTTTGGTAGAACTCATCCCCACAATGGTATTGATTACCGGCTCCAGCAGGCTGATATTGGCTCTGTCTGCGAATAGGAGGGATGGTATCGTACAGGCCTTCCAGTGCAGTCTTGGCCGTAGCAACAAGGTTGACTGAAGGTTGTTTGCCGAAGTAATCAGCAAGGGTAACAGCAAGCCCGTACTTAACGGCTCGCTCGTTGTTGTCTCTGATCCCGCTCTCGTCGGAAGGATCGATATTGCCGGCAGCAGACTTGATGTAGCCAATCCGCAAGCCTTTGGTCTCCCAAGAGAGAACCATTTCTTCCAGAGCAAGCAGGCCGTCAGCCATATCCTCCGGGGTTGGCTCCCTGGTTACTCCGCTGATACGAAGTAGAGCCAGGGATTCATTAACTAAATCACCTTTAGTTTTCGTTGCCATTTCTTACTTCACCCTTGGGCTTCTTTTCCAGCTGATCCAGAGAATCGACCCAACCATTGTCCAAATGCCAACTATACTCGTCATCGTGGACATTTACAGCCTTGATGACGTACTGGAGGCCGTCTGGCGTATTCCAACACTGCTCATCTTTTTTGGCTTTTCGGTATATGTGCTTCATTAATTATCTCCAAAAAGAAAGAGGGGCCGAAGCCCCTCGGATTAGGTCTGGTTGGACAGGATCATACCCAGCATCCATGGGTAAATTACCTGCACGTCAAAGTAGATCAACGTCTTACAGTTGAACACTTCGTTGTGCGGATCGTACCAGTAGGTCATACGCATAGGCAGACCGTTTTCAGTGGTAGCCTCGACGCTCTCTACGCCACCAGCATCAGCAGGCACTGGCAGACGACCAGGAATGATCACGGTCGACTCTGGAGTGTAGAACAGAGACGGCGCACTGGTTGCGGTGTTCAGGATGGTGATAGCCGCTGCATCTGCTGCTTGCGCAGAACAGTTGCGATACGGGCTAGTGCTCGCTGAAACAATTGAAGGCGCAATCACTGGGGCACCATCAGTATCATGGTTCACCACGGTGAAGGTCTGAAGCTCGCCGGTATCCTCACGAGTTTCTGGGTGCAGAGCGTTAACGCCAGCAATGGTGAACTTGGTATTAACCGGGAAGTTAGCACCAGTACCGGTATTGACGTTCAGCGTCATGTATCGGTTGTCTTGATACAGTCCGCTAGCCAGCGTAGTAGCCACCGTGTGAGACTGGTTGCCGTTCACCGTGATATTGGCAGTAGTCGTACCTGTCAAGTTCAACAGGTAGTCAGAACGCATAGTGTCGAACGTTGCCAAATCAGGAATACGGGCGCGACTGATAGCCTCACCTGTAAACGTCTCACGAGAAGCCTGGCCCAAAGTCTGCGCTACCTGGCTGTAGTCAGTGTTGGACAGGAACAGCTTCTTCTCATAGCCACCAAGACCTCGGTTCAACATCAAAGTCTCAGCGTTGATAGCACTCTGAAAATCAAAGTTGCTGGTAGAACGCTGAATCAATGACGCTTGTGTGTACATAGTGTTGTAACACTCAAGATCAACCGCGTTGGCAATATCACGAGCCATGCCGCGTGCTTTCTTCTCACGACGCATAGGATCACGAAGATCCTTAGTACCAATGCGAGACAGAATGCGCTTAGACTTGGTGCGATACACCGGGATGTTGCGGTCAATCAGGTCTTGGAAGTCAGCATCACTTGAAACGATGCCGTCCTGAACGTTGAAGCGGTACTCCTGTGGAATCCACTCTACATCCTGCTGACCAACACTGTTAGCAGTGTCGTTAACGTCCGCAGTTCGACCCATTTCCGCCTCCTCTTCCATGTTATACATGTCGAGGTCTTTGGATAGGGTGAAGTTGATGGACGTAGTTTCGGCGATCTCTTCAAAAAGAGTCGCCATCTTAGTTTTGGAAAAGTTATTAGCCATTTTCGCTTACCTATTTCTTAAGCTTAGCCTTGGCTGCCAACAATTTCTTGTGGTTCTTGAGGGTCGGGGCTTCCGCGTATACCTTGCGGGCGTTTTCGATCTCTTTGTGAACCGCATCAATTGGGCCAGAGCCAGCAATTTCAGTTTCAGGAGTCGAATCGATAGGCTTTTTCTCTCGAACCTTTATCTTACCTTCTGCCTTACGCAATACCTCTGCGACAGCAAATTGGTTACCAGTGTTAGCCGCTTGGTTTAGCTCGGCGACCAGGCCGTCAACTTTACCCATAGCGTAAATCGCTTTGGATACGTCGATACCAGCCTGCTGGCAGACACTGGACATACCCTGAATGATCTGGGATGCATCAGCGCCAGGGGCATAAGCTTGCAGCGTGTCGGCAACCTGTGATTTAACACTTTCATAATCAGGTAGCTTGCTCGCTAGCTCTTGCTCCTTGTGATAAAGGTAGAAGTCAGCCGCGTCGTTGTTGGCTTGTGCAGGTTGTTGAGTCTCCTTCGGCTTTTGCGCTGGCGCTTTCGGAGCGTTTTCATACCACTCATTCAGGCGTTGCTCATACACTTCAGGGTCATCATTACAGCCTTCAAGCGTGGGCTTAGCACCTCGCGCCGTCTTGGCCACCATATCTTCAAGCTGTTCAATTCTTCGGTTCTGATCTTCAATTACCTTGTTTTTTGCCTTTCTCTTCGACTCCGACTTCTTCCAGGCTGCATAAGCCTGTTCTTGAGTCATTCTGCTTTTAGGCTTTTCTTGGTCGCCTTCTACATCAACAAACAGTTCTTCTTGATCGGTATCTGAGTCCTGTGGCTGGATCTCATTCGCCTCATCACCGGACGCCACATCCGCTAATGGTTGATCTTGATTCTCTGGAGTCTCTGCATTATTACCAAAGTCCATAACATTTCCTCGTTGTATGGATAAACGAAAATGACGATTAAGCCCGTCATAGCTAAAAACTATTATAACATGACAATCATTAATGCCAAATCAGGGTTGACATATCACCATTTGGACTTGTTAGCCCAGTAAGCTGCGGACATCTTGCCCTTGGCAATGTTCTTGGCGTGGCGAGCCTTGAAGCTCTTGCGACGCTTCTTCTCGGACTCGCTCTTAGGTTTTGAGCCTGCACCTTTTACGCCCTGCTGGCCAAAACGAATGGTCTTTATCTTGTCACCTTCTTTGGCAACAACGACATGTGACTTGGTGGGATGGCTAGGGGTGCGCTTGGGTTTGTTGTAACCAGACACGCCTGCTCGCTCAAGCCTTGGATCTTTAGCCATTACTGCCCCCTATACATGGTTACGATCTTGGCCTGGTCATCTACCTGACCTGATCGAATCTTTTGTTGAGACTCTGCTATCTCAGCCTGTATCTTGCCAATCTTGGCACCTGACTCCTGAACTTTGGCCAGGGTATCAATGCGCTTGGTCTCAGCGTTGAACTGATCGACCTGCTTGTCGATAAGCTCAGCGTTAGCCAGCTTGTCTTGGGCCAGTGCCTGAATCATAAGTGGGTCTGGCTGCTGTTGCTGCGCTGCGGCCTGCTGTTGTTGTATCAACTGCTGGATATAATTCTGCTCTTCTTCGTTCTTCGGTTGCGGATCAATGCCCATGCTCAACATGATGCCAAGGTTTTCAAATCGAGCGATGCGACGCGCATCCTCTGTGCCCTCACCAGTAGTAGACAAGATGACGTTGTTCAGAATCATTTGGCCCTTGGGTGTAGCCGTGTCGGTGTACTGAAGGATCTCAAGGTTATCGTCCTTCTCAGCCTGTTTCATGGCCTTGTGAGTCTCACCAGCCTTGACGATTACATCGTACTTGCCTCGGGCTGCATTCTTGAACGGGCCGTACTGGCCATTCATTGGGTCAACAGCGTATTGCAGTGTGGTCACGCGACTGTATGAATCATCCGGGCCTTGCACTCGAAGTTGGCGCTGATTGGTGAAGTAGAGCTTTTGAGCTGCTGGAATCCATGCCTCGCAAGCCGCCTTAATCGTTTGCATGGCGTTTTGGAACATGGGTTGATAGCTATCATCTTCCCGGTCATTAACCTGTTGTATGGCCTCTGCTGAAGCGTTAGCCGGCACACTGGTTTGGCCTGTTCCGCCTTGCTCAGTGATGTTGTTGTTCAGGAAGTCGAGAGCACCAGCCAAGCCACTGCCAATTTGCGGCGGACTGTGAATTGAAACAGGGCCAAGATGGGCGATCTTGCCATTCTCATCCTTGATCGGATCGCTCAGCAGGTACGGATAACCTTCAACCGTCTTGTTCGCGTGCATTGTGGCGAAGCGTTGAACCTGCCCTGGCGTGTACTCGGGCGTCTCGGTCTGGTTCTGCGCCATGATCTCCATCATTGCACCAAAGCCCATGTTCAAGAATCGCTGATTGTCACGCTGACGACACACCTCACCACAGTAATACTCAATGCCATTAATGACTTGGTGGTATCCGTACTGAGGGAAGATAGGAACGGTTTTAAATGGGGTCTTAGTGGCCTTCTCAAGGAACTTGTTGCCGTCAAGTAATGCATACTCAACGTACTGCTCGTTTCTCTTAGTGATAGAGTGCTCACGCTCTTCCATCAGGAAATCAAGGTCTTCCTTGTCCAGCTTGTTGCCGAACTGATCAGTGATCTTGCGGCCAACCTTGCGCACCATCAAGTCACCAAAGTTATACTCAGTAACGCGCTTCTTCACCACCTCATAGTAGTGAGCAATGTAGATGTCCTTGGTGCCATCACAAGCCCAGTCGAAGTAATCCACATCAGAAACAGCGTGAGGGAACGACGAGATTGAATAGCCATACTCTTCTTCAAGCTCTCGGCGGTTAACGCGAACCAAGTGCCAGGCCTGCTTAGCGTCTCGCTTATCCTTACGCAAAGCACCAGCATTGAACACAACACTTGAGGCAGCCGAATAGATGGGTTTAATCTCTATGTGCTGGTAGTCAGCGTTGGGAGACTCTTCATCATCGTAAACAGCCACTTCCTTGAACGCACCAAAGCCGCCGTGAAACGCTTCATCAGCAGCATTCTGTAACGCCTCAACACCATCACTGGCATTGAAGTCATTACGCCAGCGTGACTGTAACAGCTCAGCATCCTCATCCACCGCGTCATCACTTGCGGTAATAATCTTGGCATTCATCTCCATCCGGTGATACTGGCCTAAGATTCGGTTGATCTGGCGGGCTAACTTATTGTTCTCTGGCTTTGGCTTGTTTCTGAACTGCTCTTCATCCGATCCACGCCATTGAGCCCCAGGCAGCTTGGCAAACTCAATATCTTGAATGACCGCTTGGTTCTTATCGTATGAACCGGCAATGGCCTGGTTAAAGTCTTCTCGGATTTCGTTGATTGATTTCATTGGCTTACCAGTGGTTAACTGTTGGCACCATGAGGCTTCCCGCGTCAACAGGCTCAGGCTCTAGGTACGTTGCACTTGGGTCGAAACTCATCATGGCGCAGTCTCCAAGGTTGGGCGACGGCAGCTTAAGCTTTTGCCCATCAGGCATTATTATACCCCTTGCCATCTCATCTTTCCTATAGAGCATAATCATACCCTGAGAATTGGGCTTTAGAGGTAGCCGGCAAAGCTCTGAACGTATCTTCTGTAGGCACTTGATACTACTTGAGAAGCTGACCAAGTCATCAGGGTTGTGGTACACACCATTCACGACAGCCTCATAGGTCTTCCTGCACCGCTCAGCCAGGCCAGCGTAGTTCTGAGCGCGCTTATTGCTAAATACATCCTTGTTTTTCTTTGAGTCGCGTATGCCATAGTCTGTGGCATCAAACTGCATTTCAGGGTAATGCACAGACTCAGACCCCTTAAACATGAAGGTTTTGATGGCCTTACCTTTGAAGTTGTCAGCCACCTGATTCCTAAGCGGCGCACCAAGGCCATCACAATCCCAACCAAATGAGTCTGCGCTGTTGGCGATAGCAAAGCCGCAAGCCTCATCAATTGCGGTATTGGCATTGGGTGAATCAATCTCCGCAGCATCGGTGAACACCACGCCATGTCTCAGCATTACAGCCTTGGCATCGTCCCCGGTGTCTGCCGGGTCATGAGTGACAACCTTAGCTCCCTTCGGCTCAAATCCAAGCTTTATATGCGCATCGATACAAGCATCAAACCAGTCAGCATCAATCAGTGAGTTTTCGACATCATCATTAAATGCGCCACCCCATATATGATTGAATCTGGCTTTGCTCATTCGGCCATCATCCTTTTTTTGCTTATCCTTCTCATATTCGGTTCTCAATGACTCATCACCCATAAACCAAGGATTGTCCTCAAAAGACACATTAATGATTAGATGGTAATCATCCTCATAATATCCCTGCCGATCAAGGTCAGCCTGGTACGGGATGATGAATTCTTTTGACATTGGGTCATTTGAGCTTTTGGGGTTCCATAGATACCAAAGCTCAGCACCAGGGACGCCGCGAAGGGTTGGGCCAAGAATATCAATGGCCTCTTGAGAGGTGTTGGCAGACTCTTCGAGCAAGAAAAACTTATACTCAAATAGTGACTTCATGTCCTCAACATTGCGAAGACCGCCGAACGATATGATCCCGCCGTTACGATGATCTATCTTCCACTTAGACTCAACCGGGGTAAACCCTGCAAAGTTCAGCTCTTTGATCCTGCTGTTAATGCCCTTGTATATCGACTGGCTTAGAGACTTCATTTGCTCTCGAAGGCAGAAGACACCAGAGCCAACCGAGTTGACCTCGCCAACCATAATATCCATGGCGGCAATAGACTTGGTTCCAGCCCGGCCACCATACAGGCACTTGTATTTCTTGTGCTTAAGTATGACCGGCTCAAGCTTTTCTGCCATTAAGATGGTCGGATCCTCATCGGTCTCGACCATATTGCCAATAGTGCCCTTCCAGGCCCTAATGATGTTGGCTTTTCCATCCACAACCTTATCCACAATGCCGTAGACAGACGCTTCAAGCTTGCCAGCCTGAGCCAAGACCAGCGGCTCTATGTGATCTATCCGTCTAGCCAGGCCCCGCACCAAGCATCTCCTCTAATCTCTCAATGCGTTCTTTAAGTTCGGTGGACTCTTCGATGTCGATATTAGACTTAACAGCCTGAATGAATATGGTGGCTACGTCTGGGGGTATGTCGCCGTTAGCCGCAGCTTGTAGGATTTGGGTTGATTGCTCATGTGCCGGCTTGCTGGCATCAAAATCAA
>Ga0209273_10001462_pt1 | contig 21169 bp, 21 predicted proteins | sample tdAd471_FD_187126 | JGI IMG/M metagenome (GOLD analysis project Ga0209273, IMG submission 187126) | Marine sediment microbial communities from the Atlantic coast under amendment with organic carbon and nitrate - tdAd47.1 (SPAdes)... | ecosystem: Environmental > Aquatic > Marine > Coastal >...
CCTTCCATTTTTTTAACTAACTCCCGGTTAACTTCCCGATTTCAATTGTCAGCCGCTTTATGCCATAGTATGCCGCATAGCATAAAACGCTTTTAGAGCATTCTGCCCCGGACTGCTACCATAAGACATCAGTCATAAGAACAAAGGATTCCCCATGCCGAGTAATTCATCCAAATTTACGGATGCGGAGGCCCTCAGGTTCCATTCCGCCGGTCGCCCCGGCAAGCTTGAAATCACCCCGTCAAAGCCAATGGCGACCCAGCGCGACCTGTCGCTCGCCTACAGCCCCGGCGTTGCGGTGCCGGTGAAGGCGATCGCGGAAGATATCGACACGGCATATGACTATACCACCAAAGGCAACCTGGTGGCGGTGATCTCGAACGGGACGGCCATCCTGGGGCTTGGGAACCTGGGTGCAGCGGCCTCGAAGCCGGTGATGGAAGGCAAGTCCGTTCTTTTCAAGCGCTTCGCGGACGTGGACAGCATCGACCTTGAGGTGGACAGCGAAGACATTGATGAGTTCGTCAACTGCGTGAAGCTGCTGGGTCCATCCTTTGGCGGCATCAACCTTGAGGACATCGCAGCACCTGAGTGTTTCATCATCGAGCAGCGCCTGCGCGAACTGATGGACATTCCAGTATTCCATGATGACCAGCACGGCACGGCGATCATCACGGCCGCCGGCTTTATCAATGCGCTCGACCTGACGGGTCGTGAGCTGAAGGACACCAAGGTTGTGGCGCTGGGCGCCGGTGCTGCCTGCATCGCCTGTATCGAGCTTATCAAGGCCATGGGCCTGCCGCATGAAAATGTGACCATGGTGGACCGCACGGGCGTGATATACGCGGGTCGCACAGAAGGCATGAACCAGTGGAAATCGGCGCACGCGATCAAGACCGACGCGCGCACGCTTGAAGAAGCGCTTGTGGGTGCGGACGCGGTGATCGGGCTGGCGGCTGCGGGTGCGATCAGCAAAGAGATGGTCAAGAAGATGGCCGATAAGCCGATCATCTTTGCCATGGCGAACCCTGACCCTGAGATTACGCCGGAGGACGCCCGCGAAGCGCGCCCTGACGCCATCATCGCAACCGGCCGGTCAGATTATCCGAACCAGGTGAACAACGTGCTTGGTTTCCCATACATCTTCCGCGGCGCACTGGATGTGCGCGCCCGCACCATCAATGAAGAAATGAAGATCGCGGCGGCGACAGCGCTTGCGGAACTGGCGCGCGAAGACGTGCCGGAAGAAGTGGCGGCAGCCTATGGCGGCAAGCAGCCGCATTATGGCCCGGACTATATCATCCCGGCACCGTTCGACCCGCGCCTGATCCGCCGTATCCCGGTAAAAGTGGCGCAGGCCGCGATGGATACAGGCGTGGCGCGTAAGCCGATCGAGGACATGGAAGCTTACGAGCAGGAGCTCAGCGCCCGGCTTGATCCGACAGCCGATACGCTGTCGACCATGTTCGAAGACCTCAAGCGCCGCGAGCCCAAGCGCATCGTGTTTGCGGAAGCAGAGGAAGAAAAGGTTCTGCGTGCGGCCGTGGGCTTCAAGAACGCAGGCTACGGTATCCCGATCCTTGTGGGCTATGAGGCGCCGATCCGCGAGAAGCTGCGCGAAATGGGTGTGGACGACGACCAGTTTGAAATCTGGAATGCGGCCAACACCAAACGCACCAGCGATTATATCGACTATATCTATGAACGGCTGAACCGCCGGGGCTTCCTGCTCAGGGACGTGCAGCGCCTGGTGAAGCGCGACCGGAACGTCTTCTCCGCCTGCATGGTGGCAACGGGTGACGCGGACGGCATGATCACGGGCGTGACGCGCCACTATTGGCGGGCGCTCAAGAACATCCGCCGGGTGATCGACCCGATCCCGGGTCATCGCCCGTTCGGCATGTCGATTGTGGTGACAAAGGGCCGCACGGTCTTCATGGCGGACACCACAGTGAACGAACGTCCGAACGCAGAAGAACTGGCAGATATCGCGGAAAGCGCGGCCTATTTCGTGAAAAGGCTTGGCCACGAACCGCGTATCGCGTTCCTTTCTTTCTCAAACTTCGGTAACCCGCCGTCTGACAAGACCCAGCATATCCAGCAGGCTGTGAGCATCCTGGATGAGCGCGATGTGGACTTCGAATATGACGGCGAAATGCAGGCGGATGTGGCCCTGAACCGGGACCTGATGGAACAGTATCCGTTCATGCGTCTCTCCGGCCCGGCGAACGTTCTGGTGATGCCGGCGCTTCACAGTGCCAATATCGGCTATAAGCTGCTGACCGAGCTTGGCGGCGCGCGCATTATCGGCCCGATGCTTCTGGGCATGGAACATTCCATCCAGGTGGCGCGCATGACGGCCAGTGCATCCGACCTTGTGAATATGGCCGGTCTTGCGGCCAGTACGGCCTTCGCGCTGGAGCAGGCGCGGGAAGAACTGAGCCACAAAGACGCAGAATAAAAACTGAATAGACACGGGGGCGGTTAGTCCGCCTCCCATTCCTTGAGCTTGCGGTAAAGTGTGGAAGGGTTCACCTCAAGCCGCTTGGCCGCAAGCCTGACTTTCCCACCACAGATTTCAATCGCCCGTTCGATGATCCGGCGTTCGGCTGCCGCAAGCGGCTCTATGGCGCCCGTGGATGTCATGCCGTCGGGCAACATTGGGCTGGCTGGCTGCCTCAGCGCCTGCCTGCGTGTCGGGCCCATCAGCCGGTCGAGCATTTCGCCCGTCAGTTCTGGGCCATCGTTCAGTACGACCGCGCTCTGGATCACGTTACCAAGTTCGCGCACATTGCCTGGCCAGCTGTGGGCCAGCAGGCGGTTTTCCGCGTCCGCCCTGATACTTGTGAATTCCTTGCCCTCTTCCTTGGCGAAACTTTCCAGCATATGGCGTGCGATGATCAGCACGTCCTGGTCCCGTTCCGCCAACGGCGGCAGGTGAATGGGAACCACATGAAGCCGGTAGTAAAGGTCTTCCCGGAAGCGCCCGGCCTCCACTTCTTCCCACGGGGTGCGGTTGGTGGCGCAAACAAAACGCACATTCACCTGGACGGGGGTGTTGCTGCCCACAGGCACCACTTCGCCGGTTTGGATGAAGCGCAGTAGCTTGGCCTGCAGATCCAGCGGCATCTCACAGATTTCGTCCAGGAACAGCGTGCCGCCGTCTGCCGCCACGGCAGCGCCTTCCCGGTCTGACGTGGCACCTGTGAAGGCGCCTTTCTTGTGGCCGAAAATCTCGCTTTCGATCAGGTTCGACGGGATGGCCGCGCAGTTTAGGGCCACAAAGCGCCGGTCTTTCCTGGGGCTTTGGTTGTGGATCGATTCGGCGCACAGTTCTTTACCTGTACCGGACTGGCCCATGATAAAGACAGACGCCTTCGATGACGCGCAGTCTTCGATCATATGATAGACCGCCTGCATGGCCGGGCTGACGCCGATAAAGCGGCCGAATTTCTTCTTCTGGCCGCCGGCATATTGCTGCACCAGTCCCGCAAGGCGCGTGATCTCAAGGTTATTGTTAACGGTGGTTACCAGCCGTTCGGCTGCAAAGGGCTTCAGCAGGAAGTCGGACGCCCCTTCCTGCATGGCCTCAACAGCGACCTTCACCGACCCATGGGCGGTGATCACGATGGTACGTGCGCTGTTCTTTTCCGCATTGAGCTTCTTGAGGATATCAAGTCCGTCCATGTCAGGCAGGCGCAGGTCCAGAAGGATAATCGCGGGCTTTGACTTACTGATTGCCTCAAGCGCCGCCGCCCCGGTTTCGGCAATGATGGCGTCCATGCCTGCACGGCGCAGATATTCGCGATAGGTCAGCGCCAGCGTCGGGCTGTCCTCAACGATCAAGATCGGAGGCTGGTCCGCACCCCCAGCTGTTTCAGACAATTCCTTTGACGCCATAGAGCGCTCCTTACCCCCCGGTTCTCTATTGGTACCGAATGGCGTACCCATAAACAAGCGTCTCCTTGCACAACCACCCGTATGGGTGCTTCGGGTGGGCGCTTCGGGGCAATTTAGGAAAATTCTATGGATTTGGTCATTTTTGGTTTACCGGTTAAGGCTATAGTCTGAATGCGGAATTATGGTAGCATGCCTGTGCAAACCTGCAGGTATCGTTCATTGGTGGCGTGGCGCAAGACGTGGCAAAAGACACTTTGAATAAGACGGCAGAGGCTGAAGAGGCCCAAGCCGAAGGATCGGACAGCCGACGTTTCAAACGTCGGTCTGTGCTTTGGCCTGCCAAAATCAGAGTGGGCAAGCATGAGCTTTCCTGCCAGATCTGGAACCTGTCGCTCGGCGGTGCCCGGGTACGGGTGGACCTGCCGCTTCAGGACGGTGTCGAGATCGAGCTGGTCATGACCGGTCGCGGTGAAATCCCGGCAACGGTTGCCTGGGCCAAGGGTGAGCTTCTGGGGGTCGCCTTCAATGTGGGCCCGGATGTGATCAAGCGCATGTTCGAAGACCGCCTGCACGTGCTTGGTCTCAGTGAAGACGATTAAGTCACCCTCTTTTCTTCTCCCTTGACCGCGCTGCGCTCCTTGGCGCATATCCTTTCCATGACTGCACGCCTTTCAACAAAGTTTTGGATTGATGCCCATCTGCGCACTTGTTTTGGCGCAGACATGCCGTCTTTTGTGTTGGCGAAAGGGGACGCGGAGCGCGGCGGGGTTATCCTGAAGGTAAACCGTTTCGCATCCGGTGTGCTTCTTTTCGAACAGTCCCTGGATTTCGACGGCAATCGCATCTGGCGGTGTTTGGGTGCGGCTGAAGGTCAGGATGAACAGTCGGCGGATGCGCTCATCGCCAAGAAACGCGGTTTTGACCCGGACCTCTGGGTGATCGAGATTGAAGATAGCACCAGCAAATATGTGCCGGATGCCCCGATTTCGGAGTTTTAGGCCGCTTTCAGCTTGACGGAGAAGGGCGCCAACCATAGGTAAAGCCCATAAGAAACGTACTGAGTATTGATCCTTTAAGGAAACCAAGCATGTCGAAACTGCAAATCGTGAATGTGCCAGACCCGCTTCTGAAAACCCTGTCTGACCCTGTCGGTCAGGTGGATGACGACCTGCGGCGCCTGATGGACGACATGCTGGAGACCATGTATGACGCGCCGGGCATTGGCCTGGCTGCCATTCAGGTGGCGGTGCCGAAGCGGGTGATTGTTCTGGATACCGAAGGGGATGAGGAAGATCGCCAGCCGATTTTCCTGGTGAACCCGGAGATCACCTGGGAGTCGCCAGAATTCAATGTCTATAATGAAGGCTGCCTGTCGGTGCCCGAGCATTACGCGGAAGTTGAGCGCCCGGCTGCCGTGAAGGTTAAATACCTGGACTATGACGGCAAAGAGCAACACGAACTGATGGAAGGCCTGATGGCCACCTGCGTGCAGCATGAGATCGACCACCTGAACGGTGTTGTGTTCATTGATTATCTGTCGCGCCTGAAGCGCAATATGATCATCAAGAAAGTCCAGAAGGCAACCAAGGACACCAAGGTCCTTTAAGGGAGAGCTTCCCATGCGCATTGCCTTTATGGGCACCCCCGATTTCGCCCTGCCAACCTTGAAGGCGCTTGCAGCCTCTGCACATGACGTGGTGGCCGTTTATAGCCAGCCGCCTGCCCCTGCCGGGCGCGGCAAGAAAGAGCGGCCGTCGCCCGTTCATGCCTGGGCTGAAAGTCAGGGCATTCCTGTTTACACCCCCAAATCGATGCGCGACACGGCTACGCAAGCAGAGTTCGCCGCGCTTGGTCTCGATGTTGCGGTTGTCGTGGCATATGGCCAGATATTGCCGCAGGCGGTGCTGGACGCGCCAAAGCATGGCTGCGTCAACGTGCACGCGAGCCTTTTGCCGCGCTGGCGCGGGGCCGCGCCCATCCACCGGGCGATTATGGCAGGGGACGAAAAGACCGGCGTTTGCATCATGCAGATGGAAGCCGGTCTTGATACTGGGCCGGTGCTAATGCGCACGGAAACCGACATCGAGCCAGATGACACGACGCTGAGCCTGCATGACAGGCTGGCGGCCATGGGCGGCGAGCTGATCGTTGAGGCGATTGAGGGCCTGGCTGACGGGTCGCTTACGGCGGAGCCGCAAGCGGAAGAAGGCGTGACCTACGCCCACAAGATCGACAAGGTCGAAGCCAAGGTGGACTGGACTTTGGGCGCGGACGCGGTTGACCGGCAGGTGCGCGGCCTGTTTCCCTTCCCCGGGGCCTGGACCATGGTGGATGGCGAGCGGCTGAAAATCCTTGCGGGAAGCGTGGAAGATGCTTCGGGTGACGCGGGTACGGCCCTTGATGACAGGCTTCTGGTCGCGTGCGGCCAGGGTGCTTACAGGATCGACCGTGGTCAGCGTGCGGGGAAGGCGGCGATGGACCGCGAAGAATTGCTGCGCGGTTTCAGCGTGCCCAAGGGCACGCGGTTCGACTGAGGAGCCATCATGCAGCGCTTCAAGCTGACAATTGAATATGATGGCCGCCCCTTTGTGGGCTGGCAGCGTCAGGACAATGGTGCGTCCGTGCAGGCCACCATTGAGGATGCGATCAAAAAGTTCGCGCCGAGTGAAAATGTCCGGGTGACCGGTTCGGGCCGGACAGATGCGGGCGTGCATGCGCTGGGGCAGATCGCCCATTTTGATCTTGAGCGTGAGATGACACCGGATCAGGTTCAAGGGGCGCTGAACTACCATATGCAGCCCAGGAACACGGTCGCTATCCTGAAGGTTGAGACGGTGGATGCTGAGTTCAATGCTCGTTTCGACGCCCTCAAGCGTCACTATGTGTACCGCATTGCCAACCGGCGTGCGCCGCTCACGTTCGATGCTGGTCTCAAGTGGCATGTGAAAACCCCACTGGACGCCGATGCCATGCACGAGGCGGCGCAGGTCCTGGTTGGCCAGCACGACTTCACCACCTTCCGGCATGTGGCTTGCCAGGCCAAAAGCCCGGTCAAGACCATGGACTATCTGACGGTTGAGCGCGAAGGCGACGAGGTGCGGCTCTTGGCAGGTGCACGGTCCTTCCTTCATCACCAGATCAGGTCCATCACGGGCACGCTGAAGCTGGTGGGCGAAGGCAACTGGACCAAGGATGACGTGAAGGCGGCACTTGAGGCGCGTGACCGCCAGGCGCTTGGGCTCAATGCCCCGCCGGACGGTCTTTATTTCAAGCGCGTAGAGTATTAGGCAGAAGTGCCCACGAGCGCTCGCTGTTCTTTCCTGAGTTGCCACACGCCCGGCAGGGCCGACACAAGCAGTATCACCACCGTCGCCACAATATATCCTTCCAGCGAGCCTTCAGGCTGGGCGGCGCCCGGCACCAGGTCGCTGTTCATCGAGCCCGCCAGGTTGATCGCGGTATGCACCATGACTGCGGGCCAGATGCTTCGGCAGAATACGGTCATGCCCGCGAACCCGATACCCAGCAGGGTGGCGTAGATAGTCTGGCTGACGGTATCCAGCACAGGCGCGTGCACAAGATTGATCAGATGCAGAAGGCCGAAGATGGCGCCCTGAGTGATGGCCGCCAGAAGAAGGCCGTTTTTCTGCTGATGCCATGCCTTGGCCAGAAGGCAGAAACATACACCCCGAAGCAGCAGTTCCTCGAACAGCCCAACGGATAAATTATAGCCCAGCCACCCGGCCGTTGCAGCTGGTGAGAAGGCAAGTTTCGACCAGTCCACGCCCAGAAGGTTGATGCCAACGATGGCAAGCATGGGCAGGGGGGCAATCCACCAACGCCTGCGCCATGGCCGCCGCGTGAGGCCCGCGTCCCACGCCCAGTTCATTTTCCAAAGGAGATAAGCTGCGGCGATTGCGGCCAGTAGGCGGGTTGAGGCTTTTGCGATCAGTTTCAGCTCAGGCTGGCTGCCCAACAGATAGGGAATGCCAAGGACAAGCAGCAAGCTGATGGCGATCAGGCATGCCGATCCGACGACTGGTCGGCTCAGAAGGAAGGTTTTCAGGTTGTTCATTGGAGTCTCGCTGTCTCTATTTTTCTAACCCTGAAAGCAGATATAGAGGACAGAAGTCCAGGCCCCAAGGGCGCGGAGCGGCCAATGCAGTGTTTGCAGCAAGATCGTGATACGCTTGGGTGGGCGACCGGCTAACCGGCACTGGAAAAAGAAAGGCCGTCAGGCGCTGGGCTAGAAAGCCCTGCCTGACAGCCAGAAATTCATCTAGGTAGAGTTCGTTGAAGCCTAGTCCATGCTGACCAATGCCTTGAACAGCGTGTCGCCTTTTGGCGAACCAAGGCCCGAGCAGGCATCAAACCCCGACATGGCGTCATAGCCGGGGTAGGAAGGCGTTGGCTTGTTGTCGCCCTCGGTGATGTCATTGAAGTAGCCAGACCGAGGGCTCAAGCCATAAAGCTTCTCATTGACGAACCCGATCGGGCCTTTGCCTGCCTCAGCGCGTGCCTGGTTTACCAGGGTGAAGAAGGCCGCCATCATCGGTGTCACCGCGCTGGTTCCGCCCACGACTTCCTTTTGTGTGCCATCATCCAGTTCGATCACCCAGTCACCGGGTGCTGCAAGCCCCGCCACGTCCGGGACCACCCGGCCAACGCCGCCGCCCGGGTTGGCCGACGTGATATTCGCGGCATCCTTCTGCTGCCATGAGGGCACAGCGAAATAGTCGCTGACACCGCCGCCGCCTGCGCCCTCTTGTTCTGCTTCAAGGTTCCAGACAACTTCTGTTCCGGCACCATCTATCATCGTGCCGCCGCACGCCACAACATAAGGCGAGCTTGACGGGAAATTGACATGTGCCCGCCCGTCATTGTCGTCATTTCGAGATCCGTCATCGCCGGAGGCCGCGCAGATTGTAACGCCCGCGTTCGCAGCCTTTTCAAAACAGTCGATGGTCTCGATCCCGCTATATTCAGGGGCGCCGAAGGACATGGAAATCACGCTGTTGCCGTCAGCAAGCGCAGCGTCAAAATAGGCCGGATAAGAGGTGTTGTTGTTGCGGCTGTAATAAATGGTGATCTGCGCATCAGGGCAGATGCTGCCGATGGTTTCGGCGTCCAGATGCACTTCGGTGGTTTGTTGCACACCTGGATTGGGGTTTACCCGGTCATCGACCACCTTGATGGTGATATTCTCGTCGTTGACACCGTAGGCCGCCAGATCAGCCTCAATTTCCGACGCGGTGATTGGTGCGCCGAAAATCAGAATGGCCACCTTCTGGCCCTTGCCCGTATATTGGCCGACTGGAAAGCCATAGTGCTCGGCCATTTGAAATGGCGTTTTCTGTTGAGGTTGATACCCTTTGGGAAGCTGATTGCCCGGCATTTTGTTTCCTTTCCTGGCAGAGGACACGGTTGTCTGTCGTTATGCAGACGATTGGCGCGACAGATTGTGACGGTGAAACCACCGCTGGCGTCAGTGGAAGTCTGAGCCATCAGGAAAGAAAAACAAACTCACAGGTTGCGGCAAGGGTGTAATGATTGATTCTTTTGGTTGTATTAGGCAGCGTTGCTGGCAGGTTGGGCCAGCATGGCATAAAGCGCGCTGTCGTCCGATGTCGCTCGCAGCTTCTTCAGCATGGCTTCGTCGCGCAGCAGGCGCGACACACGGGCAAGCGCCTTCAAGTGGTCTGCACCCGCGTCTGTTGGCGCGAGCAGCATGAAGACGATATCTACCGGCTGGTCGTCAACGGAATCAAAGTCAATCGGGCTCGCGAGCCGCGCGAACAGGCCCTTGATCTCGTTCAGGCCTTCGACGCGGGCGTGCGGAATGGCCACACCTTTGCCAACGCCGGTGCTGCCCAGTTTTTCGCGCTCGAGAAGCTTGTCGAATACAAGACGGCTATCCACCCCAGCAAAGTCAGCGAGCTTGCGGGACAGGGACTGTAGCGTCTGTTTCTTGCTTGATGCCTTGAAGTCACCAAGTACGTTTTCTGCTGAAAGCAGATCTTCGATCTCCATGATCTCTCTCTCGTCCGGGCCCACAAGCGGCGGGCCCGGTTTACCCTCTTGTCAGTTTCAAACCTGTTTACGCGTTAGGCGGCACTTGGGCTGATCCACCCGATGTTGCCATCCGGCCTACGGTAAACCACGTCCAGCGTATCGCCCTTGCGATTGCGGAACATGAAGACGCTGGCATCGGCCAAGTCCATCAACATCACGGCGTCCCGCACACTCACGTGGGGGATCTCTTTCTTATTCTCCGCAATGATTAACGGTTGGCTTTCGGCACTATCGCCGTTCAGCATGCCCTCGGCATCTTCTTCTTCCGGCGCGAGAATCAGGTCGCTTGCGACCTCTATTGCAATCTCGCGCTGTGGTACGTGGTGGTGGTTCTTAAGGCGTCGTTTGTATCGACGCAACTGTTTTTCTATTTTATCGGCTGCAAGTTCGAACGCAGCATAGGGGTCATCTGCTTCCGCGTGGGCCTGCATATTGATGCCCTGGTTGGCGTGAAGCGATACATCAACTCGGTATAAGTGTCCTTCTTTGACAAAAGTGGCGTTTGCATCAATGGTGCGGCTAAAGAACTTTTCTGCGACAGTTTCGAGGCGTTCTTCGACATGCTGGGTCAGAGATTCACCAACATTCATTTTCCGTCCAGTAACATTGATATCCATAGGAGCCAATCATCCTTTCTCAGGTAGCCGGGGAGGCTACCGCTACTATACCACGGGCCGTTGCGGCTCGGCTGCGGCGTTGAGTTCCAGCGTCTGTCCCCGCCCGACACTGGCACCGCTTTCCACCCATTGCGGCTGGAAGTCTCAGCCTACCACAAAAGATGGTTTAAGTGTGGTTAATCCACCTTGATTTGTGTCAAATTTTTGAATCTCCACATGTTTTTATGTGTGGATCAACGAGCGGTTTTGCAAGGGCTGAAAACGACTCAGCATGCGGTTTTGCTAGGGGCTTTCTCTGGGGCTGTCCTTGGGGCCGTCCTTGGGGCTTTCTAGCTGCCCATGTTTTTCAGGCGGCGGCGCTGAACGGAAGACGGAATCTTCATGGCTTCGCGGTATTTTGCAACCGTGCGCCGTGCAATGTCGATGCCTTCTGCCTTCATCATGATCACCAGCTTGTCGTCGGACAGAATCTTTTTCGGATCCTCATCGTCGATCAGCTCCTTGAGGCGGAATTTGACCGACTCGGACGAATGCGCATCGCCGCCATCGCCTGCGGAAATGGCCGATGTGAAGAAATATTTCAGCTCGAACATGCCGCGCGGGCAGGACATGAACTTGTTGTTGGTTACGCGGGAGACGGTGGATTCGTGCATCTCGATTTCGTCCGCGATGTCCTTCAGCGTAAGCGGCTTCAGGAACCTGACACCATGTTCGAAAAACTGGCTCTGGGTTTTCACCAGCGCGGTTGCGACCTTGAGGATGGTCCGTGCCCGCTGATCCAGCGCTTTCACCAACCAGTTGGCGTTCGACAGGCAGTCGGAAACGAAAGCTTTGGCTTCCTTGCCGCCGCCCACGTCGCCCAGTTCGGTCAGATACTGCTGGTTCACCAGCACCTTCGGCAGGGTATCGGTATTCAGCTCCACCACCCAGGTGCCGGCGCGGCTTTTCTGCACGAAAATGTCGGGTACAACCGGCTGCACCGCCTGCCCGCCGTAAGCGAGGCCCGGTTTCGGGTTTAGCAGGCGGATTTCCTTGATCATGTCCGCCAGGTCGTTCTGGTCAACCCCGCACAGGCGCTTCAAGGCGGCCATGTCGCGCTTGGCCAGAAGTTCCAGGTTTTCAACAAGCGCCTGCATCGCCGGGTCATACCGGTCCAGTTCCTTGAGCTGGATTGCCAGGCACTCAGACAGACTGCGGGCAAAGCAGCCGGAAGGTTCGAGCGACTGCAGCGCTTCGAGTACCCGCTCCACATCCTGGTGCGAGGCCCCTAGCTGCTCACCCACTTCATTCGCGTCGTCGGCATTCACATAGCCGGATTCGTCCACCAGGTCGATCAGGTGGGTTGCGATCAACCGGTCTGCCGGTTCCTGCAGCAACACGGCCATCTGGCGCATCAGGAAATCATGCAGGTTTTCCTCGCCCTCAAGGGTTTGGTCCAGGCTGCGTTCGTCTGAGAAGCCGCCGCCACCCTTGATGGCGCCACCGCCTTCATATGAGAGCGAGCCGCTGCTGGCGCTGCCTTCTTGGGAAACGCGGTCGGAAACTGCGTCGTTATTGTAGATGTTGGTCTCGAAATTGGCGTCCAGCGCGCCATCGGAACCCGATGACGTATCGAAATCGCTGTCCATGCTTTTGTCGGCTGCAACGATGCCGTCGCTGCCGTCGCGGGCGTCGCCGCCTTCACGTAAATTGGAGTCGCTGAAATCGCCCTCGCCGGGGTTGCCGCCTTCATCGCCACCACCGCCCTCACCGGGCTCACCCATTTCCAGAAGCGGGTTGCGCTCGACCTCGGTCGAGACATAGTCGGCCAGTTCTAGGTTGGAGAGTTGCAAAAGCTTGATCGCCTGCTGCAGCTGGGGAGTCATCACCAGCTGTTGACTTTGTCTGAGATCAAGTCTTGGCGTTAGCGCCACGTCTCCACCTCCTACAGGCTGAAGCTTTCGCCCAGGTACACCCGGCGGACATCCGGGTCTTTCAGGACGGCTTCTGCGTTGCCTTCAAACAGAACGTGACCTTCATAGATGATGTAGGCACGGTCGATGATATCTAGGGTCTCGCGCACGTTGTGATCTGTGATCAGCACGCCGATGCCGCGGTCCTTCAGGTGGGCTGTCAGCTCCCGAATGTCGGCGATGGCAATCGGGTCGATGCCGGCGAACGGTTCGTCCAACAGGACAAAGCTGGGGCGCGCCGCCAGAGCCCGGGCAATCTCGCAGCGGCGGCGTTCACCGCCCGAAAGCGCGAGCGCAGGCGTGTTCCTGAGATGCGTGATTGAAAATTCTTCCAGCAGCTTGTCGAGCATCGCATCCCGAAGCTTGCGGTCTGTCTCCACCACCTCAAGCACAGCGCGGATATTGTCTTCCACGGTCATGCCGCGGAAAATGGATGTTTCCTGCGGCAGGTAACCGATGCCAAGCCGCGCCCGGCGGTACATGGGCAGGTGGGTGATCTCGGTGCCGTCCAGCATCACGCGGCCATGGTCTGGCGCGATCAGCCCGGTGATAGAATAGAAACAGGTGGTTTTGCCCGCGCCGTTCGGGCCTAGAAGCCCAACTACTTCGCCGCGGTGAACAGACAGGGACACATCGCGCAGGATCGGGCGGCCGCTATAGGACTTTCCGATACCGTCGATGATAAGGCCTTCTGCGGTCCCGCCTGTCAAAGGGTGGGTGCTGCCTGCCTTGGTGTCTGTGTCTACACTCATAAACTGCCTCTCGATGTGGCCCGAAACGCGGGCCATCCCCCATGCTTTGCTATAGCCGACCTGGGTGTTGGCTCATTTCATGCATAAGCATTGTCAATAAATCATGAATAAGATGTTTACGCCAGCCCATTAGGTAGGAAAATTCCTAAAGGGCGGGCAAAGAAATCTCTGCAAAACGTGACTTGAAATCCCGTTTTCCCGGGCTATTTGGGCTCGCCGTCTTTCTTTGGCGGCACATTGAAGGTGCCGCGCACGCGGCCTTCGTTGCTTGCTTCCCCATCCAGTTTTGCAAGGCCGGATACCAGGTCAAATTCAAGGCGTTCTCCGCGCAGGCTATTATCGCCCTGGGTGAAAACCACATTGCCGCCGATGGTGACCAGGCGGCGGTCCACATCATATACGGCCCAGTCGCCAGACAGAGTTTCGGATTCTGACGTCAGAGTCACTTTGCCCTGGGCGTCAAGCCGGTCAATGCTGGGGTTCTCGATGCCGTCTTCGGTTTCGTAAAAGACAGTCAACGTGTCGGATGTCAGGGTCATCTTGCCCTGTTTTACATTCACGGCACCGCGGAAAATGGCTCGGCCTTCGCGCTGTTTCATCTCAAGCCGTTCGGCTGAGATATCCAGAGGCTGATAGGTATCATGATTCTTGAGAACCGATTGCGCCAATGCGCTGGGTGCGGCAAGCAGCGTCAAGGTCAGCATGGCGGCTTTGAAGGTTTTTGACATCATGATTTTGCCTCACTGTTTGCGGCTGGTGTTTCTTTGGTGCGGTCGCCTTTTGGGCGCTTAGGTGTGATGGAAAGTTTCACGCCGCCGTCAAACAGGCCTTCGCGCTCATCCACCAGAATTTCCATACGGCCAGCCTCAAGGGTGCCAAGATCAGAGACCCCGGTGATGGAGCCCTGCCCGGTGGCTTTGTGGCCCTTGAGGTCGACTTCCGCTCCGGCCATATCAAGACGGTAGCCGTTCGATGTATTGACATGGACACCGCCCACAAGCGACAGCGTCCCTTCCTTCATGCGGTAAATGCCGGTGCGGGCCTCAACGGTCGCCGGCAGGCCCGGGTCCAGTTCCATTTCCGCGCGGATATCCGTCAGGCGTACGCGCGGGGCGCTTGGGTTTTCCTGCAGGCCGGACGCGGCCTCAACCCGGAAAAGCCGGTCAAGGCCGTCTGTGCCGGCGTAGGAAAGGTTGGTCATGCGGATCACGCCGTCAGATTTGGCTACCTCATCTTTCGACAGGGTGAAGCTCACTTCCGTTTCATTCAGGATGGGCCAGAGTAGCGTGATCCCGCCAAGCACAATGGCCAGGATGGGAAGCACAACTCGCATGGTATGGATGAATTTGTCCCAAAAGGGGTTCGACGGGCCCATGACCACAGGCGACAAGGCGGCCATGGCTTCCTCGCGGGCCAGGCCGGGGCTTGTATAGTGATCGCGTGTGGCTTTGGTCACGAACCGGCCCCTATCCGTCAATGCGAGAAAATGTCCATGGGCTCGAAGCCCGCCAGGTCCATATCGGCGCGGGTCGGCAGGAAGGCGAAGGCCGCCTGGGCCATCACGGTTCGCCCTTCGCGCGCCAGCATCATGTCCAGCTTTTCTTTTGCCTTGTGCAGATACAGAACATCAGACGCCGCATATTCTTTCTGCGCGTCACTGATGTTGTCTGCGCCCCAGTCGCTTGACTGCTGCTGCTTGTCCAGCTCCACACCCGCCAGTTCCCGGCACAGGTCCTTGAGCCCGTGGCGGTCGGTGTAGGTGCGCGCCAGCTTGGAAGCGATCTTGGTGCAATAGATGGGCGCTGTGTCGACCCCCAGATAGTGCTTCATCACAGCCACATCAAAGCGGGCGAAATGGAAAATCTTCAGGACTTTCGGGTCAGCAAGCAGCGCTTTCAGGTTCGGCGCGTCGTAAGTGCCTTTCCTGAAGCGCACCAGATGGGCGTCGCCATCCCCGCTTGATAGCTGCACCACACACAGCCGGTCCCTGTGCGGCAGAAGGCCCATGGTTTCGCTGTCGATGGCTACGGAAGATCCGAAATCCAGCCCGTCCGGCAGGTCGCCTTCGTAAAAGTGAATGGCCATATGCGCTCCTGAATATGGTGGTTGGTTGCCTGGGTGCCTTCATGGCGCCCTGCTGCCACCTTTTGTCATGTCATCTGCACATTATAAAGAGCCTTGTGGCAGAAAAAAGAACTATATGGCGGAAAGGTTTGAATGCAATCGGGTATGGGTGCCATGCACGAATGAAAGCTTGCTCTATCGCGATTGCGACATAGTTTCCTGTGCGTACGCCGCTATTGGCCCCCACGTGGGCGCGCGCGCAGCATTTTGTGAGGCTGAGACAGATGACAGACAGAACGCTGGCCGAAATATTGGCCGACATTGATAGCCCCGTTGCCAAAACCCGGGTGTCGCCTGTGTGGATGCAGGGCCGGGCGGCCTTTGGCGGGCTTGGTGCGGCCATGGCGGCCAAGGGCATGCGCACGCTGCTGGCTGAGGAAAAGCCCATGCGGTCGCTGATGGTATCCTTCGTTGGCCCTATTCCGGCGGAAGACGTCACCGTGCGGTCAGAACTGCTGCGCGAGGGCAAGAATGTCACCCAGGCAACCGTGCGCATCATGGCGGGTGACGCCGTGTGCCTGCAGGCGGCGGCAGCGTTCGGCGACGCGCGCAACACCAAATCAGCTGCCCCCACGGCAGAGTTCAACGCGGAGCCGCGCGACAGCGTTCCTTCGGTCGAGGCCGTGCGCGCGCCTGTACCGCCCTTTATCAGCAATTTCGATGTTCACTGGACCGGCGGCGGCATTCCCATGTCCAACACCGGTGCCCGGCGGCTTGGGCAGTGGGTGCGTAACAAGACGGACATGAGCGCCTTCCCGCTGGAGAAGATTGTCGCCATCGCCGATATCCCGCCGCCGATCATCCTGGCGCATTATGACCAGCGGGTTTTGGCCAGCTCGCTCAGCTGGTCGCTTGAATTTGTCCGCCCGGCGCATGAGGTGAAAAGCGACTGGTTCTATCTGGACTATGACCTGGACGCTGCCGCAGGCGGCTATTGCCAGCAATCGGGCCGTATTTTCACGGAAGACGGTGACCTGGTGGCGCTTTCGCGCCAGTGCATGACCTATTTCGAATAGGTCATGCACTAGCGGAGCAGGCGAAGCCCAAGGTTAGGCGATTTTCTTGAAATATATCGGGAAAATACCGCTGCAGTTTGTTCCCTGCCCTTTATAATTTGGCGAATATTCAACGACGGAAGTTTTAGGGCCGATGGGCCGGGTCTTGTTTTGACCGGAAATGGTCAGACGTTGAAGTGTGTAGGTGTCACCCTCGCGCCAAATCTTGAAGGTCACGGCAGCGTTGCGAGAGTCGTTAACGTCTTGGCTGGCCCAGACTTTTTCATATTGGTCATATTGGAACGTGGCAGTGTATGTGTTGATTTCAATTGTGCATCCTTGCTTCTGAAACCGGTCCGAATATTCCAGCGCGGCGCTCTTGTTCTCATGGTTGGGGTTTTCGCAAAAAGTCCTTACGACCTCAAGGAACTCACGGGCTGATTTCTGGCTGAGGCTTGCCGTTGCTTCGGGGCCTTGGAGCAGGTAATCCGTCCAATCATCATATGATCCCTCCAGAGCGACGCGGCATTCTTTGCTGGCCCTGATCTCTGCATCACTCAAGCTATTGAACCGGCGAAACTCAGCGAGTTTTTTACCCCAACGTATTGATCCTACTTGAGCAAAAGCCAAGCGGCATCTGATCAGCCCTTTGATGGTCTCTTTTCCGGCACTATAGGCTTCGCAGTTGCCACTCGCGACTCCATCGGGGCCGGGTATGTTTTTGAACTGCGGATAAGTTTGTTCTGTCGCCGCCTGCGCTTGTGCTTTAGTGGCGAAAAATCCAAGAACAAGCAGAAATATGGATGCACATATGATTCTGGTCATGGTTGACTTCCCCCAAAGTTTGCCAACGCGCAAAGCCAGGATGATGACCGGAGCGTTGATATGACCTTTACAGTGACCTCCATCCTATATTCCCAATCTCAAGGAACTCAAGTGGGTTCTGTTGTCCAAGCGTCAGTGCATGACCTATTTCGAATAGTCGGCTCCGGTCACAAAACGACCCGTTACCTTGCCTTGGGGCAAAGGCCCCTTACCTCATGTGGGAACAGATAATTAAGGGGACAGGATATGGCAGCCGCAGACCAGAAACCATTAGGGTCGGGATTTCACGCAAAATCAACAGCCGCAGAGGTGCTTGAAGGCATAGACCTCGCTGGCAAGAATATTATTGTGACCGGCGGCTATAGCGGCATCGGGCTTGAAATGGTGCGCGCGCTGGTGAATGCGGGTGCTGCTGTCACCGTGCCCGCCCGGCGGCCTAAGGCCGCGACTGAAGCGCTTGCGGGCATTTCCGGCGTGACGGTCGCGGCGATGGACCTGGCGGATATCGCCTCCGTGCGTGCGTTCGCCGAAGCCTATGAAGCGACAGGCAAGCCGCTTCATATCCTGATCAATAACGCGGGCATTATGGCCTGCCCGGAAACCCGCGTGGGGCCGGGCTGGGAAGCCCAGTTCGGGGTCAATCACCTGGGGCATATGGCGCTCACGCTTGGTTTGTTGCCTGCGCTTCGGCGTGCGAACGGGGCGCGGGTCATTGCCCTGTCGTCCACGGCCCATATCATCACAGATGTGATCTGGGACGACATTCATTTCGAGCGCACCGAATACGATAAATGGAAAGCCTACGGCCAATCCAAAACAGCCGACGCCCTGTTTGCCAACGCGTTTGACCGGCGCGAGGCGGCAAACGGTATCCGCGCCTTTTCCGTGCATCCCGGCGGCATTTTCACGGACCTACAGCGTCACTTGCCGGAGGAGGAAATGGTCGCGCTGGGGTGGAAAAACGCTGACGGCACGGTGCCTGACCGCATCAAGGCCATGTTCAAAACGCCCGAGCAGGGTGCCTCGACCGCCGTATGGGCCGCGACCTCGCCGAAGCTTGACGGCATGGGCGGCCTTTACTGCGAGGATGCCGACATCGCGCAATTGGGCAATGAGGACAGCCAGCGGTGGGAACATGTCCGTGCCTGGGCGTGCGACGAGGCGAACGCCGACAAACTGTGGGCGCTCAGTGAAGAGATGCTGGCTAAGACCTAAACATGGTCGGGTGACAAGGGCGCTTTACGGGGCTGCATTCCAATAGGGTGCCGCATACTGTTCCGCAGCATCCTCAGGTTCGACGTTCCAACTTTTCTGGTTGCTATATCGCCCAAAGAAAAACTCTCGCCGCTTATGGTCGCTGAAAACCAGAATGCCTTTGGCTTCTGCCTCGGTATACAGCCTGCCCAGCGCCTCAATGGGCGTTGGCAAAGCATCCACAGAGGCAAAGATGAAGCCATCCTTTGTCAAGACGCTGGTTGGGTTCTCCGCAAACTGCTCGCGCATTTTACGGTCAAAGGCGCCATCCGGAATGTTATATTTACCGCCAGGGTATTGGCTTTCGATACACAAATACCTTAGCCACTCGGATACCTTTTCAGTGCCATGGTTCGTGACCTTAGGGGTTGGCTTCCTGATGTCCGCGATGAGGTCACCCATCTGATCCAGCATTTTCTGAATGCCGGGCAGCTGATTGTCTTTTTTTCTGTAGGCGTTTAGTGCCCGTTCCAGCCCGCTGGCCCACCAGGACCGATAGGCTGACAACTCGGCGTCAGTTGGCGTAGTCCGGCACTGCGGGAACATGATTTCAACAAGTTTGGCTTCAGCGGTGGACCTGAACCGGTTGGTTGAGATGTTGAACCGGTGCTTCTTCTTGGATTTTTTTGGCAGAAAATCTTTCTGGTAGTAGGCGACGCCCTGTATCTGGGCGATTTCGTCCTTCTTCTTCGCAAAAGCTGCGCCTGAAAGGCCCAGTGTCAGAGCCGCAACCAGAAAAAGCGTACTGATCCTCATGATATTCCCCAAAGCCAAATGAGCATTTCTGTACTGCTAACAATAAGGAAATCGGTATGGCTCGCAACCTGAAACTGGGATTAGCCTCAAACTGTCGCTTGATAGAGCGTTACCGGGATGCCGCCGTGGGAAAAGCGGGTTTTGGCTTTTCGGAACGGCAGGCCGGTTGCCCGCGCCAGCTCGTCATTGTTGGTCACAATCCCTACGCGCCAGCCCTTGAAGCCCTCGACAAGGGTTTTCCCGAGCGCCTGGTAAAGGTTCCTCAGCTTCTTCACTTCGCCGATCCGCATGCCGTAAGGCGGGTTGATGATCACAAGGCCCGGTTCGCCTTCAGGCGCCACCAGCTCACTCACCGTCTTTCGCTCGAATGCAGTCACGTCCGCCACGCCCGCGCGCTCGGCGTTCGCGGTGCTCATCTTGATGGCGCCGCCGTCGCGGTCGAAACCGAAGAAGCGGGCGCTTTTTTCAGCGGCACTCGGCAGGGCTTCCTTCAGGTTTACGAATGCCTCAAGATCGAATGTCGCCAGATGCTCGAACGCGAAGGAACGGCTGCGCCCGGGCGCCAGGCCCATGGCGATCTCCGCAGCCTCAATCACAAAGGTGCCGGACCCACACATGGGGTCCACCACCGGCTCCTGCCCCCTGTAGCCGCATTCGCGCAGCAACAGCGCCGCCAGCGTCTCGCGCATCGGCGCCTTGTTCACCGCTTCCTTGAAGCCGCGCTTGTGGAGGCCGTCGCCAGATGTGTCGACGCTGATGGTGCACAGGTCATCGAAGATGCGGACCTTGATGCAGACATCGGCGTCGGCAGAAATCGTGCCGCCGAACTCTTCAGTGATGGCAGTCTCAATGCGCTCTGCCGCCGCCTTATGGTGATAGATGCGCGACTTCTTGCAGGTGGCCTCCACGCGCACGGGCACGTCAGGCTTGAGCGTGTCGCCCCACGGGAACCGCCGCGCGGCCTTATCAAGCTTGGCCAGGTGCATCACCCGGAAAGCGCCCAGGCGCACCAGCACCTGGCTGGCGCCGCGCAGCATAAGGTTGGCCCGCCACACGTCGACCCAGTTGCCCATCACCGTCACGCCGCCCTTGTCCACCTTCGCGCCTTTAAAACCGAGCGCGCGCGCTTCCGCGCACAGCGCGGCTTCAAGGCCGGGCACGGTTACCAGGAAAATCTCTAAGTCAGCATTTGTGTTCATTGCGACTGACTACCCTTTTTTGATCAAACCGTCGAGCTTCATTGTGTCTGGGTCAGATAACCTGCAAGGGAATTTGGATAGTGTGGCCAGAACCTGACCGAAGTTCCTGCTGAAATGTGTTTGACCGTTACAAAAAAGCGGAGCAAGGCCCTGTCGCAACAGACAGTTAGCCAAAGATGACGTCCTTCGCCATGCGAGAGAGCTGTGGGGCGCAAAGGGTAACCATTTGCAGCAAGGTGATCCCTGCATGGGGAGATCACCGAGTGCTTTTCGCAAAATTGACATTGACTGGCCATGTCCGGACTGTGAAGCCGTTCAGGACCAACCAGAGCCGTTCAGTTTTGTCAAATCAGGAAATCAATATCCGCCACATCAGTGGTGGACAGTCCGACAAGGAACACGCTTGTGCCGTCCGACAGTTGGAGTAGCAGGCCGGAAGTGTCCCCATCAGTTACATCGCTCGCCACATCAGCCAGATCAAAATCGTCAGTAAAGCCCAATTGTGAGATGTTCAGCACATCTTCGTCGACATCGAAATCGCTGATGCGGTCATTGCCCGAGGTTGCGGTAAAGCCGAAGCTGTCGGCACCATTGCCGCCTGTCAGCGTATTGTCCGTCGTCAGACCATTTGAGACAGGTTATCTCCATTGATCAGGAGGATTGGTCTCAGGTTTGTGTTTCAGTTTAGGCAGCTTGCATCTGGTGAAGCAAGCGTCTTTGCCT
>Ga0209273_10001468_pt1 | contig 21055 bp, 19 predicted proteins | sample tdAd471_FD_187126 | JGI IMG/M metagenome (GOLD analysis project Ga0209273, IMG submission 187126) | Marine sediment microbial communities from the Atlantic coast under amendment with organic carbon and nitrate - tdAd47.1 (SPAdes)... | ecosystem: Environmental > Aquatic > Marine > Coastal >...
CCCATTTGTGGGATAACAATATCTTCGATTGCCATGTTTCGGGGCTCCTACCCTGATTAAACCGTGAGTGCCTGATCGATGAGCGCTTCCTGCTCGGCTGCATGCTTGGATGCAAGGCCGGTTGCGGTTGCAGCGCTCGCCGCGCGACCAGCATAAACCGGACGCGTCACGGGCAGTTTGATTTCAGTGAACAATTCCTCGAGAAGCTCGTGGATATAGGACCAGCTACCCATATTGCGGGGCTCTTCCTGGCACCAGACGATGCTTTCGACATTCTTGAAGCGTTTCATTTCCTTGGCGATTGCCTTGGCCGGGAACGGATAAAGCTGCTCTACACGCATCAGGTAGGTATCGTCCTGCTCGCGCTTGTCACGCTCGTCCAGCAGGTCATAGTAAACCTTGCCCGAACACAGCACGACACGCTTGATCTTGTCGTCCGACTTCAGCTTGATTGAACCGCTGTTCGCATCTTGCGCATCATCCCACAGAACACGGTGGAACTGTGACCCTGGACCAAAGTCTTCCAACTTTGATACACAGCGCTTGTGCCGCAGAAGCGATTTCGGCGTCATCATCACCAAAGGCTTGCGGAACGGACGGTGCATTTGGCGCCGCAGAATGTGGAAGTAGTTTGCAGGCGTGGTGCAGTTGGCAACTTGCCAGTTGTCTTCAGCAGACAGCTGCAGATAACGCTCAAGCCGTGCGGATGAGTGCTCAGGCCCCTGGCCTTCATAGCCGTGCGGCAGCAAAAGCACGAGGCCGGACATCCGAAGCCACTTGGCTTCCGCCGAACAGATAAACTGGTCGATGATGATCTGGGCACCGTTCGCAAAGTCACCGAACTGGCCTTCCCAAAGGGTCAGGCTGTTTGGCTCTGCCATCGAATATCCATACTCGAAGCCCATCACGCCGAACTCGGACAGGTGACTGTCCAGCACGGTGAAGTTGGCGTCCGGGTTGATATCCTGAAGCGGGATGTAACGGTCTTCCGTTTTCTGGTCCACGAACACAGCATGACGCTGGCTGAAAGTGCCGCGGCCGCAGTCCTGGCCGGACAGGCGCACACCGTAGCCTTCGCGCAGGAGCGTGCCGAACGCCAGCGCCTCTGCCGTCGCCCAGTCAAAGCCCTGACCGTCTTCAAACATCTTGTGCTTGGCATCAAGCACCCGCTTGAGCGTGCGGTGAATGTTGAACTTCTCAGGATAGCTGGTGATCTGCTCGCCCACTTCGCGCAGCATGATCTCAGACACACCGGTTTCAGCGCGGCGTTTTTCATGGTCCTTGTCGGCAAGGCCAAGGCCTTCCCATTTACCTTCGAACCAATCGGCCTTGTTAACGCGGTATTCCTTGGCAGCTTCGAATTCATCTTCAAGATAGCTGATGAATTCATTTTCCATCTGCTCGAACTTCTCAGCCGTGATCACACCTTCAGCGACAAGGCGATCAGCGTAAATCTTCACCACACTTGGATGGTTTTTGATTGCCGCATACATCAGTGGCTGCGTGAAGGCAGGCTCATCCGATTCGTTGTGACCAAAGCGGCGGTAGCAGATCATGTCGATCACCACATCGCGCTTAAAGGTCTGGCGGAATTCGGTTGCGATCTTGGCGGCGTAGGTTACGGCTTCAGGATCATCGCCATTCACGTGGAAGATCGGTGCCTGCACCATCTTGGCCACGTCGGACGGGTATGGGCTCGAACGCGCAAACTGCGGGCTGGTGGTGAAACCAATCTGGTTGTTCACAATGAAGTGGACTGTGCCGCCCGTGTTGTAGCCGCGAAGGCCGGACATGCCGAAGCATTCCGCCACGATGCCCTGGCCTGCAAAGGCCGCATCACCATGCAGCAGAAGCGACAGCGTAGTCTCACGCTTGGTATCTTTCTTCTGCTCCTGCTTGGCGCGGGTTTTACCAATCACAACAGGGTTCACAGCCTCAAGGTGCGACGGGTTCGCATTGAGCGACAGGTGAACCTTGTTGCCGTCAAATTCACGGTCGGCGCTGGTGCCCAGGTGATATTTCACGTCACCGGAACCCTGTACGTCATCAGGCTTGAACGACCCACCGTGGAATTCGTTGAAAATGGCGCGGTAAGGCTTTGCCATCACGTTCGCAAGAACGTTCAGGCGGCCGCGGTGCGGCATGCCGATCACGATTTCATCAAGACCAAACTGGCCGCCGGTTTTCATCACGGCTTCAAGAGCGGGCACCATGGCCTCGCCACCATCAAGGCCGAAACGCTTGGTGCCAGTATATTTCTTGCCTAGGAAGCGTTCGAACTGAACCGCTTCGATCAGCTTGTTCAGGATCGCGATCTTGCCGCGGTCGGTGAACTGGATTTCCTTGTCACGACCTTCGATCTGGCGCTGGATCCAGGCCTTCTCTTCTGGGTCATTGATATGCATGAACTCGACACCCAGGTTCGAACAGTAAGTCCGCTTCAGGATTTCGAGGATTTCACGCACCGTTGCGGTGTTCAGCCCCAGAACGCCGTCCATGAAGATCGGGCGGTCCATGTCGGAAGGGCCGAAACCATAGGTTTCCGGCTGCAGTTCAGGGTGAACCTTCCGCTCTTCAAGCCCGAGTGGGTCCAGGTTGGCTATCAGATGGCCGCGCACCCGGTAGGTGCGCACCATCATCAGCGCACGGATACTGTCAATCGTCGCGGCCCGGATATCTTCCTGGCTCAGCTTGGCACCTGCAGGCGCCGGCTTGCTGGCATCCTCGATGAACATGTCGGAGCCATCAAGGCCTGTCGTCAGGTCGTCGTCAGGGCGAAGCGGCCAGTCAGTCCGCGCCCAGCTTGGGCCCGATTTGCCGACACCGGCTTCCAATGCGTCGAAATATTGTTGCCAGCCTTCATCAACGGAAGATGGGTCAGCCGTATATTGCTCGTAGAGCGATTCCACAAACTGTGGGCTGACACCTTCCAAGGCGGCGATGCGATCCATATCTGCACCCATGGGCAATTTGGCGCGGCACTTTGAGGCCGCGCCCCCTTCTTTAACGGTTAACCGTTGATTGCTTTCAGAAGCGTTGTACCAAGCGCAGCCGGGCTGTCGGAAACAACGATACCAGCCGACTTCATGGCTTCGATCTTGTCTTCAGCACCGCCCTGGCCACCGGAAACGATAGCGCCAGCGTGGCCCATCGTGCGGCCCGGAGGCGCCGTACGGCCAGCGATAAAGCCTGCAACAGGCTTCTTCACTTTGCTTTGCTTCAGGAACTCGGCCGCTTCTTCTTCCGCGGAGCCGCCGATTTCACCGATCATGATGATCGAATGCGTGTCCTCGTCACCCAGGAACATGTCCAGGCAATCGATGAAGTTGGTGCCGTTAACCGGGTCACCACCAATACCGATACAAGTGGATTGGCCAAGGCCTGCAGCCGTTGTTTGCGCAACCGCTTCATAAGTCAGCGTACCCGAGCGGGATACGATGCCCACGTTACCTGGCTTGTGAATGTGACCAGGCATGATGCCGATCTTGCACTGGCCCGGTGTGATCACGCCTGGGCAGTTCGGGCCAACGAGGCGGGTTTTGGAATTCTTCAGAGCGCGCTTCACGCGAACCATATCCAGAACCGGAATACCCTCAGTGATACAGATAACCAGCTCGATCTCGGCGTCAATCGCTTCAAGGATCGAATCGGCCGCGAACGGAGGCGGCACGTAAATTACAGAAGCGTTGGCATCTGTTGCTTCACGTGCATCACCAACTGTGTTGAACACTGGCAGGTCCAGGTGCTTCATGCCACCTTTGCCCGGCGTTACACCGCCAACCATGTTGGTGCCGTATGCAATAGCCTGCTCAGAGTGGAACGTGCCCTGGGCACCAGTGAAGCCCTGACAGATTACTTTAGTGTCTTTACCTACGAGTACAGACATTACGCGGCCTCCTTCACAGCTTTTACAATCTTCTCGGCTGCGTCATTCAAATCGTCGGCAGAAATAATCGGCAGGCCACTATCAGCCATGATCTGCTTGCCAAGTTCTACGTTGGTGCCTTCCAGACGGACCACAAGTGGAACGCTAAGCGCCACTTCGCGGGCTGCCGCCACAACACCTTCCGCGATCACATCACAGCGCATGATGCCGCCGAAGATGTTGACCAAGATGCCTTCCACATTGTCGTCAGACAGGATGATCTTGAAGGCTTCGGTTACACGCTCTTTGGTCGCGCCACCGCCAACGTCCAGGAAGTTGGCAGGCTCGCCGCCCTTCAGCTTGATGATGTCCATGGTGGCCATTGCAAGGCCAGCACCGTTCACCATGCAGCCGATGGAACCATCGAGGCTGATATAGTTGAGGTCGTATTTGGAGGCTTCGATCTCTTTTGGATCTTCTTCCGATTCGTCCCGAAGTTCGCGCACGTCCGCGTGGCGGAACAGGGCGTTGCCGTCGAAGGACATTTTGGCGTCGAGAACGATCATCTTGTCGTCTTCGGTCAGAACCAGTGGGTTCACCTCGAGAAGTGATGCGTCGAGGTCGGTATAGGCAGCGTAAAGCGAGCTAACAACCTTCATGCATTCTTTCGCTGCGGCGCCTTCAAGGTTCAGGCCAAAGGCCACCTTGCGGCAGTGGAAAGGCTGCAGGCCGGTTGCCGGATCAATCGTAATGGTCACGATTTTCTCTGGCGTGCTTTCGGCTACTTCCTCAATGTCCATGCCGCCTTCAGTGGAGGCCATGATGGCAAGCTTGCCGGAAGCCCGGTCAAGGAGCATGGACAGGTAGAATTCGCTTTTGATCGCGCAACCGTCTTCAACATAAACTCGTTTCACCTCTTTGCCCTCTGGGCCGGTCTGGTGCGTCACGAGCGTTTTGCCGATCAGGTCTTTTGCAACGGCTTCAACATCGTCGAGCGATTTGACAACCTTCACGCCGCCCGCTTTACCGCGGCCACCAGCGTGAATTTGCGCTTTCACAACCCAAACCGGGCCGCCAAGCTTTTTCGCTGCGTCGACAGCTTCCGCCGCCGTATAGGCAACACCGCCTTCAAGGACGGGAGCGCCGTATTTTTTCAGCAGGCCTTTCGCCTGATATTCATGGATATTCATCTGTCCAAGAGCTCCTTGGGGGCTTCTAGAGTTTCAGCTTATGAGCCGAGCGATGGGTCAATATTGATGCAAGCTTCCATCAGACCCTTCACGGCATCTACGGAATGATCGAAGCCGGACTTTTCTTCGCCCTGCAGTTCGATCTCCACTACTTTTTCCACGCCATTCTCGCCGATCAGCACCGGTACGCCAACATACATGCCGTCAAGACCATATTCGCCAGACAGGTATGCAGCAACCGGCAGCAGGCGGCGCTTGTCTTTAAGGTAGCTTTCCGCCATCTCGATCGCGCTTGTTGCAGGCGCGTAGAAAGCAGAACCGGTTTTCAGAAGACCAACGATCTCTGCGCCGCCGTCACGGGTGCGCTGAACGATCTGGTCGATTTTCTCCTGCGTGGACCAACCCATTTTGATCAGGTCCGGAACCGGAATACCGGCAACCGCGGAATAGCGGGTCAACGGCACCATGGTGTCGCCGTGGCCGCCCAGCACAAACGCTGTTACGTCTTGTACGGAAACATTGAATTCTTCGGCCAGGAAGGTGCGGAAACGGCTGCTGTCAAGCACGCCAGCCATGCCGCAAACCATGTTGGTTGGCAGACCAGAGAATTTCTGCAGCGCCCAAACCATGGCGTCCAGCGGGTTGGTGATACAAATAACAAAGGCATCTGGCGCATATTTGCCGATGCCTTCACCAACTGATTTCATAACCTTGAGGTTGATGCCGAGAAGGTCATCGCGGCTCATGCCAGGCTTACGCGGGACGCCGGCTGTCACAATAACGACATCTGCGCCTGCGATATCGGCATAATCGTTCGCGCCCTTAAGGGAGGCATTATAACCTTCAACCGGTGCGCTTTGGGCGAGGTCGAGGGCTTTACCCTGCGGCAGGCCTTCCGCGATATCGAAAAGAACCACATCGCCCATTTCCTTGAGCGCTGCGAGGTGTGCAAGAGTACCACCGATCTGGCCGCTGCCGATCAATGCAATTTTTTTACGTGCCATGAGAATGCTCCAGCCAATTTTTTTGGGGGCCACTTAAAGAGTAACCGCATACTGAAAAACAAAGAATATTCTGGGAGGTAACTAGCGCGTTTACCCTGCTCAGACAAGCCATTTACGGTATACCTTCCACACTATATCTTTATGAATCGTTACATTATTGGGTTTTTGGTGCCGTTGGTGTTCCTTTTTCATAGACCAGCCATGCGTCCTGGTCATAGCTACTACCCTATTTTTACACATCTTTAAGATTCTTGCGCATATCCGCCGCCCGAGTCTCTGTTTGTGACGATTGAGCGCACCATATTGCCAACAGAAATTTCTCCCGCTATGGGAGGGGTGGGGATGAAAACAATATTGGAAACCGACAACCATGGTTGATGTCAGAATTGACGCGCGTCACGACCCGGTGGCTTTGGGCAAAATCCTGCAAACGGAAGGCCGCCTGCAGGTGCCGAACTTCTTTCCGGAAGACGTGGCGGAAAAGCTGTATGGCCTCCTGCGCACCAACCCGACATGGTTTACCGCCTATAATGAAGGCGAAAGTTTCTATGAAGTCCCGCAGTCCGAGGTCGCGGGCCTTAGCCCGGCACAACAGCAACAATTCTGGCGCGTGATACAGAAAGGCGCCCGCGAGGGCTTTCAGTATTTCTTCCAGCAATATTATATTTCGGAAGCCGTGCAGCAGGGCCGCGAAAGCGGGCACCCCCTGCATTTCATGCATGACTTTGTCAATTCTGAACCGGTTCTTGAGTTCATGCGCACGCTGACGGGCGAGCAGAAAGTGCGCTATATCGACAGCTTCGCCAGCCAGTATGTAGCCGGCAACTTCCTCACCCGCCATGACGACACCCACGCCACTGACGACAGGGTCGCGGCCTATGTGATTTCCATGACCAAGGATTGGAAGGCCGACTGGGGCGGCAACCTGGTGTTCTATGACGAGGACGAAAACATCACCGGCGGCTTCAAACCCACCTTCAACAGCCTGAATATCTTCCTGGTGCCACAGCCCCATGCGGTAACAGTCGTATCGCCGTTTGCCGGCGACCGCCGCACCAGCTTCCTCGGGTGGGTGAAGCGGTAGGAATGCTAAGGCTAGAACCCGAGACCAAGTTGCTTAGGGGCGTCCATTCGAAGCACACCAACCAGCAACCACTGTTTTGGTCTTTGCGAATGCGTTCCAAGCGCAAATGCCATACCCTTCGCAGGATATTCTTCCCCAAATCTCTCTTGCATCAGTTTTAGAGCAGCAATCTCTCCGTAAGCCCTTCTCCAGTTGAAGAATGTTGCGTCAGTCTCCCAGTCACCGCATTCATGATTTCTCTGAACTCCTGTTTCGTCAGTCCACCGATAGCGGAATTCGTAAGGGCATGGGTTCAATGCCTCCACAGAGTCACCAAACAAGCTCCCTTGATCAGCGGCTAGGTCATAGACTGCTTTCTCCCTATCCAACACTGATTGGGACTTCTTTGTGATCTTCAGCGTGGCCTGCTGAGGCCTTAGAAGCGCGAGGGTCATTCCTTTCGCCTCAGCCTCTTCAATCGATGGCTGCAATGCAGCTTGCAGAATGCTTTGCCGCCCCGAAGCTTTGGCCTTTTCCGCTACCTTTATTGTTTCCTCTTGAACATGACGACTTTCAGCACGGGGATCATTCTTGGCGACATACCAATCATATTCCACCCAATCCCATCTACCGAATTGTTGTTCCTTCTTTAGCCGTCTGAATGGAACTGGGAACAGTCGAGCCCAAGTCCCATCGGAGTTAAGACCTGCGCAACAAACGGTTTCTACATACTTATCACTGGCATGAGGCCGTGCTTTGACCAGCACGAGGGTTTTGGCTTTATTCAGCTGCAAGCAATCTCTCCGCTATTCCTTCTTGAACACCCAGGTGTTGCACCTTGGTTTCTAGAATAGCGGAAATTTTACTCGCAACAATAGAGCGATGGCAATTGATTGGATCGCGTTCATAGCAAAGAAGGCAGGACGCACTTTTTCCAACAATCTCTATCGCATCAGCGAGGTGCTGCTGTGCTTTTTCTGTCTTAAGGTGGGCATTGAAAATTTTTCGGAATTTCGGAAAATCGCCACTTCTGGCCGCCTCACGGCCATCCTTGGGATCACCCAGCCCTTTCAGGTGAACATATTCTATCCCTGCGCCTTCGAGAGCTGCAGCAAGAGCGTTCTTCGAAAAACCCTTTCTTCGAGATACAGGCACATCACGAATATCAAGTAGCACATTCACGCCTACTCGCTTTAAGCTTGCGAGAAAGTCCTGCAAATCTGCGCCTTCATATCCGATAGTAAATAACATCTTAGATCCTAACTAATACTCGATGCCCCAATGAATCAGATGGGCGCGTCAAAGTCAAACGACGATATTGAATTGCCCTATTCCACCTTCCCGTGGCCGCGGTGCAGATAGTCTTCTGACTGCATTTCCATCAACCGAGAGACCGTGCGCTCGAACTCAAAATGCCCGTCCCCGGCTTCATAAAGGTCCGCGGGCGGCACGGCGGCGGAGCACAGGAATTTCACGCCGTGCTCATAAAGCGCATCGATGAAAGTGACAAACCGCTTGGCCTCATTTCGGTTTTCCTGCCCCATTTGCGGGATGGCCACCATAATCACCGTATGGTAGGCGCGGGCAATCGCCAGATAGTCAGCTGACCCCAGCGGGTTGGCACACAGCCTCTTGAAACTGAACACCGCCACGCCGCGCGCGGCCTTGGGCACGAAAAGCTTGCGGCCCTGAACGGTCAGCTCATCCGACGGCACCTTGTCGCGGTTTTCAACGTCCCGGTCAGTCAGGCGGAAGAAGGCTTCCGACAGCAGGTCCGTCGTCTCGTCATTGATCGGCGTATAATAGGTGGCCACACCCTTCAGCCGGTCGTAGCGGTAATCCGTCGGGCCATCGAGCGGCACCACATCAAACTGGTTCTTGATCATCTCAATGAAAGGCAGGAACAGCTGCCTGTTGAGCCCGCCCTTATAAAGGTCATCCGGCACCCGGTTTGATGTGGCCACAATCACCACGCCGCGCTCGAGAAGCTCTTTATAGAGCCGCCCCAGCACCATGGCGTCGGCAATGTCGGTTACCTGCATTTCGTCAAAGCACAGAAGCGTGGCTTCCATGGCGATCTGGCGAGCCACCGGCGGGATCGGGTCATCGGCTGTAGCACGCCCGCCCCTAGCCGCCCGCTCCTTCGCCGACAGGCCGCGCCATTCCTTCAGCCGCGCGTGGATATCCAGCATGAATTCATGGAAGTGCACGCGCTTCTTGGCCTTCACCGGCGCGAGCTCGTAAAACAGGTCCATCAGCATGGACTTGCCGCGCCCCACACCGCCATAGACATAAAGCCCTTTCGGCACGCCCTTTTCATTGTTGCCCCATTTGAACAGGGTTGAAAGACGCCAGCTTTTGATCGACAGGCTGCGGGCCTTCCCCGCCACTTCCGGATAGTCCAGAAGGTCATGATACAGCCGCTCGAAATGCTTCAGCACCCTGAGCTGGTCATCGTCTGCGCGCACCTCGCCCTCGCGCTCCAGGCGGCGGTAGGCTTCCAGCGGTGTCTCGGTTGTGGCCACAAGTGTCTCCAGCCAATGGATGGTGTTTCTTCTTCCCTAGCACGGCAGGGAAAATCCTCAAGCCAAAATCCCACCATGGCCCACCGCCAAGAAAAAAGGCCCACCGACGGATCGGCAGGCCCCTTTTCAGTCTTTTGGCCGCGGCCTTAGAAGGCGGCGTTCACACCAATGATGATACCAGTGCTGTTGGCATCGATATCACTATGGGTCGTACCCGGTGCCTGGTTGCCGCCGCTGATGAAGTTAAGCGGCGCATAGCCGTTGGTGCGCACCAGTTCGGCAAAGCCCTTGACGCTTGGGCTCAGGAAATGTGCCAGACCAAGAACCCACTGGTCCTGACGCCTCCATGGCGAACCCTCCGGGCCAGAGATAAAGCTGCTGAACTCCAGCGACAGATCGGTCGGCTTGTCGTTCATGGCAAAGGAATATTTGCCGCCGATGCCGAAGCTAGTGACCTTGCTTGCCGGGAACGCATCCAAAGGTGGGGTTGGGTTGAAGGTGCCCGGCCATTCTTTGGTGGTTTTGGCAAACTCACCCATCACCAGGAACGGACCTGACTTGAACTGGCCATAGGCAGCCCATGCCGGATTGACTTCGTTACAGGCGGTGAAATGCACCACAGGGAATGGCTGGCAGTAAGCCGTTCCGCGCTGGTAGGAGCCACCAACCATGGCGAAACCGTCCGTGCCGAACTCATGCGTATAGTTGGCATCAATCACATAGTTGTTCAGCTTGCTTGGGACAGTTGTACCATTGTTATGCACATTCGCGCTGCGGAACTGTGCGCCGCCCTGAACTGCTTCAAACGACATGTTCAGGCCATTGTCGGCGTAAGTAACCTTGGCGCCATAGGCGAGGCCGCCAAAGGCGTGCCATACAGTTGAAGCCGTGAAGGGGTTCACCGTGTCTGTCAGGCCAAATGGCGTCGCCATTTTACCGAGCGTCAGGTAAACAGGTGACTTTTCAAGGTTACCAAGAACCACATACCCCTTGCGGAGCTGAACCTGGTTGCGGCCAAGAGCAGTGATGGTACCGGCGCCAAAGCTTTGCTCTGGGTCATAGAGCATTTCGGCGTAGGTGGTGATCCAGTCACCGAGTGTGGCAGTCACGCTCAGCTGGGCGCTGTGAATCACAGCTTCGCTCACGTCTTTTTGCTGCTGGTTGTTTGGTGTTGGATGGCGCATCAAATAGCCGAACTTGTTTTCGGTGTTGCTGTGCCAATAATCAGCAATAGCCGTTACCGCGCCGCCAAGCGTAACCGTGTTGTCAGCCAGTTCACCCGAACGGCGGGCTTCCAGAAGCAGTTCCTGCTTGCGGTTGATGTTGGTTGTTGGGTCCAGCATCTTGTAGGACAGATTGCTATTGATGCTGACCACATCAACGTCAAGGATGTCGCCGGCGCCTTTGGACGCAGGCTTTCTTTCACTTGCGTCGGCCACCGCGACTTCCTGCATGCCAGCAGCGCCACCATCCTGTTTCAGCGCATTCACTTCACGCTTCAGCGCTGCGTTTTCCTGCTCCAGGCGCTCAAGGCGCGCCAGGATCTGGGCCAGCTTGTCATCATCGGTTGCTTGAACCGATACCGTCGCCGTCATGGCGGTTGTTGCCATCAGGCCAGCTGCGAACATGCGCCGCGCCAGACCTGTGGAAGAAGATTGGGGCTTCCTATTATTCGTAAATTTCATCAATTCTTGCCTTTTGGGATGCACTGTCAAAACAAGTCTTGAAAGCGCATTTATTTTCGCTTTTTTTGGGGAATACTCGAACTCATGCCTAGTAAGGGCAAGTTGTACTTATTCCATCGCCCCTGTAAATCAAACCCTTATTTTTTATAATAAATTTAGGTGAATTGTATTTTGTCACCTATCCGTAAAAACGCGAATGCGACGCAACTCTATCAGGCCATTTCATCGACAATAAAGTTGGCCATTTGCTTGACCGGGCGCCACTTCGCCTTATTCAAAAAAGGGAAGGCCCAGCCGCTGAATACACCCTCTGTCGAATTGACGAACGCTGGACCAACCGACCAGTAAAGGACCGACCTGATGCCAGCAGCCTCCCGTATCATCCCCATGCCCGGCGTGAAGAATTTCCGCGACATGGGCGGCTACAAAGGGGCGGACGGACGTACCATGCGCTGGGGCAAGCTGTACCGGTCAGGGCACTGGGCTGAATTCACCGGCAACAGGGAAACTGCTGCATCGGCTTATGGCATCACCACCGTTGTGGATTTCCGGTCTGACGCCGAAAAGAAACGCCACCCGGTGGGCTGGCCAGACGGCTGGGCGCCCGCCTACCACGCCACGCCCATTGGCGGAAACGCTGCCGCCTGGGTCCAGGAACTGTATGAACGCCTGTCCACCAGCCCCTTCCCTGCGAAGGAGCTTCGGGACCAGTTCATTCTGGCGTTTGAAACCATCCCGGTCGCGAACGCGGATGGGCTCAAGCGCTTCTTCGACATCCTTGTTGAGGGAGAGACGAGTGACAGCGTGCTGTTTCACTGCACCGCAGGCAAAGACCGCACAGGCATCGCAGGCGCCCTTCTGATGCGGGCACTAGGAGTGGCTGAAGCGGACATCGCAGCAGACTTCCTGATGACCAACGACGCGGTTGATCTGCCCGCTGCAAGCACCGTGATTGCACAGCGCCTTTCTGAAAAAGCGGGCCGCACCATCAACCCGGCTGACGTTCACCCGCTTGTAGGGGTCGAGCCCGCTTTCCTTGAGGCTGCCTATGCCAGCATCGCACGCTCGTTCGGGTCCGTGGAAGATTATCTAACAGGCCCGCTTGGACTGACCGCAGATCGACGTACCCGACTTCAGGACTTATTCCTTGAACGCTGATAGATAAGACCCTCAGACTAATTGGCCTACGGTCAAAGATGCCTCAGGCACCACATAAGGAACGTACGCAACCGCCGCCTTAGATAGGACCGGGCCGGCGATGGAATGCCAACTTCTACTGGCGCTCCTTCTTGTACCGTAAGAACGGGCAGGCGTGATACGCGTTTCTCCGCATCTTGAAACACACAGGCTTCCAGCTCACCCCCCAAGTGCATCAGCCGGTCCCCCACACGAACCATGCCACGCTGCAGCACCACATGAGGCCAAGCTTGCTTCATCCGATCGAAGTGGACACGGGGGCGTACTGATCTGTCGTGCAGGCACATGGCAAACAGTGCAGCTGTAGCGGATCGACTGACCCCAAACTCGCAACAGACCAGCAACCGCGCGTCCGCCGGAACACCCTCAAGGAACTCGATAAGAGGCGCCAAACGCTCTACCGTAGCTCCGGTTTTCTTGTTTACTTCTACATGCAACCTGACTTCCGGCAACACATTGGCGCGACCAAGCCCCTTGCTGCTAAAGTCAACCAGATGGCTTGGGCCATAGGCCTTAGCACGCGCCAGAGCATTATTGTGGTCCGTGATCAAAATCTGCATATCGCCTCCACGCTGGATCAGCATTTTTCCCCGGAGGACGCCCCCCACCTATATGCATGACGCCACCGATGAACTTTTGCCGCAATCGTTGCCCTGTTAGAAAGGCTATTTTTGCCATTTTCCCTCAAGGGTTCAATGGCGCCTTCGATCTGCATCAGAAGGTCTGCCCGGCTTTTGTGCACCCCCGCCCGCAAGATAAGCGGACTATGCTCGCCCCACAGGATGAGCGGCCTAGGCTTTGCCTTTTGAAGCCCCTTGAAATCCTGGCTGTTTTCGATCACCACATCGGCCTAACCAGCACTTCACTCGTCCCGCCCCTTCAGCAGCAGCAACATATCCATCCTGCCGTCAGCCTTCATGGCCGCGATTGCGGCATTGATGCGCGGCAAAAGGTCAGGCCGCGACACATGCACACTGGCGTGCAGATAGCCTTCCGCGCTTATGCCACCAAGCTCAAGCGGCAACGGATTGGTTGCCTGTTCAATTCGGTATTGGAGACCAGTAATGATGCCGATATCAGCGCGGTTCTTGGCTACTAGATTGAGCACATCCCGGTGGTCCCTGCCGTCCAGCCGCACCCCGAAGTGATCCTGCCAGCGGTAATCGAACCCCCGAATACCGGCAACCCTGTATGGCTCAAGGTCTGCTGGCTTGGTGATGACCGCCGCTTCACCCCTGCGGAACACATAATGCGCCCGCGCGTAAAAGATGGGATCGGAAAACAAATGGGTGGCGCGCTCTTCTGGCGTATCGCGATAGATTTTCGGATGACAGCAATCAAGCACAAGATATCCGTCAACAAAGGACCGGCGCTTGCGCTTGGGCGGCAATGAAGTATAGGCCACGTCGATTCCAGCCTCCGCAATGATGGCCTCCCAAACCGGGCCCAAGCCGCTGGTATAGGTGCGTCCAGCGCGCACCGGTTCATCAGCACCGTATGCCGCACCAACTGAGGTGCCGACAACAGTCACCAGCAAGAGACCGACAATGATTGCGATGGCGTCTTTCAAAGAATGCCCCTGGTTACCTGTTCCTCAGGACCATATTGTGCACTATAAGACCTTGCCCAAAAGTGAATATTTATCGACCCACAGAGAAAAGTGGCCTTCCTGGCTTGTTGCCGGGTGCGGATTGGCCCCGGGACAAACCGGTTTGACATGCCCAAAGAAAACGGGCCCCAGAAACTGAGGCCCGTCGTCATGTGGCAATGATTTGCCTGACTGCATCAGTTCGCGCCGCGCAGAACCGGATAGGTCTTCTTCTCGTTTGGCGTATCGTCTTCGCCCGGCTTGTTGCCTGCGTTATCGCTGCTGTACCAATATTCATAGGCAAACAGCCCGTCTTCCCTGCTGGTCAGCGCCGTCATATAATTGTTGATGCCCTGCGACAGTTGAAGGCTGTAATCAAGTGAAACGGCTTCACCAGGATTGAACGGTGTGGTGCACTGCACGTTGCGGAACCACAACATCCAGTCATCCGGTGCTTCGGTGCCCACCGCCGGGATGGATACAGGCGGTTCATTCAGGAACGGCATGATTGCCGACACAGTCGGATACTGCGACGTGGAATGGCAGGACATGCAGCTTGAATTGGGGTTGTCCACCGGGCCGTTCAGGCGCCCGCCCCAACCAAGGTGGCTAGGCGGCAGCTCTGGTTTGCCGTCCACCATACGCTGGTTGATCACGGTTTCCTTCAGTTCCGGATTGATGATGGTTTTGGTTGGCGTCGCATTGTTGGAGCTCATGCGGTAATCCGGGTCATTGCCCCACATCATGCCAACCGGGATCATATTGTCCCACTTGTTGTCGTTGCCGAGCGTGCCGTTATAGACAAACGTGCCGAACACCCAGCCGCCGGTATCGTCCGCCCGCGGGTCGCGCACCATAATATCCATCTGGATCAGGTTAACAGTGGTAACGGACTGGCATTCAGGCAGATTCTGGCTGCACTGCTTGCCGGTGTTGCCCGGGATATCGCCGTTATAAATATAGGCATTCCAGCTGACTGGGTCTTCGAGGTAAGGCACCTCGTCTGCGCCCAGCGTTGTAAACAGCACCTTGCCCACGACTGTGCCAATGGGGAAGCCGTTCCCCGCCTTCATGTAGGAAAGGTCTGGATAGGCGGGTGTCGGCCACACTTGCCCGATGGTGTAACCACCAGGTTCGTTATAGAAGCCCACGGCATAGGCATAGCTTGGCGTTACCTGTTCAGGCGCCAGCATCTGCTTCAGGATCGGGCCCTCTTTTGTCAGGCCATGGAAGCCTTCGCGACCGTTCGGGCCATAATGCTGCCAGGGGATGTGATACCAGTTCCGGACCTTGTTATCTTCAAGATTGAAGCTGTTTTCGATATCGTCCGCGTGGGCGTTGCCTTCGAACACATAATCGCGCACCGCCATGGCATAGGCGTACCAGTCTTCCTTGAAGTCGATCTTCAGGATCTTCTGGATCGCCTTGTCTTTCTTCATGTTCGGCTTTTTGCTTGGATAATCCTGGCTCAGCCTGAAAACACGGCCATCATATACGCCGGGCGAAGGCATCCGCCCGAAATCCGGGAACTGCTGGCCCAGCCGGTCCGGGACATTCAGCCCCTCATAGCGTTCCGCGGTTTTACCGCGGTCATCTGCCACACTGGCACCAAGGGACGCCCCCAAAAGCGCCAGCGCGCCCATACCAAGCCCCAAGCTTTTCCTGAAATTCTGCATTATGCTCCCCTATTTCGCAAAATCGATACAACCGATATAAATGATATGCACAATTTCTGATATTGATTTTTCGCCAATTAGTATCTCAAATGGTTGTAAATGCCATTTATGGGAGACACCTTATGGACACCAATCGCCATTCGAAAACCGGTTCAGAACCAACCCTGAACTTGCCAGACCTGCCCGCTGTGCCCTGGTCCAAATTTGGCGGTGAAGCGCCCAAATTGCTCGCAGGCGAAGCCGGCACACTGCCGTCCGCCGATGTGGTGGTCATCACCTGGGCGGAAGCCGAATGGGCCGCCATGCAGCAGGTGTTTGTGGAAAGCGGCACAACCATGCCCTATAGCGCCAGGAATACCAGCAAGTGGGACGATTGGTACCGGTACGACTGGGACATGCCGTCAGGCACCTGGCCGCAATATTGGGACTATTGGGGCGAATACCGCCTTGTGGAGGTGCGCGGCAAAAAGGTGCTGCTGTTCAAGTCGAACACCCACCTGGACTGGCCGGGCCAGAGCTACCTGGAACAGATGACCAGCCAGCTTCTTTCCGCCACGGGCGCTCCTCTTCTGCTGTCCATCGGCACGGCGGGCGGCGCCGAACTGCATGACCATGAAGGCACGGTGCGCGTGGTCTCAAGCGGCCAGATTTACGACACCCACTATCCAAATGACCCGTCAAAATGGGCCACTTACTATTGCGATTGGACGGCAAACGACAGCTTCCTGGCGAAAGGCGCTTTCGCGGACAACCTGATGCCCATCCCGACAACGAAAAGCGACCTTGAAAGCCTGGCCGCCGCGTTTGAGGGCGGCAAATACAGCCTGAGCGAACTGGACGCGAACGGCCTGTGCTTCGGGGACGCCAAGGTTCAGGTACATGACATGACACCCAACAAGCAACCGCTTGTCACCACCGCTACCTTCGTGGTGGCAACCAACGCCGCAGACTCACCGTTCGCGGACAAGGCAGTTGTTGAGATGGATGACGCCATCCTTGGCAAGGTCTGCCATGAGAAGGGCATCAACTTCGGCTTTGTCAGGAACGTGTCGGACCCCGTCCAGAACGCAGACCTTCCTGTCAGCGTGCAAGGTGACTGGGGCGGCGTGATCTACCGCACTTACGGCCTTTACACCAGCTACAACGGCGCGCTGGTGGCCTGGGCCGCGATCTAGGCCCCGCGACAGCCTGACCAACAAAAAAGCCGGGGCCGATGCCCCGGTTACGCCGTTAGGGTTTTGCTTTGAAAAGGTCAAACATCTGCTGGCAGGTCAGCTCGCGGGTCTGTTCAGCAAAGCTATAATAGTCGGGTTTGTCATCAATGCAGACCTGCGCAATCATGGTGAAACCCGTCATGTCATCCACCAAACCGGCGGCAATCCCGGTACTGCCGCTTTCCTTGATGCGGTAAAACAGGTTTGAGCCGCATTTGGCGCAGAAGCCGCGTTCTCCCCATTCCGAAGAGTTGAAAACAGAGATATTTTCTTCGCCCTTGAACTGGACGCTGGTGCCGCATTCAATTTCCATGAAAGGGCCACTGCCCCACTTGCGGCACATGCCGCAGTGGCACACGCCGAAATGTCTTGACGCCGTTTGTGCCGTGAAGCTCACCGCACCGCACAAGCACTTGCCCGAAATATCAACTGCTTCTGTCATCATGTCCCCCACCTGAATTGAAGCTGTAAACATACAATAAAAAAGGCCGGGAAAAACCCAGCCTTTTCAGAGATTGTTTTCGTGGCTCGCTTAACCTTTGCGCTCGACCATCATTTTCTTGATCTCCGCAATCGCTTTCGCCGGGTTCAGACCCTTCGGACATGCGTTTGCACAGTTCATGATGGTATGACAGCGATAAAGCCGGAACGGGTCCTCGAGATGATCGAGGCGGTCGCCCGTTGCTTCATCCCGGCTGTCGATCAGCCAGCGATAAGCCTGCAGCAGAATAGCGGGGCCCAGATACTTGTCACCGTTCCACCAATAGCTTGGGCAGGAGGTGGAGCAACAAGCACACAGGATACATTCATAAAGGCCATCAAGCTTCGCACGGTCTTCGTGAGACTGAAGGCGCTCTTTCTCAGGCGTCGTAGACTGTGTCTGCATCCATGGTTTGATCGAGGCGTATTGCGCATAGAAGTTGGAAAGGTCTGGCACCAGATCTTTCACCACTTCCTGGTGCGGCAGCGGCGTGATCGCCACGTCGCCCTTTGCGTCTTCAATCGCGGTCGTGCACGCCAGTCCGTTCTTGCCGTTGATGTTCATGGCACATGAGCCACACACACCCTCGCGGCAGGACCGGCGGAACGTAACCGTGCTGTCCATCTCGTTCTTGATCTTGATCAGAGCGTCGAGAACCATCGGGCCGCAATTGTCCATGTCCACTTCGAATGTGTCCATGCGCGGGTTTTCGCCATCATCCGGGTTCCAGCGGTACACATGGAAAGCCCTAGTGTTGGATGCCCCTTCCGCCTTGACGGTCTTACCCTTGCCAACGCGGGAGTTTTTGGGAAGTGAAAATTCAGCCATTTGTCGTCTCCCTTCCCTTAATAAACCCGAGCCTTAGGCTTGATGTATTCGACTTCCTTGGTCAGCGTGTACTCATGTACAGGGCGGTCGCCCAGCTTGACCTTCTGGCCGTCGAACCAGCCTACGGTGTGTTTCATCCAGTTCTTGTCGTCACGGTCCGGATAGTCCTCATGCATGTGGGCACCACGACTTTCTTTCCGTGCTGCGGCACCGTGCATGGTCAGGACAGCCTGGCCGATCAGGTTCTGCAGTTCCAGCGTCTCGATCAGATCACTGTTCCAGACGAGCGAGCGGTCGTTCGTCTTCAGGTCATCAAAGCCGGACGCTACTTCGTCGATCAGCTTCACGCCTTCAGAAAGAACTTCTTCCGTACGGAATACCGCACAGTTGTTCTGCATCACGCGCTGCATCTTCAGGCGCATGTCAGCCGTTGGTGTGGAGCCGTTCGCGTAGCGCGCAGCATCAAGGCGGCCAAGGGCCATTTCCTCATAACCCTTCGGCAGCGGTGCCTGGGTTGCACCCGGCTTAGAGATCTCAGCGATCCGGTGCGCGGTTGCGCGGCCGAACACGACAAGGTCAATAAGCGAGTTGGAGCCAAGGCGGTTCGCACCGTGAACGGATACGCACGCAGCCTCACCCACCGCGAACAGCCCTGGCACAACGGCGTCAGGATCGCTCTTGGTCGGGTTGATCACTTCACCATGATAGTTGGTCGGAATACCGCCCATGTTGTAGTGCACGGTTGGGATGATCGGAATTGGTTCCTTGGTCACGTCCACACCCGCAAATACCTTCGCAGATTCGGAAATGCCCGGCAGGCGCTCTGCCAAGAGCGCCGGATCAAGGTGATCCAGGTGCAGGAACATATGGTCCTTGTTCGCACCAACGCCGCGGCCTTCGCGGATCTCGTTCGAGATGGAGCGCGATACCACGTCGCGGGAAGCCAGGTCCTTGGCAGATGGCGCGTAACGCTCCATGAAGCGCTCGCCCTCACTGTTGATAAGGATACCGCCTTCACCCCTAGCACCTTCGGTGATCAGAACGCCCGCACCGTAAATACCGGTTGGGTGGAACTGAACGAACTCAAGGTCCTGCAACCCGATGCCCGCCCGAAGCGCCATACCGCCACCGTCACCCGTGCAGGTGTGGGCGGATGTGCAGGAAAAATAAGCCCTGCCGTAACCACCCGTTGCCAGCACCACAGACTGGCTGCGGAACGCATGGATGGAGCCGTCTTCCATATTCATCGCGATCACGCCGCGGCATTCGCCGTTTTCCATGATCAGGTCGATGGCGAAATATTCGATATAGAAGTCGCTGTCATACTTCAGCGACTGCTGATAAAGGCCGTGCAGCATGGCGTGGCCTGTCCGGTCAGCGGCTGCGCAGGTGCGCTGTGCTGGCGGGCCTTCGCCGAATTCGGTGGTCATGCCGCCGAACGCGCGCTGGTAAATCTTGCCTTCTTCCGTCCGGCTGAACGGCACACCATAGTGCTCCAGCTCATAAACGGCAGCAGGTGCTTCGCGCACCATATATTCAATCGCGTCCTGGTCACCAAGCCAGTCGGACCCCTTCACGGTGTCATACATGTGCCAGGTCCAGTGGTCTGGGCCCATGTTGCCGAGAGACGCTGCGATACCGCCCTGCGCCGCAACGGTGTGCGAGCGGGTCGGGAATACCTTGGTGATGCACGCCGTCTTCAGGCCCGCTTCCGCGAGACCCATGGTCGCGCGGAGGCCGGAGCCACCAGCGCCGACAACAACGGCATCATAAGTGTGTGTTGTAATGGGATATGCGCCCGTCATGTTTTATCCCCCAAACGCTATACGAAGAACGGAGAAGATGCTGAGCGCCGCAATGAGCACACAGGCGAAGGTGATCAGGACCATGGTCGCAACCTTGGTGCCCTTGTCATGCACATAGTCTTCAACAATCACCTGCAGCCCTAGGCGCATATGATATACGAAGTTGGCAACGAACAGGATCACCAGAACGGAGACCAGCGGCTGCTTCAGCCAGGCCACCCATTCGGCGTGCCCCTTGCCGGCGTTGCCGACAAACGAAACGACCATGAAGATCACCAGCGGGATGTTGGCAAGCGCAGTCAGGCGCTGAACCCACCAGTGGTGCGTGCCGTCCTTGGCAGAACCAAGGCCATGCACTTTGGCAAGTGGTGTTTTCATATCAGTCATGGCTTACATCACCCCCATTACTTTGTAGGCGGCAACCCAGATCACGATTGTCATGACGATCGAGAACACAAAGGTCAGCCGGGCCGATGAAGTATTGGCCTTCAGCTCATAGAGCTTGCCAGCGTCCATGAACAGGTGGCGAATGCCGCCTGCCAGATGCTGCATCAGAGCGAAGGTGATGCCAAACAGGACGAGACGCCCGATGATGGAGCCTGCATAGCCCTGTACTTGATCGAAATAGTCGTGCCCTGTCGCCATAGCCACCAGCCACCAGGTAAGGAGGATAGAGCCAAAAGCAAGCGCCACACCGGTTGCCCGGTTGATAATCGACGCTGCCATGTGCCATCCCCAGCGGTATACCTGCAGGTGGGGAGAGAGCGGGCGTTTCACTTGCGCCATGTATAAATCCCCTGACAAATTATTCTTCCGGAAAATAGGCCCGGCAGAATGAACTTCGTTGGCCTCGCACATGCCGGATGCTGCAGTGCGAAAGAATCAGGCATTGTTTTTAACGCCCCAGCCCCCGGTTTCGCAAGGAAGGAATTGG
>Ga0209273_10001470_pt1 | contig 21023 bp, 10 predicted proteins | sample tdAd471_FD_187126 | JGI IMG/M metagenome (GOLD analysis project Ga0209273, IMG submission 187126) | Marine sediment microbial communities from the Atlantic coast under amendment with organic carbon and nitrate - tdAd47.1 (SPAdes)... | ecosystem: Environmental > Aquatic > Marine > Coastal >...
GGCGCGCGGGGGGCACCCGGCCTACGACGCGGCGCTCGAGGCGCTGCGCGAGGGCTTCGGTCGCAGCGACGAGATCGAGTTCCGCGCGCGGCGGCTGGTCGAGCAGCTGGCGCTCGCGCTGCAGGCCTCGCTCTTGATCCGCCACACGCCGCAGCAGGTGGCCGACGCCTTCTGCGCCACGCGCCTGGGGCGCGACGGCGGCTTCCAGTTCGGCACCCTGCCCGCGGGCACGGACACGCGCGCGATCGTCGACCGCGCGCTGCCCGCCTGACGGCGTGCCGAACGAGGACCTGACGGGGTTCCTGCGCGCCCTGAACGCCGAAGGCGTGGACCCCACCGTCGTGGACCCCAGGCTCTACCAACGCGTCGAGGCCGACGTCGACGCCCCCACGGTCATGCAGCTGGGGACCTCGCTCCTGGAGCACGGCGCGGCGAGCCCCGAGCAGCTCCAGCGGGCCCAGCAGCGCTGGGCGGCCAGCTCGGCGCCCGCGCAGCCGGCGCAGCGCCTGGGTCACTACGCGATCGAGCGGCGCCTGGGCACGGGCGCCAGCGGCGAGGTCTACCTCGTGCGCGACCCCGCCACCGGCGCGGAGCTCGCCGCCAAGCGCCTGCTCGGCGGGCTCGAGGGGGGGCAAGAGCGCCAGCGCTTCAAGCGCGAGGCGCGCGCCCTGGCCCAGCTCGATCACCCGCATGTCGCCCGGATCCACGCCGCCGAGCTCGGCGGTCCCGAGCCCTACTTCGTGCTCGGCTACTACCCGGGCGGGACCCTCAGCGATCGCCTGCGGCAGGGCCCGCTCTGCGGAGACGACGCCCGCGAGCTCCTGGCCAAGTTGGCCGACGCGGTGGCGGCGGCCCACGAGCAGGGGATCCTGCACCGCGACCTCAAGCCCGCGAACGTGCTCTTCGACGACCAGGGCGAGCCGCAGCTGAGCGACTTCGGCCTCGGGTTCTCGCTCAACGCCCACGCCAACCGCCTGACCCAGACCGGCGCGGTGTTGGGCACGCCCTCCTACATGCCGCCCGAGCAGGCCAGCGACGCCAAGCAGGTCGATCAGCGCAGCGACGTGTTCGGGCTGGGCGCGCTGCTCTACGTGTGCCTCACCGGGCAGCCGCCCTTCCCCTCTCAGGGCAACGTGCTCGCGACCCTCAAGCGGGTCCTCGAGTGCCGGATCGAGCCGCCGAGCAAGCTGGCGACCGTCGACCCGGAGCTCGAGGCGATCTGCATGCGCGCGCTGGCCCAGGACCCTGGCGAGCGCTTCCCCAGCGCCGCGGCCTTCCGCGACGCGCTGCGCGCCGCGGGAGCGAAGCCGCCCGAGGTTCGCTCGGGGACGGTCCCGATTGCGTTCGCGGCCCTCGCCCTCGTGTTCGCCTGCGCGGGGGTCAGCGCCTTGGCCCTGGGCCAGAGCTGGCAGGCCACTCCGAGTCCAAGCTCCCAGCCCGACTTGCCCCCAGCCAATCCGCCGGCCCTCTCCACCGAGCCCGAGCGCGACGCACGCCAGCCGCCAGCCGAGCCCGCAGCGCCGCCCCTCCCCCGTCGATCGTCCGAGCCGCTGGCGGACCCCGTCGGCGCGTGGAGGGAGGCCATGGCCCTCGGGCCAGGGAAGATCGGCGAGGCGGCGCTGCGCGTGCTGGACCGTATCGAGCGCGAAGCGCTCCAGCCGGGGGCAGGCGTCACCCCGCAAGTCGCCGTGCTCTGGCAGCGAGCCTGGGACCTCAACCACTGCGCGCGGGCGATCCTCGTGGCCGACTTCGGCAGCCGGCTCCGGGAGCGCGACGAGCTGGACGCGCTGTGGGAGGCCGTGCGCAGCGTCGACGGCGCGGGGCTTCCGCCCCCCCTCGAGGCGGCGCTCTTCGTGCGCGCCTACGACGCGTGGCTGCACGGGGTGGCGTGCTTGCCCCTCGTGGAGCAGAAGGAGTTCGCGGAGCGCCTGGTCTTGCCCCAGACGTTGAGGCACCGCTCCCGGCCCGTCGACGTCGCGGGCTGGCTGCTCGTGCACCGGCGCACGGGCATGCTGATTGGCCAGGACATGGTCTTCCCCGAGCCCCGCATGGTCCTGGAGGTCAAGACCCCCCAGCTGCTGCGCAACTTCACCCCGCACCTGCTGGTGGACGCCCTCAACGCGTCCAGCCCCTTCCTCGACCCCGAGAACATGCGCACGGTGCGCGCGCGGCTCCAGGGCTGGGTCGAGCTCGCGGCCGAGGATCCTCCCTTCGGCAACCCGCACGTGCTCACGGTGTGTATCCGGCTCGCCGGGCAGCAGCTGCAGGCTCCGCGTGAGACGTCGGGGCTCGAGCTGGCGGCGGCCGTGCTCGACCTCGCGCAGCGCTTGCCCGGCGCGCGGGCAGCGGGGTTGGAATCGGTGGCCCTCGCGCGGGCTCAGGTCGCGCTCTGCCAGGGTCGCTGGGCGGAGGTCGACCGCTACCTGGCCCGGACCGCGCCCGGCCGCGGCCCCTCGCTGCTGGCGGCTGCGTTGGCCTTGCTGCGCGCCCGCGAGCTGCCCCCCGGCGAGCGAGGGGCGCTGCTCGACGACGCGCGCCAGCACCTCGAGCGGGCCGCCGGCGAGAGCCGGCTCGAGGTCGCCATGCGCTGCCACCTGACCCTCCTCTCCGGCGAGTCGTTCGACCCTGCGTCTCTGGGTCAGCTGATCGGGGGCAAGGGCCGGGGAGGCCAGGGCGACACGTTCCTGACCGCGCCGCTCCTGCTCCCCTGGTACCTCCAGTTCAACCCCGAGCAGAACCGCTTCCCCTGCCAAACCTCGCTCAGCTCGCGGGACGCGCTCTGGCTGCCCGGCACCCTCTACGCTGAGCCCCGCTGACTCGGGCCTCCCGAGCGGCTACCCTCGTCGCATGTCGACCCAGGACGAGCTGACGACGTTCATATACGCCCTGCGCGCGGAGGGCGTCGACCCGGCCGCGCTGGCCGCGGCCCAGGCCGACGGTCAGGCCACCGTCCTCGGCCTGGGGTCGACCCTGCTCCAGGACGGGGTGGCGACCCTGGTCCAGCTCGAAGGCGCCCAGCAGCGGGTCGCCGCAGCGGCGCCCCAGCCTCTGCAGGTCCAGCGCCTGGGCCACTACGAGATCGAACGCCGCCTGGGCTCCGGCGGCATGGGCGAGGTCTACCTCGTGCGCGACCCCACCACCGGGGGGCGCTTCGCCGCCAAGCGCCTGTTGGGGCTGGCCGGGGTCGAGACCCGCGAGCGCTTCGAGCGCGAGGCCCGCGTGTTGGCCCTCCTCGACCACCCCTACGTGGGGCGGGTCTACGCCACCGAGTTCGCTGGAGCGACGCCGTTCTTCGTGCTCGGCTACTACCCGGGAGGCACCCTCGGCGAGCGGCTGAAGGCCGGCCCCTTGCCCGACGAGGAGGCGCGCGAGCTGTTGATCAAGCTCTGCGAGGCCGTCGGCGCCGCGCACGATAAGGGGATCCTGCACCGCGACCTCAAGCCCGCCAACGTGCTCTTCGACGACACGGGCGAGCCGCGGCTGGTCGACTTCGGCCTCGGGCTCGCGCAGCTCGCCACCGCGCCGCGGCTGACCGAGGCCGGCCAGATCCTGGGAACCCCGGCCTACATGGCCCCGGAGCAGGCCGAGAACATTCGCCAGGCCGACGAGCGCAGCGACGTCTACGGGCTGGGCGCGATCCTCTACGCCTGCCTCACGGCCCGCTCGCCGATCACCCCCCAGGGGGGGGTGTTCACGACCTTGCGCAAGGTGCTCGAGGGCAACATCGAGCCGCCGAGCTCGATCCGCGCGGTCGACCGCGGGCTCGAGGCGGTCTGCATGCGGGCGCTGGCGAAGGACCCGGCCCAGCGCTACGCCAGCCCCCGTGAGCTGCGCGACGCCCTGCGCGCGTTGAGCCAGCCGCGGGCGCGGTCGTCCTGGGGGGCGATCGTGGGCGGAGTGGCCGCCGGGCTGTGCGTGGCCCTGGGCCTGTTCGCCGCCTGGGCGACCTGGCAGGGCGCGCCCGTCGAGGAGCCTGAGGTCGCGGTGGCCTCGGATCCGCCCGGCGAGCTCTTCGCGCGCCCGCAGCCTACGCCCTTGGCGGACCCCGCGGCGGTGTGGCGCAACCAGCTGCTGAGGATCCCGGCCGACGATCCCGAGCTGCCCGGTTTGGCGCTGGAGGTGCTCAGCCAGATCGAGACATTCACCGCAGAAGTTCCACGCGGGGAAACCCCGAAACCGGTTTGGGAGGGTTGGTACGTCGCCTGGCTCGTCGAGATCCGGGCGGGGCGCATGCTGAAGCACCCCTGCGCGAAGCTCGAAGAGGTGCGGGGCGGCCAACTCCAGGGGCTGGTGATCCTGCTCGACGGAATGAAGCTCTGGGGGAACAAGGCGGAGCAGGGGGAGCCGTGCGAGATCCCAAAGCCCGTCGAGGAGGCCGCGATCCTGCGCGGGCTCGACGCCTGGGTCGCCGGCTTCAATCGGGTCGGCGGTCCCGTTCAGAGGCAATACGCCACGGTCTTCGGGGAGTTCGCCGTGCGCTACCTCGAGGGGGACAGGACGGACGTCCTGGGCCCGCGCGGACAGCTCGCGCTGCGCTTCGTCGAGTCCTGGCATGACGTGCTCCAGCCGGGGCACAGCGGAGCCCAGGTCGACGTGCGGGGGCAGGCGCCTGGCCTGGCGGGCTGGCTGCTCGCGATCGGGGACGAGGCCGCCTTGTTCTCGCTCCCTCCTCACCTCCTGCTGCAAATGCTGGAGAGCGCGAAGGTTCGCGACGTCAAGTTCGGACCGGTGGTCACCCGCCGGGTGAAGACCTGGCTCGAGCGCGTCGAGCAGGATCCGCCGCTGCGCTATGCCTGGACCGTCGACGCCTGCGCTCAGCTGGCCGGTCAGCTGCTGCAATTCCCGGGCCCGGGGCAGGTCCCCCAAACCGAGCTCGCACGCCGCGTACTCGCCGCCGCGCGGCGCTTCCCCCTGGGGCCCGACCCCGTGGAGGTCGATCAACGGCTCGCGTTCGTCGAGGCCCAGATCGCGCTCTGCGAGGGCCGGCTCGACGACGCCGCAGGCTGGGCGCGACGGGTCGGGACCCGCACGCCTGCCACGCGTGCGCTGGGCGCGGCGGTCTTGCTCGCCCGGGCTCGCGCCGTCCCAGCGGGGGCTCCGCGCGAGGCGCTGCTCGACGAGGCCGCAGAACTGCTCCAGCGCGACATGGCGGTCTACCGGAGCAAGGTCGCGCTGACCGTCCAGCTGGAGGCGCTGCGGGGGGAGGCCCGCGACCTCTCACTCCAGGAGGCATGGAAACGCGCCTACGAGCTGCGGCGCCCCTGGTATGAGGAGCTGCTCGTACTCCCCTGGTATCTGGACTACGTGCCGCTCCAGAACCGCTTCCCGAGCATGCAGCGTCCTCACGAGCAGAAGCTCCCGGTGCTGTGGCTGCCGAGTCCGCGCTGATCGCCCGTGCGCTTGCGCCGCGCTAGAGTCTGGGCGTGACCCCGAGCGACTCCGCCCGCCAACTGTTGGACGCCCTCGTCGCCGAAGGCGTCGACCGCGGGACCCTCGAACGCACCCTGCACGCGCACCCCAGCGCCGCGGGGTTCGCCATGGCCCTGCTCTCGGCGGGGACGGTGACTCCGGCCCTGCTCGAGGCCGCCGAGCGGCGCTGGTCGCAGCGGAGCTCCGTCCCTGCTCCGGGGCGGCTGGGGCGCTACACCGTCGAGCGCAAGCTCGGCGCGGGGGCCTGCGGCGAGGTCTACCTCGTGCGCGACCCGGTCAGCGGGGCGCGCCTCGCCGCGAAGCGCCTGATCGAGCTCGGCGACGTCGAGGAGCGCCAGCGCTTCCAACGCGAGGCGCGGACCCTGGCCCAGCTGCGGCACCCGCACCTGGCGCGGGTGCACGCGGCCGAGCTCGAGGGGCCCGTGCCGTTCTTCGTGCTCGACTACTACCCCGGTGGGACCCTCCAGGACCGCCTGCGCGAGGGGCCGCTGCCGGCCGACGAGGCGCGGGCGCTGGTCGCCAAGCTCGCCAGCGCCCTCGAGGCGGCCCACGCCGAGGGCGTGCTGCACCGGGACCTCAAGCCCGAGAACGTGCTCTTCGGCGACGACGGCGAGCCGCGGCTGGCCGACTTCGGGCTCGGGGTCCAGCTCACGGCCCACGCCAGCCGCCTGACCCAGACCGGCACGATCCTCGGCACCCCGAGCTACATGGCCCCCGAGCAGGTGCGCGACTCGCGCGCCGTCGACGCGCGGGCGGACGTCTACGGGCTGGGCGGCGTGCTCTACGCCTGCCTCACCGGCCGCCCCCCGGTGGCGCCGCGGGGCTCGTTGGTCGCGACCCTGGCTGCGGTGCTCGAGGGCCAGATCGCGCGACCCAGCGAGCTCGCGCCGGTCGAGCCGTGGCTGGACGCCGTGTGCCTGCGCGCGCTGGCCGCGAACCCCGCGCGGCGTTACCCCAGCGCCCGCGCGCTGGGTCAGGCCCTGGTCGAGAGGGCGCAGCCGCCGCGGCGGACCCCGGCCGCGCTCGCCCTCGGTCTGGGGTGTTTGGCGGGCGGGGTCCTGCTCGGAACCCTGGCGCTCGGTGGCGCCGACGACGCCGCACCCGCACCGAGGGTGGCGCGTTCGACGTCGCCGTCGGGCGAGCAGGCCGCGCCGCCCGACCCGCAGGAGCTGCGCGCGGCCCTCGACGCCGGCGACGTCGCGCTCGCGTGGGAGCGCGCGGCCGCCCTCCCCGAGGTCGGGGCCGAGCTCGGGCTGCGGCTGCTGGCGGGGACCGAGGGGGACCTCCCTCCCCCCGTCGGCTTCGGCCGGGAGCGGGAGCGCACCTGGGCGGCGCTGCTGCGTCTGGAGCGCGCGCGCGTCGCGCTGCACGCCTGCTGCCAGCGCGGACTGGTCGATCAGGGTGACGACCGCGAGGCCCTCGTGGGCGAGCTCCTCGCAGCGCTTCGTTCGGTGGCGGGCTGCAGCGACGAGGCTCGCCTCGCCGACCGGCTGCTGCTCGAGGCGACGGACGTGTGGCTCTTCGGCTACCGCGGGCAGGAGAAGCTGCGCACCCTGACCCCGCCGCAGTTGCCGCGCCTGGACCCGCGGCTCCACCCGGCGGCCTCCGCCGCGGCCGAGCTGCTGCCGGACCTCTTGATCGGCATGCAACTCAAGGAGGAGCGCGCAGACCTGGTCGTCGCGGCGAGGCGCAGGCTGGCCCGAGGGCTCGGGGCCTTGGGGGCGGCCTGGCAGGTGTGGCCGCCGCTGCTGGGCGCGGAGTACCTCGCGTTCGCGGCGTGCGACCGCTACCCGCTGGATCTGCTCCGCGCGTGGAGCGCGGCCAACCTCGAGCCCGACGTCGAGCTCGGCGACGTGAACCGGGTCTGCGAGCTGCTCCCCGCATTCCTCACCGCCAGCCTCGACAGCGGTCCGCTGGACGAGGCCCCCGACCTCGAGCTGGCCACCCGGCTGGTCGACGCGCTGGTGCGCCTCCGCGAGCAGCAGCCCTACCGCTCGAACGGCGCCCGCTACGGAGAGAACGAGTCTCAGGCCGCGGCGCGAGTCGCCCTCTACCGCGGGGACCTCGTGGCCATGCAGCGCTGGCTGGACCACTATCCGGACGGGAGCGCAGTGGACGTGCTCAGCGCGAGCTTGTGCATCGAGCGCGCGCGCAGCGGGGAGTCCCCGAATCCGACGGCGGACCTGCTCGCGGCCGACGAGCTCCTGGCCAAGGACCCCGCCGGGAACGGGGCGTGGGCCGCGCTCCGCCACCTGCGGCTGCTCGCCGCGGAGCCCGGCCGCTTCACCCCCCTGGGGCCCTCCCCGCCTGCGCGCGGCCTCGGCACGGGCATGCTCCCGCGTTGGTACCTGACGTATCGGCCCCGCAGTTGGCGCTTCCCCTGCGAAGCGGACGACGGACGGCGCGTGCTGTGGCTGCCGTGACCCCGGGCGATCCGGCGGCGCGGCGTCTGCTGGAGGCCCTCGTCGCCGAGGGCGCGCCGCGCGACGTGCTCGAGGGCTGCCTGCGCTCGCACCACACCGCCGAGGGGTTCGCGCTGGCCCTGCTCGCCGACAGGGCGGTGAGCGGCGGGCAGTTGCGGGCCGCCGAGCGACGCTGGGCCCGTGAGCGGAGCGCGCGGACCCCTCAGCGGCTGGGGCGCTACGTGGTCGAGCGCAAGCTCGGCGCCGGAGCCTGCGGCGAGGTCTACCTCGTGCGCGACCCGGACAGCGGAGCGCGCCTGGCCGCCAAGCGCCTGATCGAGCTGGAGGACGGGGAGGCGCGCCAGCGCTTTACGCGAGAGGCGGAGACCCTCGCCCGGCTGCGGCACCCCTACCTCGCCCGGGTCCACTCCGCCGAGCTCGCAGGCAGCACCCCCTACTTCGTGCTCGACTACTACCCGGGGGGCACCCTCGCGGACCGCCTGCGCGAGGGGCCGCTGCCTCAGGCGCAGGCGCTGGAGCTGGTGGCCAAGCTGGCCGAGGCGTTGGAGGTCGCCCACGCCGAGGGCGTGCTGCACCGCGACCTCAAGCCCGAGAACGTGCTCTTCGGAGACGACGGCGAGCCGCGACTGGTGGACTTCGGGCTCGGGGTGCGGCTGACCGGGCACTCGTCTCGCCTGACCCAGACCGGGGCCGTGCTGGGCACGCCGGCCTACATGGCGCCCGAGCAGATCCGCGAGGCGAAGCGCGCGGACGCCCGCGCCGACGTTTACGGCCTGGGCGGGGTGCTCTACAGCTGCCTCACCGGGCGCGAGCCGATCGCGTCTCGGGGGTCGGTGATCGCGACCCTCGCCGCGGTGCTCAAGGCGCCGGTCGTGCCCCCCAGCCGGTTGGCGGCGGTCGAACCGTGGCTGGACGCGGTGTGCCTGCGGGCTCTCGCCAAGGACCCGGCGCGGCGCTACCCCAGCGTGCGCGCGCTGCGGCACGCGCTGCGCGAGGTCCCGCGCTCGCGGCGCAACCCCGCCGGGGTCGCGCTCGCCCTGGCTGGGGTCACCTGCGCGGCGCTGCTGTGGGGCGTCACACAGGGGCGGCCGACGGCGCCCGCGGCGGAGCCGCCTGCGCCCTCCGGTCGCGCGGGCGTCCCGCGGGCCGGGCCCTCCGTCGCCGCCGTGGACTCCGCCCTCGCCGCCGACGACCTCGAGCTCGCCTGGCAGCGGGCGGCCGCCCTCCCCGAGCTCGAGGTAGCCGTCGGCCAGCGGCTGCTCGCCGCGACGCACGACGCCCCCCCCGCGTGGGTGGAGCTCGACGGGGAGCGGCGGCGGACCTGGCAGGCGCTGGCGCGTCTGCGTCGCGCGCAACGGGCGCTGGAGGCGTGCTGCCAGCGCGGGCTGAGCGACCTGGGGGACGACCGCGGCGCGCTCGTCGACGAGGTCTTCAGCGCGAGCAAGGCGTTGGCCCACTGCCGAGCCGAGCCCCGCCTGGTCGACCGGCAGCTGCTCGAGGCGTTCGACGTGTGGCTCTACGGCTACCGCGACCAGGAGAAGCTGCGCAGCCTGCGCGTCCCTCAACTCCCGGATCGGCTCGACGGCGCTCGCCACCCGCAAGCCGCGGCGGTGAGCGCGCTCCTCCCCGACTTGCTCCTGGGCATGAACGTGCGCGGGGAGCGGGTGGAGCTGGTCCTCGACGGGCGCCGGCGGGTGAGCCGGGCGCTCGCCGAGCTGGGCGAGGGCTGGAGGTCCTGGCCGCTCACCTTGGTCGGCGAGCTGTTGATCTTCGCCCACGCCGACGGCTTCCCCCTCCCCGTGTTCCAGGGCTGGGCCGACGCGACCTTCGCTCCGGGGGTCCAGCACCGCGACCCCCACCGGCTGTGCGGCATGCTGCAGGTCCTCCTGCTCAAGGTCGTGGACCTGGGGGCGGTGGACCAGCCTCCCCCGCTGGAGTTCGCGGGCCAGCTGGCGCGAGCGCTGGAGCGCCTGCGGGCGGAGACCCCGTTCTTCGGGGGGGCCGCGGGGGTCGGCGAATTCGAGGCGCTGAGCCTGGCGCGGGTCGCGCTCTACCGGGGGGAGCTCGACGCGGCCGCGCGCTGGTTCGAGCGCTCCCAGCGCGGCGGAGAGTCCCGCTTCCTCCGCGCCTGCCTGGCGATCGAGCGCGCGCGCCGCGCGCCCCCCGCCGCGCGCTTGGAGGCGCTGCGGGACGCCGAAGGCAGCCTGCGCCGCGACGACCAGGCGGCGCGCAGCCCCTGGGGGTGGGCGGCGCGGCACCACCTGCGGCTGCTGGCCGGGGACGGGGGCTTCGAGCCCCTCGGGCCCTGCCCGGCCGCAGGCGAGGCCGCGCCAGTGAGCGTGCCGCGCTGGTATCGCGAGTACCGGCCGCAGCGCTGGCGCTTCCCCGCTGAGCCCGACGACGGGCGGCGGGGCCTGATCTGGCTGCCTGCGGTCGACTGAGCCTTCGGGCCCGTGTTCGCTTCCTGGCGCGATAAACTGAGTTCATGGCCAAGAAGCCCCCGATCCTCGTGGTGCTCGACGACGCCCCCTCGCGGGACTACCTGCTGCAGGCGTTGCGGGTCAACGGCTACCCGGCCGAGGGCGTCGAGGGCGCCGAGCTGGCGTTGGAGAAGCTGGGGAGTGTGCGCACGGGCGTGCTCGTCGCCGACCTGTTCCTCAAGGGCGTCAACGGGGTCGAACTCTTGCGCCGCGCGCGCGAGGTCTCGCCCTCGACCCAGGTCGTGCTGATGGGCAAGGACGCGCCGACCTACACCGTGGTCACGGCCATGAAGCAGGGCGCGATCGACTTCGTCATGCGCCCAGTCGATATCGACTACTTCCTGACCGTGGTCGAGAAGGCCGTCGGCCACTACCAGCTGACCCAGGAGAACGAGGCGCTGCGCCGGCTGCACGCGCGCAAGCCGGGGAACATGGTCGCCGAGAGCCCGGCCATGAAGGAGATCCTCTCGACGCTCTCGCTGGTCGCGCCCACCGACCTCACGGTGTTGATCGAAGGTCAGAGCGGCGTCGGCAAGGAGCTGGTGGCCAACCGTCTGCACGAGCTCAGCCAGCGCGCCATGGGCGCGTTCGTCGCGGTCAACTGCGGCGCGATCCAGGAGTCGCTGCTCGAGAGCGAGCTCTTCGGTCACGTGAAGGGCGCCTTCACCGGTGCGCACCAGGATCACCAGGGGTTGTTCTCGGCCGCCGACGGGGGCACGCTGTTCCTCGACGAGGTCGGCGAAATGGACCTCGAGCTGCAGGTCAAGCTGCTGCGCGTGCTCGAGCGCAGCGAGTTCCGCCCGGTCGGCGGGAGCAAGCTGGTGCGGGTCAACGTGCGCGTGGTCGCCGCGACCAACAAGCGCCTGCAGGAGGAGGTCGCCGCGGGTCGCTTCCGCGAGGACCTCTACTACCGGCTGAACGTGATCCATATCGAGGTCCCCCCGCTCAAGGACCGCCCCGACGACGTGCCCGCGCTGATCGAGGCCTTCCTCGCGACCCACCTGCGCAAAGGCCTCCCCCAGCGGAGCATGAGCAGCGTGGCCCTCGACGCGCTCAAGGCCTACGCCTGGCCGGGCAACGTGCGCGAGCTGCGCAACGTGATCGAGCGCTGCATGATCCTCAGCCGCGGCCCGCTGATCGGGGTCGAGGACCTGCCGGCCATGGTGCGCGGCGCCCAGGCCGTGGCTCCGGTGGCGTCGGCCAGCGAGCTCCCCGACCTGAACACCCCCCTGTCCGAGGTCGAGCGCCGGCATATCTTGCGCGTGCTCGAGAGCCAGGACGGGAACAAGGTCCGCACCTCCAAGGTGCTGGGGATCAACGTCAAGACGCTCTACAACAAGCTCAAGAGCTACGAAGAGCGGGGCATGATCGAGCCGCGCAGCTGAGCATGTCGCAGCCGCCTCCACCCCGCCCTCGCCACCGCACGACCCTCCCCTACTCCCACGTGCTCCCCGCCGGGGAGGGCCTGGACCTGCTCGACCGGCCGGGCCTCGACACGGCCCTCGCGCGACGCCTGCACCAGCGGGGGGTGCTCGAGCTCAAGGGCTTGATCGAGGTGCTCAACCGCTGCCGCCGGGGCGACCTGCCGACCCTCGCGCGGGCCATGGTCGAGGAGCAGCGGCTCGACGCCGAGCAGGTCCGGGGTCTGCTGCGCGAGGTCCTCGGCGCCACCTCGGACTCGGGGAGCCTCAACGTCGTCGACAGCCGCGAGAACCACACTCAGCAGGTGGCGCCGGCGGTCAGCGGCTCGGTGGAGCTCGAGGGTGACCCCTGGGTCGCCGGCTCCGACGTCGGCCCCTACCGTTTGCTGGAGCGCGTTGGCCTGGGGGGCATGGGGATCGTGTTCCGCGCTCAGCACCGCGAGACGGGTGAGGTCGTCGCGCTCAAGACGTTCCGCCTCGACGCCGACCCCGAGCTGCGCCTGCGCTTCCGTCGGGAGCTCGAGGCCCAGCAGCGGCTGGTGCACCCGAACCTCGTCCCGTCCTCGACCGCGGAGTGCACGAGGGGCGGCCGTGGTTCGTGATGCGCTTCGCCGAGGGCGGTGACCTCGCGCGCCGACTGCGCACGACCCCACAGCTCGAGCCGCTGGAGGCAGCCCGGGTCACGCGGGACCTCGCGCGTGGGCTCGAGCACATGCACGACCAGGGGGTGCTGCACCGGGATCTCAAGCCCGGGAACGTGCTCTTCGACAAGGCGGGCACGCCGATGCTCGTCGACCTGGGGATCGCCAAGCTCATGGGCGAAGAGTCGCTCACGATCTCTGGCGACATTCTGGGCACACCGTCCTACATGTCAGCCGAGCAGATCCTCGGGCAGCGCGCCAAGCTCGGCCCGCGGGCGGACGTCTACTCACTGGGGGTGCTCCTGTTTCGCATGCTCTGCGGGCAGCTCCCCTTCCGCGCGAAGAACCTCGTGCAGCTGGTGACCACCGTCGCCACCGCGCCGGCGCCGGACCCCCGCGACTTCGCCCCGGAGGTCCCCGACGCGCTGGCCGAGCTCTGCCTGCAGCTGCTCGAGAAGGAGCCCGAGGCGCGCATGTCGGCCCGCGAGCTGGGGGCGCGCCTGGACCGAATCCTGCACGGCGAGCCGGTGGTCGTCAGCGAGCCGAGCCGGGTGCCGCGGTTGGCGGTGCTGGGAGGCGTGCTCCTGGGCCTGGGCCTGGGCCTCGGCGCGGTGGGCTTCGGGCGCGGCGAGCCGCCGCCGCCCCCCGCCGTCGTCAGCGACGCCGAGGTCGAGGCGCCGCGGGCAGTGGGCTTCCCCTTCGACCTCGCCCCAGGTCCGCTGGGGCGCTACGCCTTGCAGGCGGACTCTTCCGCCGAGTGGGCGCACTGGGAAGACGACGTGACCAAGCTCGAGGTGGCGTGCACCCTCGAGCTGAAGCTCGAGGTCAGCGCCGTGCGCGGAACGTCGGCCACCGTGGAGGCCACCGTCGAGGGCCTCCGCCTGAGCTGGGAGTTCAGCAGCGCCATGCTGCCCGGAGCCATGGATCCCATGCGTTTCGACTCGTCGCGGGAGCTCGATCGCGAGCACCCCCTGCTGCGAGCCAAGGGCAAGCGCTTTGGCTTTCAGCTCGACCTGCGGAGCGGGGCGGTCGAGGACGTGAGCGGGCTCACCGAGATCCAGGCCGCGATCCTCGCCGAGCTCGGCATGCAGGAGGCCGCGCGGCACCGGGTGCCCCTGTTCGACCCCGAGGTCATGCGCGACGCGCTCGGCGCGCTGCTGCACGTGCTGCCTGGGGACGCGCAGCTCCCAGAGGAGTGGACGCTCGAGCGTCGGTTCGCCGACGCGCTGGGGGTCGACGGCACCAGCGGCGGCGCGCAGGGGCCCACCCTCGACGTGCCCAAGGTCGAGGTCCGCTACGCGCGCGACCGGGACGCCGTCGGCGGCCGGCTGTCCGTGGAAGGCAGCGGCCGCCAGGAGGCTTCCCGGGACGACGTGCGCTGGGCCCCCCTCGACGCGCGAAACGCCGGTGAGCTGGAGTTCGACCTGGCCTCGAGCCAGGAGCAGAGCAGCCGCCTGAGCTGGAGTCGCGGCCGGCTCGAGAGCGCCACCTTCGGGCAGCGGTGGCAGAAGGTCCGCGTCTACGCCCTGACCGCGGCCCCGGAGCGCACTCACGGGCGCGCGGTCTCTTTCGGCCGCGACTCGCTCTCGCTGCGCTGGATCGGCGACTAGCGCTCAGTCGAGGTCGACGCCGAGCTCGCGGGCCCGCTCGAGGTCTTCGTCGGCCTGCACGGGGTTCCCCAGCGCGCGGTGGGCCTGGGAGCGGCGGAGGAAGGCGGGACCGAGCTGGTCGTCGAGGGCCAGCGCGCGCCCGCAGGCTTCGATCGCGCGCTCGGGCTCGTTGCGGAAGAGGAACACCCCGACGTGGCCCATGGCGTTCTCGGGGTCGAGGGCGAGGGCGGCCTCGAAGTCGGCGGCCGCGCTCTCCATGTCGCCGAGCTCGAAGTAGGCCTCGCCGCGGCCGACGAGGGCGTCGGTGTCCTCGGGGTCGAGGGCGACGGCGCGGGAGAAGTCGCTCAGCGCGCGGGCCGGCTCGCCGAGCTGGAGGTAGGCGAAGCCGCGCCCGCCGTGCGCGCCCGGGTCGTCCTGGTCGAGGGAGATCGCGGCGTCGAACTCGCGCCGGGCCTGCTCTTCGGCGCCCATTTCCAGGTGCACCCGCCCGCGGAACACGTAGGCCTCGGCGTAGTAAGGGTCCTTGGCGATCGCGGCGGTGAAGTCCTCGATCGCGCCCGCGAGGTCGGCGTTGTGGAAGCGCGCCCAGCCGCGGCCGACCAGCGCGCGGGGGTCGTCGGCCATGCGCTCGAGCACGGTCTCGAAGTCCTTCAGCGCCTCCTCCGAGCGGCCGAGCTCGAGCAGGGTCCAGCCGCGGCCGTAGCGCGCCTGGGCGTCCTGGGCGTTGAGCTCCACGATCCGGGTGTAGTCCTTGAGCGACTCGACGAAGTGCCCCTCCTCGAACAGGACCTCCGCGCGCAGCAGCCGCGCCTCGGCGTCGTCGGGGGCGAGGGCGATCGCGCGGTCGAGGTCGTCGAGGGCGTGGCCCATTTCGCCCAGCTCGAGCAGCGCCTGGGCCCGGCGGTGCAGGGTCACCGGGTCGTCGGGGTCGAGCTCGAGCACGCGGGTCAGCTCGACCACGGCGCGGGTGAAGTCGCCGGTCTCGCAGCACAGCGCGCCGAGGGCCGCCCGCGGGTTCGGGTCGTAGGGCGCCATGTAGGCTGCGCGCTCGAGGTCGCTGGCGGCGCTGCGCACGTCGCCCTTGGCCCACAGCCGGCGCCCACGGGCGGTCAGCGCCAGGGAGCTCTCGGGGTCGCGCTCCGCCGCGGCGTGGAAGTCGGCCAGCGCGCCCTCGAGGTCTCCGTCCTCTTCGCGCGAGATCCCGCGCACGAAGTAGGCCTCGGCGCTCTCGGGGTCGATCGCGATCGCCTGGTCGAGGTCGTCCTGGGCCTGCTTGAGGTCGTCGCGGGCGCGGTGCACCTTGGCCCGCCCGATCAGCGCCGCGGAGTTGTTGGGGTCGATCGCGATCGCCTGGTCGAGGTCGGCCGCGGCCTCGTCCAGGCGCCCAGCCTCGTAGCGCACGCTGGCGCGGGCGACCCAGGCCTCGGCCTCGGCCTCGCCGAGAGCCACCGCGCGGTCGAGGTCGCTCAGCGCGCCGCGCCGGTCTCCGGTGCGCCAGCGCGCGATCCCGCGCTCGATCCGTGAGCGAAAGTCGTCGGGGTCGCGAGCCACGGCGCGCTCGAAGTCGCTGAGGGCGCCCGAGGGGTCGCCGGCGGTCATGCGCAGCAGGCCGCGCTCGCGCAGGGCCAGCGCGGAGTCGGGGGCGAGCACCAGCGCTTCGTCGAGGCAGGCGCTGGCCTCGCCGAGCTGGCCCTGCTCGCGGTAGGAGCCCGCGCGCGCGACGAGCGAGGCGACCCGCAGGCTGGGGTCCACCGCGGCGGCGCGCACCAGGTCGCGGCGGGCTTCGGTGTGGTCGCTGGCCTGGCGGCGCAGCAGGCCGCGCTCGAGCAGCGCCGGTCCGTGGTCGGGGTCGAGGGCCAGGGCGCGGTCGAGGTCGGCGCGGGCGCCGAGCTGATCACCCCGCTGCCGGCGGGCCACAGCGCGCGAGGTGCGGAGGTCGGCCCGCTCGGGCTCGGTGTCGAGGGCGAGGGTCAGGTCGTCGACGGCGTCGTCGAACTCGCCGCGGCGCGAGCGGAGGGCGGCGCGGGTCGTGAGCACGATCCCCACCACCCGCTGGTCCGTGGTGCCCGCCAGCGCCGACTCGAGGTCCTCGAGCGCGGCGTCCACGTCGCCGAGGCTCGCGCGGAGGCGCGCGCGGTAGACCAGCGTCCGCGGCTCGGGGGAGCCCGACTCGGACTCGATCCCCACCGCGCGGTCGAGGGCGGTCAGCCCTCCGCGGGTGTCGCCCATGCGCGCGCGCAGCCGGCCGAGGGACACGTGGTAGCGCGCGCCGGTGGGCTCGAGGGCCACCGCGCGGGCGAAGGCGTCGTGGGCCCCAGCCTCGTCGCCCTGGGCGAGGAGCACGTCGCCGCGGCGGTGGTGCGCGGCCGGGTCCTGGGGCGAGATCTCCAGCCAGGCGCGCACGTCGTCCAACGCGCCGACGGCGTCGTCCATGTCGAGCAGGAGCAGCGAACGCCGATCGCGCAGCCGGCAGTCCTTGGGGTCCTTCGCGATCGCGAGGGTCAGCTCTTCGAGCCGGGCGCGCTCCCGGGGCGAGATCCCGCCCGGGCTGACGGCGGCCTGCACGTCCGCCGCGCGGACGCGCTTGGTGGCTCGCTTCTCTTCTTTGCGGCGACGACGGCGCATGGCGGGATCATACCCCCGGCCCAGGCGTCGGCCGCTCCGGAAGGGAAGTGCCCCCGTCCTGGGGCGGGGCGTCGGGGCCCAGCAACTGGCGGAACAGGGCCTGGATCCGGGGCGTCTTGTCCAGCCCGCGCAGCTCCACCGTGCGCGCCACGAGGTCCAGCACGGCGTAGGTCGAGCGCTCCGGCGCCATGCCCCCGCGCAGCCGCGCCGGCCGCGCCAGGCTCCCGGCGTCGACCACGTAGCGCTTGCCCGGGTCGAGGGCGGCGCGCATGGGGGTCTTGCGGGTGGGCTCGAAGCGCTTGGACGTCGCCTGCCCCTCGCGGTCGAGGGTGTAGATCGTGGGGCGGTGGGTGTGGCCGCAGAACACGAGCTGGGTGCCCTCGGTGTCGAGCAGGTTCCGCGCGTTGCGCACGTTGACGTAGCTCCACTCGCCCACGGCGTGCACCACCGAGATCGAGAGCCCGTCGCAGGCGACGGCCTTGACCACGATCCGCCGCGGTAGCTCCGCCAGCCACTCCAGCGCCTCGGGGGTCAACTGCGGGGGCCCGCTGCTGACCAGCTTCAGCATGCCGTCGTCGACCCAGGCCTCGTGGTTCCCGCGCACGCTGGGGATCCCCTGGGCCTGCAGCAGCGCGCACATTTCCGACGACAGCCGCCCGTCGGCGTAGCCCACGTTGTCGCCCACCGAGACGAAGGCCGTCTGGGGGTTGCGCTCCCTGCGCAGGACCTCGTCGAGCCCGATCACGTCCCCGTGGGGGTCGCCGAGCACGACCAGCCGGGTGACAGCCGCGGGCAGCGCGAGGGTCTGCGTGTCGTCCATGCCGGGATCCTACTCGCGCGGCTCGACCTTTCGCCTAGGCGCTGCGGGGATCGCGCCTTATAGTTTTCGCAGCGGGGGTGTAGCTCAGTCGGTAGAGCATCGGCCTTTTAAGCCGCAGGTCCAGAGTTCGAGTCTCTGCGCCCCTATTCACGGAGCCCGCCCACGTGGCGGGCTCCGCTGCGTGTGGGGGGAGTCGCAGCCGTCTGCACGTCAGTCGCCCGCGCCCGCGCCCGCGGCCGCGCGCTGAGCTGCCGCGGCGCGGAGTTCCCGCAGTTCGGCTTCGAAGTCGGTAACGCCAAGCGCGAAGCCGCGGTCGAAGTCCTCGACCGCCTCGGCGTAGCGCTGGAGCCGGAACATGCAAAGGCCTCGACCTGCCCAGGAATCGCCGTCGCTGGGGTTGAGCCCCATGGCGCGCTCGTAGTCCTCGATCGCGGCTGTGAAGGACTCCTGCTGCAGGCGGCAGTCGCCGCGGTTGTGGTAGGCGGCGGCGTTGTTGGGGTCGAGCTCGAGGGCGCGGTCGTAATCCTCGATCGCCTCGGGGTAGCGGCGGAGCAGCTCCTTGCAGAGGCCGCGGTGGACGTAGGCCTGCGGGTTGTCGGGATCGAGCTCGAGGGCGAGGTCGTAGTCCTCGAGCGCCTCGTCGTGACGTCCCAGCTCGGTCTTGCAGAGGGCCAGGTTGAGCCTGGAACTCGCCCCGCTCGGGTCGAGCTCAACCGCGCGCTCGAAGTCCGCGAGCGCGTCGGCGTGGCGCTCGAGCGCAGCCTTGCAGAGGCCGCGGTGGACGTAGGCCTGCGGGTTGTCGGGGTCGAGCTCGAGAGCACGGGTGAAGCGCTCGAGTGCCTGAGCAAAGCGTCGCGACTCGAGTGCGTCCTCCCCGCGCTCCCTCCAGGCCTGCGCCTCGCTCGGCGCGTCCCGGGGTTTCGCGCCCGGGGGGGAGGGGGGCTCGGTCCGTGGGGTCAGGGTCCACAGCGCGCCCCCGAGGGCGGCCAGCACCAGCAGGCCCACGAGCGCCGCGACGCCATGCGTCCAGCGCGCGGCGGAGGTCGGCGTCGCCAGCAGCAGCGCGCGCGCGACGGCGTCGGGCGAAGCGGGGCGCGCCGCCGGATCCTCGGCCAGGCAGCTCAGGCAGAGGTCGCAGAGCCAGGAGGGGACGTCTGCCCGCAGCCGGCCGGGGGAGGGCGTCGTGAAGTGGCTCGCCTGGAGGTATTCCTGCAGCGAGCCGGCCCGCACCGGGGGCTGCCCAGTGAGGCAAGCGTAGAGCACTGCGCCCAGGCCGTAGACGTCAGTGACCGGGCCATGGGCGTGGGTCTGCCCGCGCGCCTGCTCTGGCGCCCAATAGCCGGGGGTGCCCTGGAACACGCCGGTCGCCGTGAGCCGGGTGTGCTCACGGGACTCGTCGAGGGCGAGGCCGAAGTCGGTGAGCAGCGCGTCTTCCCCCCGCAGCAACACGTTGTCGGGCTTGAGGTCGCGGTGCAGCACCCCGCAGGCGTGCACGTAGCTCAGCGCCTGGGCGAGCTGCAGGGCGATACGGATTGCGTCGTGGATCGGGAGCGGGCCGTGTCGTAGCTGCGCCTGGAGCGACTCGCCCTCGACGAACTCCAACGCCAGCCAAGGGGAGCCTTCGCATTCACCGGCACCCAGGATCGAGACCACGTTCGGGTGCCGCAGGCGAGACAAGGCATGGATCTCGGCCTGAAAGCGCTTGCGCGCGTTCGGGTTCTGCGCGCGCTGGACGAGGAGCAGTTTGAGCGCGACGACGCGCCCCGCTGAGTCCTGGGCGCGGTAGACGACGCCGTGACCGCCGCGGGCGATCTCCTCGAGCACGGTGTAGGGGCCGATCTGCACGAGGTCAGCGTAGTGGGCCGACTGGCTCGCCGCCAACGCGCGTCTCCGAGTGTGGCTCCTCAGCGCTTCATGAACGCGCGCAGCTCGGGGTCGAGCTGCACCAGGGACCACACCAGGTCGTCGCTGACCTCGCTCCACACCTCGCGCAGGCGCTCGCGGGCGAGGGCGTCCCTCGCGGCGGCGCGGGCGAGGATCGAGCTCGGGCGTTCGGCCTCGGCGGGCTCGCCGGGGAGCTCGAGGGAGGCCCGCACGTAGGCCAGCAGGTCGCGCTGGCGCGGGTCCTCGGGCTCGAGGGCGAGCAGGGGCTCGAGCACGCGCAGCTGCTCCTCCCGCGGCGCCTCGAGCAGTCGGCCGACGGCCAGCAGGGCGACGGCGCTCGTCCCCGGGTGGGTGCTCCGCAGCTGGGTGGCCAGCTGCGGGACGGGGCCTCGCTCCTGGATCAGGCTGAGCTCGATCGGCCGCCGCGGGCGCATGCCGAGGGCGAACAGCGCCGACTCCAGCGCCTCGGGGTAGCGGCGCAGCTGGAGCAGGATCTGCATGCGCAGCCGCGCGCCGTACCAGCTGTAGCGCCAGCTCTTCTCGTCGCTGCTTCCGTTGTTCCACTCGCCGTCGCACTCCTCGAGGGCCTGGGCCGCGCGACCGAGGCCGAGGAGGGCCTCGATCCGCGTCACCGTCGGGGCGTGGGGCGCGGCGTCGAGCGCGGCGACGAGCTCCCCCGCTTCCGGCCGCCTCCCGGCGCGCAGGTCGGTGACCAGGTTCTCCAGGCGGGTGGAGGCGAGGAGCTCCGCGGGGGTCGCGCCGGCGAGGATCTGGTGAACCGCGGTCCCCGCCTCGGCGCGCCGCGCCGCTTCACCGGCGTAGGGAGGCGCGAGGCGCCGCAGGCGCCGGAGGAGGTCGACGCCGGTGACGCGGTCGTCCTCCAGCGCGGCCAGGGCCTCGCGGACGGCCTGCTCGCCGTGCTCGTCGACCAGGCGCGCGGCGAGCTCGGCCACGAGCTGGGCCTCGCCCGCCTCGGCGCCGCAATACAGCGCGCGTAGGAGGGTGTCGAGTTGCAGGCCGCCCTCGAGCTCCCGCGCGAGCTCGAGCAGGCGAGCGTGGACCTCGCGCGCCCGGGCAGGGCGGTCCTCGGGGTCGACCCCCCCGTCGAGGCGCAGGAGCTCGTGCACCGCCGCCACTTGCTCGGCGTGGCGAATGCGGGGCTCCTCGAGGGGCACCCCCGCTTGCTCGAGGGCCAGGCGGGTCAGCTCGACCCGCGGTCCGGCGCTCCCGCACTCCCAGCGCAGCGAGCGGTCTCCTGCGGCCCACACGCCCTCGACCGTGGCCGTGTGCGAGCCCCGCCGCGCGACGCCGCGCAGCTGCGCACCCCGCGCCCAGAGGCAGAGCTCGAGGGGGCCGTCGGCCGCGGGCAGGGCGGCGCGCGCGAGCAGGCGCCGTCCCCAGGTGAGCCAGAGCTCGTCCCCCCGCAGCTCGAGCCGGACCCAGTCGCCCTCGGCAGCGCGCGCGCCGAGGAAGGGCCCCGAGGCGGCGGCGGGCTCGGCGACGACCTCCGCCCGGAGCCGCGCCTCGCCCTGGGTCTCCCGGGGCAGGCGCGCGAGCCCCGGACGATCGACCCGGGTCGGGCGCCCTTCGACCACCGCCGGCCCGCGGAACGTCCAGCGCCCGCCGAGGATCAACAGCGCGAACCGTCCGGCGGTGCGCCCCGCCTCGAGGGTCACCGGGAGAGCCTCG
>Ga0209273_10001472_pt1 | contig 21013 bp, 16 predicted proteins | sample tdAd471_FD_187126 | JGI IMG/M metagenome (GOLD analysis project Ga0209273, IMG submission 187126) | Marine sediment microbial communities from the Atlantic coast under amendment with organic carbon and nitrate - tdAd47.1 (SPAdes)... | ecosystem: Environmental > Aquatic > Marine > Coastal >...
GAGCTCCCGACCCCCAAGGCCCTCGAGTCACTGACCGAGGAGGACTACGTGCTCGCCGAGCCCTGGCTGCGCGCTGGCGGCTGGTTGGTCCCGCGGATCTACGGCCCCGACCTCGACTCGGCGGTGATTCGCCTGGCCCCCAAGGATCGCGGCCCCTTCCCCTCGGGCACCGCGACGCGGATCCTAAAGCTCCTCGAGGAGTTCGAGGCCACGTCCGGCGCGGCGAACACCACCGCGGTCTACAGCCGCGCGCTGGGCCTGGACGAGGAGGCGGCCCGCTCGAAGATCAACGTCGACTTTGGCGTGCAGACCGCGAACGTGCGCCTGATCGCGTCCGAAGAGGGCAAGCTCTGGGACGAGGGGCTGCTCAAGCAGATCCACTCGGCGGTGCCCACCAACCCCCGGGTGCGCTCGGCGACGACCTTCGTCAACTTCGCGCTCTACGCCACCGCGGTCATGCGCAAGATCGAGAACCCGGAGCCGGACATGATCGAGTGGGGCAGCGTGCGCACCCTGGCCCACCTCTCGGGCGGGACCGGGCTCGTCTCCAAGGACGGGAAAATGGCTTGGCTCGAGGTGGCCACCGACGCCGAGGGCGAGGCGAACCTGAGCATCACGACGGCCATGGCCGCGCCCCTGCCCGCGCCCCCTGGCGTGCGGGTCGACGTCCCCCGCAAGCGCAAGTAGCCCGGCTCGAGCCCCTTCGCTCCTCAGCCGACCTCCGCCGGAGCGCCGACCACCAGGACCTGGTCCTCGATCCAAGCCCGCACCTGCCGACCGACTTCGAGGCGACCCAGCGAGGCGCGCTCGAGCAGCTCGCCGAAGGAGCGCTGCCCGTCGATCAGCGTCAGCAGCTCGCGGGTGTCGGCGTCGGCGTCGGCGATCAACGACGCGCGCAGCTTGCGGTCGACGAAGCGCACCACGTCCCGGTGCCCGACGAGGCGCCGCACGGTGTCCCACTCGGTCAGCCGCTGGATCGCCTCGAGCAAGAAGCGATCGGTGTGCAGCTCGATTCGAGCCGTGCCTTCCACGGGCTCCTCGAAGTCGTCGGGGAGCTCCTCGTCCACGAAGCGGAACTTCGCCTCGTCGTGGACGAGCAGCGCAAACAGCGGCTCGCGCACGGCCTCGCGCATGTCGTCCGCCAGCTCGTTCTCGTGCACGCACCCGGTGGGCTCGTCCTGCAGGTTCCAGCGCGCGGTGCCTTGCTCCACGTCGAGGAACTCGCGGGCGAAGCTCGCGGTGCCGTCGCCCGCCTCGCGTCGCATGACGAAGGTCTTCCCGTGCTGGAACACGAGGTCGATGGAGAGCTTGTCGTCGCCGACCTCGAGGGTCCCCGAGCGGCGCGTCGCCTGCAGCGACTCCAGCACCCCCGCCAGCCCGATCCCGGCCAGGTCGCCCTGGAACGAAGCCGGCTGCCCGCCGGAGTCCTGGGCGAGGCGGGCCTGGAGGTCGGCGCGGCAGAAGCGGGTCGAGTCGTCGCGGAAGCGCGCGCCGTCGAGGGCCAGCTGCTCTGCCTGCCGGGTCCACACCTCGTCGTTGAGCACGGCGTCGAGCAGCCACGCAGGGAGGGGACCCGGGGAGAAGCGGAAGCTCCCCGTCCACAGCAACGCGCGCTGCACGATCCCCTCGACCCACGTGCTGCGCGTCTCGCGGTCCTGCTCGGGGAGCCGCCGCAGCCCCTTGAGCAGAATGTCGCCCCGGTCCTGTCGCCGGCGGGTCGTCTTGCGCGCGGGCTTGGCCTCGCCGCCGCTCAGGCGCGGCAGCAGGGCGCGCCCCCGAGCGAGGATCTCGTCGTGGGCGGTGCGGGTGATCCGCCCGCTGCGCCCGCTGTCGATGGCCGGGAACAGGGGCACGTGCACCCTCCCCTCCTGCAGGTGGAGGCTCATGGTGGGGCCGTCGCCGCGGCCGATGGTCAGCCGCCCACTCTGGGAGTGCCTCCCCAGGAAGCCGAGCAGCTCCGGGGGCGACATGAGCACCAGGTCTCCCGAGAACGCCATCGCCCTCCTACCCAGGGTCCTGTTGGGCCAAGCGCAGCGTAGCCCAAGAGACGAGTCGACGCGAGCCGGCTACTCCTCGCGCAGGATCGAGAGGTCCTCGAGCACACCGTCGAGGCTCGGGTAGCGCTGCTCGCGGTCGTAGGCGCACATGCGGGTGATCACCTCCACGGCGTCCTGGGGAGACGCCATGAAGTCTTCGCTCCCGGGCGTCGAGAGCTCGGCCAGGAGCAGCTCGCGGTCGAGGGGCACCTCGCCCTCGAGCTCCTCGACCGACTCGTAGGGCCGCTTGCTGGTGATCAGTTCGTAGAACAGGATCCCCAGGCTGTAGACGTCCGAGCGTGGGTCCGCGCAGCCGGGGTCGGCCCACACCTCGGGGGCGGTGTAGCGCGGGTCGAGCCGCCGCTCGAGTCCCTTGGGGGTGCTGAGCTGGGGTGCGTGCTGCAGCAACGCGAGGTCGAAGTTGACGACCTTGGCCAGCCCGCCGGGGCCGACCACCACCGAGAGCGGGCGCACGTCGCGGTGGATCACCCCGCGCAGGTGAGCGTGGCGCAGCCCGCGGGCGGTGCCGACGATGATGTCCGCCTTCTCGCGCCAGGTGATCGCCCGATCTGCGGCTTCGCTGAGGATCTCCTCCAGGGTCCGCCCCTGGTCGACGTACTCCGTGGGCAGCACGAACTTGTTGTCGTCCCAGGCGAACATGTCGCCGGTGTCGATCAGGTTCGGGTGCACCCCCAGCAGGCGCATGGCGTCCTGGTCGTGAAAGATCGCCTCGATCTGCTGCTGACGCTGCTCCTCCGAGGTGTAGACGTCGAAGTGGTAGACCTTGAGGATCGTGCGCGGCCGGGTGCGAATGTAGCGGTGCTTGCCGAGGAACACCGTGCGCTCCTCGGTCTGGTTGATCCGCTCGATCACGTCGTAGAGCCCGATCTGCTTGACCCGCCGCCGGGCACGCAGGTCGAACAAGGCCGCGCAGATCGAGTCGTGCAGGTGCGTGATCGGCTTGACCCGCACGGGCAGGCGCTTGGCGTCGCTGAAGTGCTCGGCGGCCTCGTCGATGTGCACGATCTTGTTCGCTTGAGGATCGCGCACCCGGACCTTGGCGCGGGCGTCGGTGAGCAGGATCGCGGTCTCGACGAACACGTCGTCCAGGCGCCGGTCGTGCTTGCGCAGGGTGCTGGCGAGGATCTTGGACTTCTTGTTGGCGAGGGGGATCGGCGAGGGCTGGCGGTAGCCGCTGTCGAGGACCCAATGGTGCTGGTTGCCCTCGATCTTGCCCCGGTAGCCCTTGACCTCCACGTGCCACGCCGCGAACGGCGCGATCACGCAGAGGTCGAACTCGTAGGGCAAGCCGCGCCCGGTGGTCAGCTCGAAGTTGTGGACGAGGATGTAGTCGTCCGGGAGCGCCGCGGCGAGGCTCGTGATCGCCTTCGCCTCGCTGGCGTTCTCGGGCTCTCCAATGCGGTGCACGATGGCCATCGGACGCGCCTCCAGTGCGCGAGGCTACCAGCGCCCGGGGGTGGTTTCGATCCCCCCTTTAAGTCGTTGGGCACGACCGGGTTCTGGACCTTGCGCCGCCATGCCCCCACGCTACAGTCGGTTCATGAACCTCTCGGACTTGCTCTCGGAGGAGGTCGTCCTCACCCAGCTCGCCCCCGCCGCGCGGGACGAGGTGATCGAACGCCTGGTCGACGCGGTGGTCGAGTCGGGCGCGCTGCGCCCCGAGCACCGGGAGGCCGCGAGCGGAGCGGTCCACCGCCGCGAGGCGTCGCAGACCACCGGGCTCGGAGGCGGGGTCGCGATCCCGCACGGGGTGTGCGAGCACGTCGACGAGGTCGTCGCCGCGCTGGGGATCGTCCCCGGCGGGGTGGACTTCGCCGCCCTCGACGGCGCCCCGGTGCAGATCGTGGTGCTCCTGCTCGTCCCCCCCAACCGCTTCCAGGCGCACATTCGGACCCTGGCCGGGATCGCGCGCCTGCTCAACGACTCCCGCTTCCGCCGGCGCCTGGTTGAAGCTGACTCGCCGGCGGCGATCATGGAGCTGATCGACGAGCGCTGACCGCTGGAGGACGCGCCGTGACGCCTCCCGCGATTCCACCCTTCGAGATCCTCGCGGAGCTGGGCCAGAGCTCGGCCTGCGCGGTCTACCGCGCCCGCGACCCGCGCCTCGGGCGTGAGGTGGTGCTCAAGCTGCTGCGCATCGAGACCGAGCGCGCGCGCAAGCGCCTCGAGCGGGAGGCAAAGGCCATGGCGCGCCTCGTGCACCCCAGCGTCGTCCCCCTGCTCGAGCTGGGCGAACACGAAGGCAGGCCCTACCTCGTTCAGCCCTACGTCGCGGGTGACTCCCTCGCCGAGCGGATCGAGCGCGGCGGCCCCTTGCCGCTGAGGGAGGCGCTCCAGATCGGGCGCGAGCTCGCCGAAGCGCTCGTGGCGGTCCACGCCCTCGAGCTCCTCCACCGCGACGTCGAGCCCGCAAGGGGGCGACGCTCTACGCCATGCTCAGCGGAGTCCCCCCGCGCAACGCCGAGAGCCTGCAGCAGGCCTTGCTGGCCTTCGACGGCCTGGGGCTCGCCGCGGCGGGCTGCCTCCTGGTCGCCGCTGGGTCAAGCCCCCGCGCGCGGCCCGGGCCGCAGACCACGAGCGCGCCGGCGGGTATTCCCCCGCGGTCGGCTTCCGCGCCGCTCGCGCTCGCTGAGCCGCGCTAGTCCTTGCGTGGTCTTCGGCTGGTGGGGTCGTTACACTCCGCATGTGCCCCAGGAAGAGCGACGTCCGTCCGAGCTCGAGGCGCTCTGCGCCGAGAACGCGAGCCTGCGTGAGCAGCTCGCGATCGTCACCGAGATCGGGACCCAGCTCAGCGCCGAGCGAGACCTCGACAGCTTGCTGGAGGGGATCCTCACCGGCGCCCGCCGGCTGACCCACGCCGACGCCGGCTCGCTCTACCTGCTCGAGGGTCACGACCGCGACCAGCTGCGCTTCAAGCTGGCCCAGAACGACTCGGTCGACGTGCCGTTCCGCGAGACCGTGATCGACCTCGGCTCGGACACGATCGTGGGCTACGTGGCGCGCACCCGCGAGCCGCTCTGCTTCGACGACGTCTACGAGCTCTCCGACGACGCGGCGTATCGCTTCTCCAAGGGCTTCGACGAGCAGACCGGCTACCGCACGAAGTCCATGCTCGTGGTCCCCATGATCGACCACCGCGAGCGGGTGATCGGCTGCCTGCAGTTGATCAACCGCAAGCCCGATCCAGGGCTGACGCTGAAGGACCCGGCCCACGCCGAGGAGGTGGTGATCCCCTTCAGCGAGAGTTGCCAGGCGGTGCTGGAGAGCCTCGCCAGCCAGTCCGCGGTGGCCATCGACAAGGCCAAGCTGATCAAGGACCTCGAGGACACCTTCGAGGGCCTGGTGTTCGCCTCGGTGGTCGCGATCGAGTCGCGAGACCCGACGACCTCGGGTCACTCCGAGCGGGTCGCCCAGCTCTCGGTCTCGCTGGCGAAGACCGTCAGTGACGTCGGCGGCGGAAAGTTCGCCGACGTGTCCTTCAGCGGCAGCCAGCTCAAGGAGCTGCGCTACGCGAGCCTGCTGCACGACTTCGGCAAGGTCGGGGTCCAGGAGCGGGTGCTGGTCAAGGCCAAGAAGCTCTTCCCCACCGACCTCGAGGTCGTCCGCGCGCGCTTCGCCTGCGCCATGAAGGACTCCGAGCTCAAGGCCTGGCGCCACCTCGTGCAGCAGCTCAAAGATCCCCGCGCCGACGCCGCGGCCCTGATCGCGACGGCCGAGGCCCAGATCACCCACGACCGTCAGCTCCTGCGGGACATGCTCGACCTGGTGCTCGCGGCCAACGAACCCCGCCTGCTCCCCGAGGGCAGCGACCAGCGACTGCGCGCAATCGCTCAGCACACCTACCTCGACGAGGAGGGTGCGACCCAACCCCTGCTGAGGGAGAACGAAATCCTCGACCTCTCGATCCCCCGCGGCTCGCTCAACGCCGAGCAGCGGGTCGAGATCGAGAGCCACGTGACCCACACCTACCGGTTCTTGGTGCGGATTCCCTGGACCGAAGAGCTCCGCGACCTGCCCCGGATCGCCGGGGCCCACCACGAGAAGCTCGACGGCAGCGGCTACCCCCACGGGCTGAGCGACCCCGAGATCCCACCGCAGGCGAAGATCATGTCGGTGTGCGACATCTTCGACGCCCTCACCGCCTGGGACCGCCCCTACAAGAAGGCCGTCCCCCTCGATCGGGCGCTCAGCATCCTGGAGGCCGAGGCCAAGGCGGGGAAGATCGAAACCGAGCTCGTCGAGATGTTCCGCGAGCGCAAGCTCTACGAGCCCGTCCTCCGCAAGAAGCCATAACTCCTTGCTCTGGAACGTGCAGGTTTCCTGGCCCCCCCGCGGCAATGGGGCCACCAGCCGACTCAAAAAGCGGCCTTCAAGAGCTTTACGTCGGAGGGGTCGATTGGTAAGGTGCCAGTAGATCCAACCGGAGGCTTTATCGTGGCAACGGTTAGCAAGAAAGAAATCGTGAAGACGGTCAGCGAGCGGCACGGGTTGACCACGACCCAAACCGCCCAGCTGGTTCAGGTCTTCATGAACCAGATCATCGACGAGCTCTCCCGCGGCAACCGGATCGAGTTCCGCGAGTTCGGGATCTTCGAGCTCAAGCGCCGCAAGCCCCGCATTGCGCGTAACCCCAAGACTGGTGCGCAGGTCCACGTCCCCGAGAAGACGGTGGTCAGCTTCAAGCCGGGCAAGGTCATGAAGGCGCGAGTCGCCAATACGATCCCAGCCCCACGCAAGAAGAGCGGCTCCAAGGCCAAGAAGGCGGCGACCGAGTCCGCCACCCCCGCGGCGAGCATTCCGGCCGCCCCGAGCGCGGCCCCCAAGCCGTTTACGACCGAAGCGGCCCCTCCGCCGCCTCCGCCGCCCCCGCCGGCTCCGGCCACCTCGCCGCCGCCGTCACCCCCGCCGCGGCCCTTCTTCACCAGCTAGCACGCACCAAGTACACAGCAACGGGCGACCTTCGGGTCGCCCGTCTTCGTTGGTTGCTTGCCTGTTAGGACTCCCGCGGGTCGCCTACGGGGCGGCGCTGGAGCGGGCCCGCGGTCAGGCGGGTGCTGGTCTTGCGCTGGTAGTAGCGCCGACTCGCGCGGGTGAGGAAGCGCAACTCCTCACGGCTCAACGACTCCCTGCCCTCGACCGCGATCTTCTCCAGCAAGCTCTCGACCCGGGCCCGGGCGTGGACCTCGCTCTCGAGCTTGCGGATCCCCACGTTGATTCGCACCCGCCGCTCGACCCGGCGCAGCCCGCTGCACAGACCTAAGGCCAACACCCCCAAGGAGAAACCCCAGGGCGCACTGCTCAAGTCGGGGCGCAGGCCGTCCTGGACCTGGGCGGTGTAGAGCAGGTCGACCCGCTCGGCACCCGAAATGTTCTCGCCGCCGTAGGCGTCGTTGCGGGCGACTTCGACCCGGCTAGCCAGACCCTGCTGCATCTCCCAGCCCACGTAGCGGGTTACCCCCACCAGGGCGAGGGCACAGAGCAGGTAGGCCACCGGGCCGGGAATGTTCGCCACCCGGTCGCCCGGGTAGAGCAGGAGGTAGGCCGAGAGCAACGCCGCCGACGCACCCAGCGACCCACTGAACAGCGGCCCGACCACGTCGGGGGCCGCGCTGGCGAGCACCGCGTGGAACAGGCCGACCCCCGCCAGGGAGCAGGCGTAGAGCAGGAGGAAGCGCAGGCTCCCGAGCGCCTCCTCGACCGCGGGCCCCGCGAGGAGCAGCACCGTCGCCCCGAGGAGGAACTCGAGGTAGTGGCGGTGGAGGAACCCGTGGGTCAGGAGGGTCCAGGGGCTCTCGAGGACCGCGTGCAGGTCGCCGACGACCCACAGCGAGAGCGAGGGGTCCCAGGCGATCTGCCCGGCGAGTACAGCGAGAGCGCAGGCCGCCTGCACGGCGAACAGCGCTGGCACGACTCGCCAGACCCGGCGTGGTGGCTCGGCTGCGGGGTCCATCTAATCTCGCTCGCTTTACCGTAGCACGGCCCGACCGGCCTCGCAGCAGCCAGCATCGGAGCGCGACCCCGACCTCGACCCCACCGCGGCCGTCCGCAGGCCTTACAATCCCGGCTTCAGGAGGCTGCATGAGCCGCAAGGTCTACGTCGCGGGCGCCGCGCACACCCCGTTCATCGGCAAGTTCCACCCCGACTTCATCTGGAAGAAGCACCCCGACTTCGGCACGAAGGAGAACCCCTCCCTCGAGGACTACGTGCACAAGGCGGCGCTGAGCGCCCTCGAGGACGCCGGCGCCAAGCCCGGGCAGGTCGACAAGGCCTACGTCGGCAACTTCGTCGGCGAGCTGTTCAGCAACCAGGGCCACCTCGGCGCCGTGCTCGCCGCCGCGCACCCCGAGCTCAACGGCGTGCCGACCATGCGGGTCGAGGGCGCCTGCGCCAGCGGCGCGCTGGCGGTCAGCGCCGGGGTCGACGCGATCCGCGCCGGCGCCGACGTGGTGCTCGTGGTGGGGGCCGAGGTCCAGACGACCCAGAACGCCAAGGTCGGCGCCGACTACCTGGCCCGCGCCGCGCACTACAAGACCCAGCGCGAGATCGACCCCTTCACCTTTCCCGCGCTGTTCGCGCGCCGGATGCAGGCCTACCAGGCGGCGTTCGGCCTCGAGGCCGGTGAGCTGGCCAAGGTCGTGGCCAACGCCTACGGCAACGCCAACAAGAACCCCCTGGCCCACATGCGCGCGGTCACCATGACCGTCGAGAACGCGAGCGAGGCCAGCGACAGGAACCCCTGCTTCCTCTCCAACGAGGCGCTCAAGCCGTTCATGAAGGTCAGCGACTGCTCGCAGGTCTCCGACGGCGGCTCGGCGATCGTGCTCGTCTCCGAGGCGGGGCTGAAGGCGATCGGCCGCGACGTCGCGCAGACCGTCGAGGTGATCGCCAACGCCCAGGCCACCGGACCGATCACTGGCCCCGAAGACCTGACCCGGATGGACGTGACCAAGACCGCCGCCGACCGGGCCTACGCCCAGGCCGGGCTCGGCGCCAAGGACGTGCAGGTGGCCGAGGTCCACGACTGCTTCGCCGTCGCCCAGCTGCTCGCGGTCGAGGCCCTCGGCTTCGCCGACGGCCCCGGCGGCGCGCGCAAGCTGATCGAGGAGGGCGCGATGGCCCTCGACGGGCGGATCCCGGTCAACACCGGCGGCGGGCTAATGGCCTTCGGGCACCCGGTGGGCGCCACCGGGGTGAAGCAGATCGGCGAGCTCTACCGCCAACTGCTCGGCCGCTGCGGCGACTACCAGGTCCCGGGCGAGCCCAAGGTCGGCCTGGCCCAGAACATGGGCGGCGACGACCGCACCGCGGTGGTGACGATCGTCCGCCGCGGCTAGCTCACAGCGCAGCAGCCCACCGCACCCGAAGGCGCTAGGGTCTCAGCATGGACATGCCCCGCAAGATCGCGAACCGCTACCTCCTGCACGAGGAGATCGGGCGCGGGGGCATGGGGGTCGTCTACCGCGCCCTCGACGAGAAGTTCGACGCCGAGGTCGCGGTCAAGGTCCTGAGCAGCAACATGGCCAGCGCGGGCGCGGTCGAGCGCCTGCGCCGCGAGGCCAAGCTCGGCAACCTGCTCGGCCGCCAGGACGGGCTCGTGCGCGCCCTCGACTGGGGGCGGCTGAAGAACGGCAAGCACTACCTGGTGATCGACTACGTCCCCGGCGCCAAGGACCTCGACCTGCGCCAGGGCTCGCTCGTGTCTCGCGTGCGCCGGCTCCACGAGGCGGCAGAGCTGGTCCACAAGGCCCACTCCGCTGGGGTCCTGCACCGCGACATCAAGCCCGCGAACTTCCTCCTCGACCGCGCGGGCAAGCTGCACCTCACCGACTTCGGGATCGCCAAGCGCGTCGACGACTCCGCCGCCGACGACCCCCTCGACGACGAGGGCGACACGCAGGTCGACGCCAAGCCCGGCCCGCAGCTCACGGGCAAGAACGTCGGGCTGGGGACCCCGTTCTTCATGCCCCCGGAGCAGTTCGAAGACGCCGCGAGCGTGGACGCGCGCGCCGACGTCTACGCCCTGGGGGTCATGCTCTTCCTCGCGCTGACCGGCGAGTATCCCTTCCCCGGGAAGTCGCCGCCCGAGGTCTACAAGGCGGTCATGCAGGCGCGCTACGGCTCGGGCGACCCGCCCTCGGTGCGCGATCACCTGCGCACGATCCCCGCGGCGCTGGATCGGATCGTGGCCCGCGCGCTGGCGCCGAATCGCGAGGAGCGCTTCGCGACGGTGGCCGAGCTGCTCGCCGCCCTCGACGCGGCCAACTGGGAGGCCGGGCTCAAGGGGATCTCGCCCCTGGGCAGCGCCGGCGCCTCGGACCAGGCGACCCTCGCCGCCGAGCGCACCGCCCCCGACTTCCAGGCGCCCGCGCCCGCGCCCACGGCCCACCAGGAGACCGTCGACGCGAACCGCTGCCCGGGCTGCGGGCACACCCCGCTGCGCGGCGACCTCTGCCCCGCCTGCGGGGCCGACGTGATCTCCCTGCGCACCCAGTCGCGGCTGAAGTTCAAGCGCGCCGAGGCCGAGCGCCAGGCGCGCGCGCAGCGACTCCAGCAGCGGCGCGAGGTCAGCGGCGCGAGCATTGACTACGGCGGCTTCCAGATCCCCAAGATCGCCTGGTTCGTCGTGGGGCTCATGGTCGTCAGCGGGATCCTGCTCAACGTCGACTGGAGCAAGGCCGAAGCCGACGCCAAGCCCGACGCCACCGACACCGCCACCGAGAACCCAGACGAGACCCCAGACGACGGCGAGCCCGTCGAGCTCGTGGACGCCGAGGAGTTGACCTACCCCGAGGACCTCGAGGGCGCGGACGCTCGCGCCTTCGAGCTGTTCCTCCTCGCCCACGGCTCGTGGCTCAAGTGGAGCTCCTACGAGAACGCCACCGGCCGCGAAGACGAGGTCCTGGCCGAGGTCCCCGAGCTGGAGAGCTTCGAGAGCTACGAGCTGGACGACCCCGACGACGGACCCGCGACGACCACCTGCCGCACCCGGCGCTACACCTTCCGCTGCCGCGGCGACGGCGCCCCCGAGATCCGCGCGCGCGTCCCCGCGGACTGATCCCACGGACGGCGGTTCATCCACTAGGCTCTTCCCACCCAGAGAGGAAGACCCCATGATCCGCGCACTCGTGCTGCTCGCGTTCGCCGCCGCGTCCCTGGCCCTGGCCCAGACGCCCCAGGAGCCCCAGACCGGGCGCTACCGCTACGTCGACAAGGAGACCGTGTTCGACACCGCCACCGGCAAGATCGTGCGTTTCGACACCCGCCGCGGCGGGCGCGAGGTCGAGAGCGGGTTCATCGAGATCGACCCGATCAAGGGTACCGTCGTCCTCCGCCGGGCCAAGGTGATCGACGAGCGGATCCCCGACTTCCCCGACGCCAAGCTGCCCAGCTACGCCAGCGCCAGGCACACGGTCATGACCCTCCTCCGCGCCCTCCGTCGCGGCCAGCCCGACCTCGCCCGCGGCTGCTTCGGGCCCAAGAGCCTGGCCAAGATCGCCAAGCGCCGCGGCGGGATCACGCGCATGCTCCAGGACCTGCGCCGCGAGGAGGAGCTCTACACCCTCGACCTCGACGCCCTCGCCGCCATGCTCCAGGAGAACCCCAACGACGTGCTCTACCTGTGCGAGGTCCAGCCCGGGGTGTGGAAGTTCGAGACCCAGTCCAGCGGCGTCGACGAAGCCGCCGGGACGCTGCGCACGATCTCGACCGCCCAGTCGCTGTTCCGCGAGGGCGACAAGGACAACAACCAGGTCTTCGACTACGCCGGGAGCCTCGACGCCCTGATCCAGGTCGGGCTCCTGGCCACCAGCGCCCGGGAGCTCGACGGCTACCGGATCGAGGTGTGGGCCGGCAGCGAGGCCCCCGAGTTCCTCTGGGGGGCGGTGGCGATCCCGGCCAAGCCCGGCCCGAACGCGCCCTACCTGATCGTGAACCAGGCGGGCGTGATCTACGCCTCGCCCGAGCAGCCCAAGCTCGACCGGGTCAAGTGCGAGATCGACCAGACCCTCCCGCCCTACCAGCAGGGTCGCCGCCGCTAGCCGCCCACGACTCCGCCCTAGGCGCGAGGCCGGGCGGTGAGCGATACTGGGGGCCATGCCTCTGCAGGACCTGGCTATCGACCCCGCCCGCCTCTACGCCGCGCTGCGGTCGCTGGGCGCCGTCGGCGCCTACCGCGACGAGCGCTCGGGGCTGAGCGGGGTGCGCCGGGTGGCGCTGACCCCCGAGGACGGCGCCGGCCGCCGGCACGTGGTCGGCGTCATGCGCGAGCTGGGCCTCGAGGTCACCGTCGACCGGATCGGCAACGTCTACGGCCGCCGCGCCGGGACCGCCGACCTCGAGCCGGTGCTCGTCGGCTCGCACATCGACAGCGTGCCCACCGCCGGGATCTTCGACGGCTGCCTGGGGGTGATCGGCGGGCTGGAGGTCGTGCGGACCCTCAACGACGCGGGCGTCCGCACCCGCCGCCCGCTGGTGGTCGCGTTCTTCACCGACGAGGAGGGCTGCCGCTTCGGCACCGACATGCTCGGCAGCGCCGTGGCCACCGGGCGGATCCCCCTCGAGCAGGCCTACGCGCTCACCGATCGCGACGGGGTCGTGTTGAGGGACGCGCTGCAGGCGATCGGCTTCCTCGGCGAGGCCCACGAGCGCGTCGACCCGCCGGCGGCCTTCGTCGAGTGCCATATCGAGCAGGGCCCCCTGCTCCGCGCACAAGACCTCGACGTGGGGGTGGTCAGCGGGGTCCAGGCGATCAGCTGGCACGAGGTCACGATCGTGGGCAAGTCGGCCCACGCGGGCACGACCCCCATGGACCTCCGCCGCGACGCCGGCGTCGCCGCGGCGCGGATCAACCTCGGCCTGCGCGAGCTGATCGCCAGCGGGCGCTTCGGGCAAATGCGCGCGACCATGGGCGCGATCCACCCCACGCCGAACCTGGTGAATATCGTCCCCGGCAGCTGCACCTGCACCGTCGACCTGCGCAACCCCGACGACGCGCACATGCGCGCGCTGGAGGCCGAGGTCCTCGGGCTCTACGAGCAGGTCGCCGCCCTGGAGCAGGTCGAGGTCAGCTGGCGCCAGACCGCGCGCACCGACACCGTGCCCTTCGCCGAGGCGATCCAGGCCCGGGTCGCCGCGGCCGCGAGCGCGCAAGGCCTGCAGCACGCCTCGATCGTCTCCGGCGCCGGCCACGACGCCCAGGAGTTCGCCCGGCTCTGCCCCACGGGCATGATCTTCGTCCCGGGTGAGAACGACGGGATCAGCCACAACCCGCGGGAGCTCTCGACGGTCGAGCAGTGCGCCCACGGGATCGGCACCCTGCTGCGGGTCGTGCTCGACCTGGTGGAGCAACCGTGAGCCTGCGCCTGGCCCTGACCCAGACGGTCTGTCCCCTGACCGACCTCCCTCCTCTCGACCGGATCGGCGAGGTCGCCCCCCGCCTCGACGAGATCCGCGACGCCTGCGTCGAGCACCACCTCGACCTCCTCCGCCGGGCCAAGGGTCGCGGCGCGCAGCTGGTGTGCTTCGGCGAGCTGTTCCACGCGCCCTACTTCGCCCTGACCCAGCACCCGGTGTGGCGCGACATGGCCGAGGACGCACGCTCGGGGCCCACCGTGCGCGCGGTCTCCCGGGTCGCCGCCGAGCTGGGGATTGCCGTGGTCGCCCCGATCTACGAGCTCGACAGCAAGAGCGGCCGCCGCTTCAACACCGCGGTCGTGATCGACGCCAAGGGCGACGTCCTCGGCACCTACCGCAAGGTGCACGTGCCTCAGGGCAAGAACGAGCAGGGCGTGTTCGACGAGCGCTTCTACTACGACGCCAGCGACGGGCTAATGGTCCAGGGCCCGGCCAACGTCTCGGAGAACCGCTTCTTCCCGGTGTTCGAGGTGCAGGGGATCCGCCTCGGCGTCGCGATCTGCTACGACCGCCACTTCGAAGGCGTCATGCGCAGCCTCGCGCTCAACGGCGCCCAGGTCGTGGTCTCCCCCGCGGTGACCTTCGGCGAGAAGTCGCACCGCATGTGGGGGCAAGAGTTCGCCGTCGACGCCTGCCGCCACCGGATCGTGGTCGCCGGCTCGAACCGCCTGGGCAGCGAGCCCCCCTGGAACCAGCCCTACTTCGGTGAGACCTACGTGGTCGGCCCCGAGGGCCCCTTCCACGACCTCAGCGAAGACGACCGCCTGGTGATCGTGGACGTTGCCCTCGACACGCTCACCCGCCCCGACCCCGCCGGCTGGAACCTCTCGCGGGACGTGCGCCCGGAGACCTACAGCCAGGAGGGGTAGCAGAGGCACAGAGGCAGAGCCAGAGCCAGAGCCAGAGGCAGAGGCAGAGGCAGAGGCAGAGCCAGAGCCAGAGCCAGAGGCAGAGGCAGAGGCAGAGGCAGAGCCAGAGGCAGAGCCAGAGGCAGAGGCAGAGGCAGAGGCAGAGCCAGAGGCAGAGGCAGAGGCAGAGGCAGAGGCAGAAGCAGGGGCAGAGGCAGAGACAGAGGCAGAGGCAGAGGCAGAGGCAGAGGCAGAGGCAGAGGCAGAGGCAGAGGCAAAGGCAGAGACAGAGGCAGAGGCAGAGGCAGAGGCAGAGGCAGAGGCAAAGGCAGAGGCAGAGGCCGTCGCCGGCTTGGCCGATCGGATCGCTCCGCCTGAGGCAAACCGGATCGCTCGCCGGCCTCCACCTCCAGCGTATCGCTGAGGTCCAACAACCGGCCTCGTACGGGTCGGGACCGTTGCCTCAGCCGGGACCGGCCGGTTGTCAGACCTCAGCGATTCGCCTCCGGTGGAGGCCGGCTCTCACGCACGGCCCCGGAGAAAGGACTCCACCGTGTTCCACGTATACGCTCGTTCGATCGAACTGATTCGTGCACTTCGACCCCTCATCGGACGGCTCGAGAAGCGAGACAAAGACCTCGCCCGACAACTCCGCAGAGCCGCGTCCTCGATTCCGCTCAACATTGCGGAAGGGAATCGCAGGACGGGGAGAGACAAGAGCTACCACTTCCGCGTCGCGGCAGGCTCCGCAGCCGAAAGCAGCGCAGCCCTCGAAGTCGCCCAGGCTTGGGGGCACCTCGAAGACACCAGCACAGCGCTGGACCTGCTCGACCAGATTCGGGCCATGCTCTGGACACTCAGCAAACGCTGACGGGGGCAATCCCCTGCGGGCGGAACCAGCCGCCGCCCTTCCCACGCGAGGGTCGCTTGACCCCCGCGTGTCCCACGCGTATCTGAGAGACGCAACACAAGAGGATCTGATACGTGACTCCCGGCTACGCCGTCGACCCAGAGACCGAGGCCCAGGTGTGGGAGGTCTTCCAGACCTGGTCTCCGCACTTCAAGGCCAGGCTCGCCGAGTCAGGGATCCCGGGGTTGCTCCACAGAGACGAGAACCTCGTCGAGCGAGTCGAGAACGCGATCTCCTCCAGCTCGACGCTCTACGTCTACGACTACGACCACTGGCTCACGACACGGGACGTGCTCGAGATCCTGGTGGAGCACGCCCCCACGGGACTCAGCCAAGAAGACGCCGCGTCCCTCGCCGCCCTCGACGCCAGGCTCGAGCCCCTGATCCGTCCGGGCAAGACTCCCCTGGTCCACAGCAGAACCCACGAGTCGTGCTGGTGGCACCAGGGCCTCCCCCCGCTTCGAGGTGCGTGAAGCGACCGCTGCCGGTCTGGGGCGAGCGCCCGTGAACTGTAGCCCGGCGCTGGGGCGTGGCCCCTCGAATGCGCTGCGGAGGCCGTCACTGCCTGGGAGCAGTGCGACGTCTCGGACTTTGGCTTCGTCGGCCCAATCGACTTCCAGCTTCGCCGCGCCACCCACGACGACTGAAGGAGCCGAGCAGCCCCCTCCCCTGCGCCCACACGAACCACTTTCGTGCGCGCGCAGAGCGTCGCGGCGCGGCGCGGCGCGGACGACCCTCGTGTGACCCCAGGACGTCCTTGCGCCGAGCCACTCAGCGGCTCGTCGCACGCCGTATCCGCGTGCGTCGTGCAACTCAGTCACTCGGTGCTCGCCTGCACCCCTTGCGTCGTGCCATTCAATGCCTCGTCGCATGCCCTGAACCCGTACGCCGAGTCACTCAGTCGCTCGTCGTACGCCCTGACCCCGTACGCCGAGTCACTCAGTCGCTCGTCGTACGCCCTGACCCCGTGCGCCGAGTCACTCCGTCGCTCGTCGTACGCCCTGACCCCGTGCGCCGAGTCACTCCGTCGCTCGTCGCATGCCCTGACCCCGTGCGCCGAGTCACTCGACCTACAGCATGAGCGGGTTCCCCCCCCTCTCAGAGGGGGGTGGACCCCCAGCATCTTGGGGTCGTCCCCCGCTGCGCCTGCTGCGCGGGGCGCTGCGCGCCGCTGAGGGAAAGAAAACTTTTCTTTCCGGCAAGAATTCTGGTTCCGCGGCGAGGTCGGTTTCGCTAAGCGCCCGGGATCGTTCCGGCTAGTTCTGCTGAACGTGTGACGGCAAATTTTGGAACGCCACGCCTCCGCCCCGCGCGCGGAAATCGCGGTGAACACCGAGCGCGATCTCGAGGTCTGGGGGGGCGAGCGACGGGGTGGTCTCGTCGTTCGCTTTCAACAACCCGGTCCGCAATGCGGGCCACAACAAAGGAGTGAATCAGTCATGAACGATCTGATGAACTATGTCTTCTTCGACCTCTACCGGTTTAGCACCCGGCGGGGTCTGTTCTGCCTGTGGCGGGTGCGTGAGCGACTCGTCGGCTTCGGGGGCTTCGACGCCACCGTGGCTACGGTCGATCGCGCGATCGCCCACCACGAGGCAACCAAGAGACTGGAGGGTGTCTACGACGCCGCCAGTCGATCCAGGCATGGCCCTGAGGCCATGGAGCTCGACCGTGAGCTCACCCGAGCCCTGAGCGCGATCGACGACGCGCTCGGGGCGGCGATCAAGGGCCTTGGCCTGGAGTCGCCACGGGGCAAACGGGCGAACGAGGTGCGCGGCGCCCTGTTCCCCAGGGGCATTGGCCAGGTGGCCAACCTCGCCTTCGTTGAGAAGGACGCCGAGGTCCGCTCCATGCTCGAGCGCATGGACGCGGAGCCCGAGCTGACGCAGTCGCTGCGTCAGTTCGCCGCCATGGAGATCGTCGACCGCGTCGCCGAACTCCACGAGCGGTTCAGCGAGGCGGTCCAGGTGCCGCGGGTCAGCTTCGCCGAGGTGCGCGACGCGCGCCTGGCGGGGCAGGACCTGCTGTGCCGGGTGGCCGTCGAGCTGCTCTACCACCGCGGCGCCGACGGCGTCACGGCGGACGAGGTCGAGGTGCTCAACGCGGCGCTGGGTGAGGTCGTCGCCCAGAACCAGGCGATCCGTCGCCTGCGTCGCCGGCGGAACCTCCCGCCAGACGAGGAGCTCGACGACGACGACGGGTTCGCGGACGGGGAGGCCGGCGTCCCGCCGGTCGCTCAGCCGCTGAATCCGCCCAAGGCCGACGACGCCGACGTGGCCTAGACGACGGGGACGGGGACGGGGCGGGGGGCGCATGCGCCTCCCGCCCCTTCTCTTCTGGCGAGCCTAGTGGCCCAGGGGGCAGCCGCCGCCCTGGGCCTTGAGCGCGTTCAGGCGCTCGGTCAGCCCGGCCCCACCCGCGGACGGGTCCGGCTGCACGCGGTGGCTGAGGTGGTGGAAGTGCAGGTCGAGGTCGCCGCCGTCGCTGACCACCGCGCGGCTGGTGATCGTGAGCGTGCCCAGGGGCCGGGTCGCGCCGCGGCCGCCGGGGCCCCACTCCACGTAGCAGATCTCGAAGGCCAGCCCGTCCGCCGGGTCGTAGGCGCGGATCAGATCGCGGAAGTCGTAGGGGATCGTGCGGTAGAGCACGCCCTCGGCGAAGTCCTTGACGAAGCGCGGCGAATCGCGGAAGTAGCTCAGGTGCGGACCGTGCACCCGCCAGAACAGCGGGCCGCCGATCGGGCCGTAGTGATCCTCGATCGCCTCGATCCGGAACCGCGGCTCGAACAGCGGACGGAAGAGGACCTCGAAGGGCGCGCAGGCCGCGCCGCGGACCGGCTGACCCTCGGCGTCGACCTCGGCCAGCGCCTGCACCGGGCGGTGCTCGTTGGGGGCGTCGAAGTGGTTGAAGAACCGGTTCAGGTTGCGCGGGAGGAAGGCGGTGGGGTCCTTGGGCGGGGCGAAGTTCGTGTAGTAGATCGGCTCGCCGGCGTCGGAGTGGAACGGGCGCACCCGCTTGTCGGAGTCGAAGCCGAACTGGTCGAGGGTCAGAATGTTCCGGGTCAGCACCGGCTGGTCGGGGTCCTGGGTGGGGAAGAGCTTGATCGCCATGCCCAGGATCCGCTCGTCGAGGCTCTTGGAGTCGCGAGTCCCCGACGACACGCGCACGATCGCGTGGGGCAGCTTCGCCCCGGGCGCGAACAGCCCGCTGAAGGGGCTGTCGTCGCGGATCTCCCAGCGCGCGCTGAACGCGATCCCTAGCGGGTGCAGCGGCTTGGGGTGGTCGCGGTTCACCTCGCGGAAGTCCCAGGTCGCGCTCGGGTCGAGGGTCGTCCGCGAGCGCACGATCAGGTTGCTGGAGCTGGTGGCGTAGGACTTGGCCCGGGTGAGGAACACCGCGCGGATCTCGTCGGGGATCAAGGACGCGGGGAAGCCTCGGGGCAGCGGCTTGCGGGCGGGCAAGGGCTCGTCTTCGCCGTAGACCCGGGTCTCGGACACCTTCGTCCACACCTCGTTGAAGGAGCTCCCCGGCTGGGGCTCCTCCTGGGCCGCCGCAGCCGTGATCAGGCACGGGGTCAGCGCCAGCGCCAGCAGCGATCGGTTCATGGGTCCCTCCCGCGGCGTCCCCGCGCAATTCCCGCGCCAATTCCCTCGCGCCCCAAAGCCGTCCCCTCGCTCACCCCGTTGTCCCCACCGTCCAGGCTGAACGCCGGTGCTCTGCATATGCAGCGCCAGCTGACCTGCATCTGAACGGGTGAACAGAGTCGGAGAAGCGGGCTAGGCCTGGACCACGTGCACGAAGCGCTGCTGGGTCCAGGGGCGCGGCGTCCAGTGGTCGGCGATCCGCAGGCCCCGGGCGGAGAGCTCCCGCCGCACCTCGCGCAGGCGGGGCCGCCGCGCCGTGTAGCGCGCGCCCTCCCGCGCGCGCTTGACCCACGACACCGCGCCCTCGCGCAGCAGCAGATCGCAGAGCGCGCCGCGGCGGCCGACGCGCGCCAGCTCGGCGAGGGCGTCGTAGCGCACGTCCACCGGCAGGTGCCGCAGGAGGCGCACCGAGACCGCGAGCTCGACCGCGTCGTTGGCGAGGGGCAGGCGTTCGACCTCGCCGACCGCGGCGCGGAAGCCCGGCGCGCTCAGCCCCGGACGGGCCGCGGCGTAGCCGGCCATGGCCGGAGAGACGTCGAGGCCGACGACGCGGTAGCCCCACTCGACGTAGGCGCCGGCGTGGCGCCCGGTGCCGCAGGGCACGTCGAGCAGCAGCGCGTCGGCGGGCACGAGCTGCGCGAGCACGCGGCGCAGGAGCCGCAGCTCGGTGGCGTTGCGGAAGCGCTGGCCCCAGGTGCGGGCGTGATTGCGGTCGTAGTCGGCGGCCCGCTCGGGGGCGAGGAACGAGCCGCGGATCGGGTAGTCCTCGGGCACGGGCTAGCCTGCGGCGGGCAGCTCGAGGAAGCGCAGGTGCCCCTGGTTCTGCACGAGCAACCGCTCCCAGAGCGCGCGGTCGGCAGGATCGAGGGCCGCGCCGTCGAGCAGACGGCGGGTGGGGCGGGCGAGCTGGGTGTTGATGCTCCGCTGGACGCCGGTGGGTTGGGCGAAGTGCGAGGTGGCCAGCTCGCGAAGGAAGCCGGTGGAGCGGCCGTCGAAGGCGCGCATGCTGCAGAAGGCGCCGAGGGTCGCGTCGCGGTGCACGCGCTCGATGATCGACTCGGAGAAGGTCATGACCGCCGTCGCGCGCAGCACGAGGCGTGAGCCGGCGCGGTTGAGCGGTGAGCGGCGGTGGATCGGGAGGCACTCCGGGGCCGCGGCGCTGATCAGGTGCGAGGAGGCCATGTGGCAGCTCTCGTCCTGGGTGTGCAGCAGCGAGAGCTCCTGCACCGGCGCGTTGGAGGTGCGGTAGCGGCAGAGCGGGAGCTCGTAGCCCTTGCCGAGGTGGTTCGCGAGCCCGCGCCCGGTGAAGTAGGTGGCGACGAAGTCCACGCCGTAGGCCTTCAGCAGGCGGCTGACCACCGGGCGGTTGCGCACGAGGCCGTGCCCGAGCTTGTCGCCGGTGAAGCGGCGGTCGATCCCGTAGTGGTCGTAGATCGCGGCGAGGGTGCGCCCGATCCCGGCAATGTGGTCGAGCTCCTCCTCGGCCTCGTGGCGCAAGAGCGCGGCGACGTGGGGGGCGAGGGGCTCGACCCCGTCGGCGATCACGCTGTTGGCGACGACGGCCATGCGCTCGCCGCGCACGATCTTGTTGTAGTGCAAGCAGTAGACCCAGTGGTTGCAGGCCAGGCGCTCGGCCTCGCTCAGCGACTCCCACAGCGGCGTGTAGTAGCCGACGCTCCACGACTCGGGGACCAACCAGTCGTCGAAGCGGATCCGGAGCTGGGCCGCGTAGTCGGCGAGCAGGGGGCCGCTGCGTCCGACGCGTTTCTTGGCCAGCCGCTCGAGGCGGCCGAGGGCGTCGCGGCTGCGCGGGCTGCGCGCGCGGACCCCAGGCGCTGAGTGCGCGCGCGACTCGGTAGTGGTCGTGGCCCCGCTCAAAGCAGCTCCTGCACTTCAAGGGGTCTTCCCAAGACCCCCTCGCTCTCGCAGCAAAGCTGCGAGAGCTCAACCCCAACGGGCTGAAGGCTCTGCTACAGGCTACTTCAGGCGGGCGGTGGAGGCGAGGATCGCTAGGGAGCCTTGTGTTCGGTCCCCGCGCGCATGACGTAGATCACCTCCTCGAGCTCGGTCACGTCCTCCAGCGGGTCGCCGGCGACGGCGATCACGTCGGCCTGCTTGCCCGGGGCGAGGGTCCCCACCTG
>Ga0209273_10001473_pt1 | contig 20990 bp, 22 predicted proteins | sample tdAd471_FD_187126 | JGI IMG/M metagenome (GOLD analysis project Ga0209273, IMG submission 187126) | Marine sediment microbial communities from the Atlantic coast under amendment with organic carbon and nitrate - tdAd47.1 (SPAdes)... | ecosystem: Environmental > Aquatic > Marine > Coastal >...
TTTCATTGGTGCGGCCGAGAAGACTCGAACTTCCACGGGATATTATCCCACAGCGACCTCAACGCTGCGCGTCTACCAATTCCGCCACGGCCGCGAGGTCGGGCGCTTATCTATCAAGGAAGCCCCTGCCCCGCAAGCGGAAAATGACATGATTTTGAAACTATCTGAAAAAGCCCGGTTTTCCTGACGGTCACGGGTGGCGGACGGGCCTAGACTTGAAGCTGGCTCATCATCCGTGTGATGGACACGCCGATCTTTTCGCCCACGATCATGATCTCGCCGCGCGCGATCAGCTCGTTGTTAGCGTAAACCCAGCATTCGTCTTCGTGTTTGGCGTCTAGGTCGATCACCGCACCCCGGCCCATCTTCAAAAGCTGGCGAATAGGCATGTGGGTACGCCCGAGCACGACGGTGATTTCAACGGTAACCCTGTTAACAGCCTGATAATTCATCATTTCCTCGTCTGGAAAACGCTGGGGCCAGCTTGCCACGGCATCCTTATCAAATGATTAACCCAAAAGATCAGCACACTTCAAGCACCGTCATCGCCCGCCTCACAGGAAACTTTCTTGGCTCACACGCACAAAAGCGGTATGTAACGCCCAACGTTTAGGCATTTTATGAGTTTTAGGCCATGGCAGACCAGTTTCCCCTTGAGTGGCGAATCAGCGACGAGCTTGTCGCCTACCCCGATGCGCTTGAAGAGATGGAAGAGCGCGTGCGCGCGATTCGTGCAGGCGAAGCGGCAGAGATGGTCTGGTGCCTGGAGCACCCACCGCTTTATACCGCCGGCACCAGCGCCGACCCTGCCGATCTGGTAGACCCTGACCGCTTCCCCGTCTATGACGCGGGCCGCGGCGGCCAATATACCTATCATGGCCCAGGCCAGCGCGTGGTCTACTTCCTTCTGGACCTGAAGAAGCGCGGCAAGGACGTGCGCCAGTTCATCTATGGGCTTGAGGAAGTGATCATCCAGTCGCTGGCCAAGTTCGGCGTGACAGCAGAGCGCCGCAAGGGCCGCGTGGGCGTTTGGGTTGAGCGTGGGGGCGGACGCGAAGACAAGGTTGCCGCCATTGGCGTACGCGTGCGCCAGTGGGTGACTTATCACGGCATCGCCATCAATGTGGAACCTGACCTCAGCCATTTCGAGGGCATCGTGCCCTGCGGCATTTCCGAACACGGCGTGACGTCGATGGCAGACCTTGGCCTGCCGATCACCATGGATGATCTGGATGTGGTGCTTAGGGAAGTGTTCGACGATATTTTCGGCATTGAGGCCCGTCCGATGACACTCCAGCACCAGGAAGCGCCCGAAGGCCCCAAGGCCAAGCTGCCTTATGAAGCCCAGCCAACCGAGAGCGGCGAAGTCGAAACGGGCGAGCGCCCCGAGGAAAGCCATCCGGTTTTCCAGATTTAGCACCTTGCCACAGACCTGATGCCCTGTATGCTGCTACCATCTATTGGCCGATAGATTGGGGGATCATATGTGGGCTAAAGCTCTGTTAACAGTAGCAATATGCGCTTGCCTTTCCGCCTGTGGCGGGCCCAAGCCGCACGATTCCACCGATGAGCTGATCGCCGAGTTCCACAAACTGTATAATGCTGAAGAGTTCGATGCCATCTACGATCGCCTGATGACTCCCGCCTTTCAGCGGGCAATCAGCAGAGATCAATTCAACCACGTGCTGAGGGAAAACCGAAGCAGAATGGGTGACTATAAAATCGGGAGTCATAGGAACTGGAGCGTGGAATCAAGTCAGGTTACGGGAACGATCATCGAACTGGTTTATACCAGCCAGTTTGCCGACGGCGTCGGCTATGAGACCTTTCGGATAAGGGCTCTTGGCGAGGTGGTCATTTCCGATCCGAAAAAGAACATGACGATTGTAGCGGGCGAAGACCAGGACAGCGCCTTGCTGATCAATGCCTACCAATTCAATATCCAACAATAGCCTGTAATAAGTCACTAAGGCTTGCCGGCCGTGCACTGGTCAAACCGTGGGTTTGATCTCGAACCGGAGCGGCACCATGCCCTGCGCAGGTTCTTTCTCCACACGGTCCACATCAGCCGCTGGCGGCCCGTTCAGGCACATCTCCAGCATCAGGTTCACATCTTCGGCGTGGCCATAGAAAAGCGCTTCTACCGTGCCGTCCAGCCGGTTCCTGACCCAGCCGTTCAGGCCAAGGCGCCGAGCTTCCTCTTCTGTCCAGCCGCGATACCATACCCCCTGTACCTTGCCATAGATGCGGGCGCGCACTGCGATCCATTTGGTGGCGTCAGACATGCAAGACCTCTCAGCTGCCCATTACTTCAGCCAGACGCTTCATGAAAGCGTCGCAAGCGTCAAGCTGGCTCCGGTCAATATATTCATCCGGCTTGTGGGCCTGTGCGATATCGCCGGGGCCGCATACCACGGCTGGGAAATCGATGCTTTGGATATGCCCAGCCTCGGTGCCGAAGGCCACGACCGTGGTATCGTTCCGGCCCGCAAGCGCCAGCGCCAGCGTCTCTGCGTCTGAGCCCGGCTCAGCCTTGAGGGGCGGCAGATAGGCCCACACGGTGTTTTCGGCCCGACATTCGGGGAAGCTGGCCTGAAGGTGCGGGTTGATCACGTTATCAAGGAAATCGGTATATGCCTTGAGGATAGCCGCGGGGTCCGCCGTGGGCACCGCGCGGAACTCCCAATCGAACTCGCAATAATTGGGGATGATATTGAAGGCGCTGCCGCCGGATATCGGCCCCACATTGAAACTGGTGTAGGTGGGATCGAAACTGTCATCATGGGGCCCGTGAATACGCGCCTTGGCCCCCAGGCTGCCAATAAAGGTGATCAGTTCCGCCGCCACAGCCACCGCGTTGATGCCGTCCTCGGGGCGGCTTGAGTGCGCCTCCCTACCCCAGATGCGGGTTTTCGACACATACTGGCCCTTGTGGGCGTTGGCCACCTGCATGCTTGTGGGCTCGCCCACCACCACCAGGCGCGGCGCGGCAATATGATCCTTCATCAAAGGCAGCAGAGACTGGATCCCCAGGCAACCGACTTCTTCATCATAAGTGAAGGCAAAATGGATTGGGCGTTTCAGTTCTGCTGCCTTGAAAGCCGGAACCGCCGCCAATGCGCTGGCGATAAAGCCCTTCATGTCAGCGCTGCCGCGCGCGTAGAGCTTGCCGTCTTTTTCGGTCAGGGTGAAGGGGTCCATCGTCCAGTCCTGCCCGTCCACCGGCACCACATCCGTGTGACCCGAAAGCACGACACCGCCCGGCTCGTTGGGGCCGATCGTGGCGATGATATTGGCTTTTGAGCCTTCCTCATTTAGCTGAATTTCAGATTCTATTTCAAAGTCTTGCAAATAACTTTGAATGTAACTTATCAGCTCAAGATTGGATAGGCGGCTGGTAGTATCAAACCCCACCAGCCTTTCAAGAATTGCCTCAGTCGTGCGCGTTTCGCCGGTCACCCTATTCAAACTCAAGGATAACGGCATCAACCGCCAAGCTATCGCCCGCTTCGGCATTCACGGCCTTGACGACACCGTCTTTTTCAGCGCGCAGGATGTTTTCCATCTTCATGGCCTCAATAACCGCCAGCGCCTGACCGGCCTTAACTTCATCGCCCTCGCCAACATTGAGAGACACCACAAGGCCCGGCATTGGACACAGGAGGAACTTGGATGTGTCCAGCTCTACCTTCTCTGGCATCAGCTCAAAAAGCTTGGCGGCGCGCTCTGTCTGGACACGGATATCCATCGACACACCATCGCACGTCAGCCTTATGCCAAGCGGCAGGCGGTCGATTTCCATGGCGTAATCGACATCATCAATCGTGGCATGGAACACGGGCTGACCCGGCACCCAATCGCTTGTAATCTCAACATGCTTCTTGCCGATTATGACTTCTGCATGATCTTCAAGCGGCAGGATACCCGTGGTGACGCTGTCGCCGTTGATAGAGATCACCCAAGGGCGCTCCTGCGGGCCGTGCGGCTCCGAAATCTGGCCGTCAATCTGCGTCTCACGGGACTTTTCAACCGCGTTGATAAAGGTGGCCGCCGCAATCATGGCTTCCTTCACCTGATCAGTCAGCACTCCCCCCTGGAAACCGTCAGGATATTCTTCGGCGATGAAATTGGTGGTCATATCGCCGGACTGGAAGCGCGGGTGCGCCATCAGGGCCGAGAGGAACGGGATGTTATGGCCGATACCGCGAATATAATATTCGTCCAGCGCCCGGCGCTGGGCCGCGATGGCTTCATCCCGGGTTTTGCCCGTAGTGATCAGCTTGGCGATCATCGGATCATAGAACATGGAGATTTCAGCGCCCTCATAAACGCCGGTGTCAACACGCACAGCCTCATCCTCAGACGGGCGCACATAGCGCGTCAGACGGCCAATGGACGGCAGGAAGCCCCGGAAGGGATCTTCCGCATAGACGCGCGTTTCAATGGACCAGCCGGTCAGCTTCACATCATCCTGCGTGAGCGCCAGTTTCTCACCGTTCGCAACGCGCAGCATCTGCTCCACAAGGTCCACGCCCGTGACCTGCTCGGTCACCGGGTGTTCCACCTGCAGGCGGGTGTTCATTTCAAGAAAATAGAAGTTCTTGTGCTTGTCCACAATGAACTCAACCGTACCGGCACTGCAATAATCCACAGCTTTTGAAAGCGCCACAGCCTGCTCGCCCATGGCTTTGCGGGTTGCTTCGTCGAGGAAGGGGCTTGGCGCTTCTTCAACCACTTTCTGGTGACGGCGCTGGATCGAACATTCGCGCTCGCCCAGGTAAATCACGTTGCCGTGCTTGTCGCCCAGCACCTGAATTTCGATGTGGCGGGGCTCTTCGACGAACTTCTCGATAAACACCCGGTCATCGGCGAACGACGTGCGCGCCTCATTCTGGGCGGAGACAAAGCCTTCTTTGGCTTCTTCGTCATTATAGGCAATGCGCATGCCCTTGCCGCCACCGCCCGCAGACGCCTTCAGCATCACGGGATAGCCGATTTCGGCAGAGATTTTCGCGGCCTCTTCGGCGTCCTTGATGATGCCCATATGGCCCGGCACGGTGGAAACGCCGGCTTCCGCCGCCAGTTTCTTTGATGTGATCTTGTCGCCCATGGCGTCGATGGCCTTTGGGTCCGGCCCGATAAAGGCAATGCCTGCTTTCTGCACGGCTTCCACGAAGCTCGCGCGCTCTGACAGGAAACCGTAGCCAGGGTGGATCGCCTCAGCGCCCGTGTCTTTCGCGGCCTGCAGGATCTTGTCAGCCAGCAGATAGCTCTCCGCCGCCGCCGGTGGGCCGATGTGCACGGCCTCGTCCGCCATTTCCACATGCAGCGCGTCAGCGTCCGCGTCGGAATAAACGGCAACCGTCTTGATGCCCATGCGCCGCGCGGTCTTGATCACGCGGCATGCAATTTCACCCCTATTGGCAATCAGGATCTTATTGAACATAAAACGGGTCCCTTATTCCTTGTTTTTCTTCCACCGGCGTCCAGACGCCAGGTACCAGAGCGCGCCAATCACGGCCGCCCCAAGCATGAAATAGATGCTGCCACCGCCCTTGCTAAAGAAGGTGGCGCCAAGCGCGAAGCCAAATACACCGCCCAGGATGAAGGCCCAGATGGCAACGGAGCGCAATTCAGAGCGTTTGGCGATACCGCCAACCTTGTCTTCCGCGTCTTTGGGGATCGGCCTAGCCATCGGTTTTATCGTCCTGTTTATCGCTTTCGCCGATGTCCTTCATCATGTCGGCGTTCTTTTTGAACAGCCAGAAGGCAAAGCCGAACATCATAAGGCTCCCGCCACCTGCATAGCGCATCAGATCATCCGTGCCGTACTGCAGGTATGTGCTGACGATCATGATAAATCCCAAGCCCCAGCAGCCCCAGATTCCGATTTTCTGCGTCGTCGTCATGGGTGTCCCTCCCCCGCAATAGTTTACAGCGGAATATTGTCGTGCTTCTTCCACGGGTTCTCAAGATGCTTGTTCGCAAGCTTCTTCAACCCGGTGATGATGCGCTTTCTTGTCGAGTGCGGCATGATCACCTCGTCGATATAGCCGCGCTGCGCCGCCACAAACGGGTTGGCGAACAGGTCTTCATACTCTTTGGTGCGCTCGGCGATCTTGTCGGCGTCGTCCCGGTCCTTGCGGTAGAGGATTTCCACCGCACCCTTCGCGCCCATCACGGCGATCTCAGCCGTCGGCCAGGCGTAATTGAGGTCGCCGCGCAGGTGCTTGGAGGCCATCACGTCATAAGCGCCGCCGTATGCCTTGCGCGTAATAACGGTAATTTTCGGCACGGTTGCTTCACCGTATGCAAACAGAAGCTTGGCGCCGTGCTTGATGATGCCGCCATATTCCTGGCTTGTCCCCGGCAGGAAGCCCGGCACGTCCACCAGCGTGATGATCGGAATATTGAAACAGTCGCAGAAGCGCACGAAACGCGCCGCTTTCTTACTGCTGTCGATATCCAGGCAGCCCGCCAGCACCATCGGCTGGTTGGCAACAATACCCACGGTTTCGCCGTCCATGCGCGCAAGACCGATGATGATATTGCCTGCGTGGTTCGGCTGAAGCTCGAAGAAATCGCCCTCATCAACCATCTTGTTGATGACTTCATGCATGTCATAGGGCTTGTTAGCATTCGACGGGATCACACTGTCGAGCGACTTTTCAATCCGGTCAGGCTTGTCGAACGTCGCGCGAACCGGCGGTTTCTCACGGTTATTGAGCGGCAGGAAGTCATAGAAGCGGCGAAGCTGCGCCAGTGCTTCCACGTCATTTTCGAAGGCCTTGTCGGCCACGCCCGATTTGGTGGTGTGGGTGCTTGCCCCGCCCAATTCTTCCTGGGTTACCACTTCGTTCGTCACGGTTTTCACCACATCAGGGCCGGTCACGAACATGTAGGAGCTGTTTTCCACCATGAAGATGAAGTCTGTCATGGCCGGGCTATAGACCGCACCGCCCGCGCAAGGGCCCATGATCATGGAAATCTGCGGGATCACGCCGCTTGCCAGCACGTTCTTCTGGAACACGTCGGCATAACCGCCAAGGGCTGCCACTCCTTCCTGGATGCGCGCGCCGCCGCTGTCATTAAGGCCGATCACCGGTGCGCCAACCTTCATGGCCATGTCCATGACCTTAATAATCTTCTGCGCATGTGTGGCCGAGAGCGAACCGCCAAATACGGTGAAATCCTGGCTATAGACATAGACAAGGCGGCCATTGATGGTGCCCGAGCCGGTCACGACGCCGTCGCCCGCGAATTTGGTATCGCCCATGCCGAAGTCGTTGCAGCGGTGCTCAACGAACATGTCATATTCTTCGAAGCTGTCTTCATCGAGGAGAAGCTCGATCCGCTCCCGCGCTGTCAGCTTGCCGCGCGCATGCTGGGCATCGATCCGCTTTTGGCCACCACCCAGGCGCGCCTGCGCCCGTTTTTCTTCCAACCGCTCCAGGATTTCTTTCATAGATCCGCCTTCCCTCGGTTTTATTGTGCAGGGCAACATAAGCTTAGGTTTTGCGCCCCTTTGCGGCCATCACCGCCAAATTTGTTGACCCTTATTATCCTGTCATTCAGACAGATTCCAGCGTTTTCGTTCGCAGGTGCGAAAGGAACTCCCCCGCCGCCACAAGGTCGGCATAGGCGGCGTCCCGCTTTTCTTCCACTTCCTGATCGAGCCCCCACAATTCTTCCTGGTGCAGGCTATCAAGGATACTGGCCTGCCACACAGCCTGAAGCGGACTATAGCCCTTCATGTAGGCCAGCGCCAGAACGAGCGACCCAAGCCCGTTTGTGAAAGCATGCAGCACTGTCAGCTCAAAGGCGTCATGGCCTGCAACCTCTGCCATCAGCGTCTTCAGCGCTGCGTCGGATTGCTGAATGGGCATGATACCGTCCGTCACCTGAAGCTCTGCACCCAATATGTCGCGCGCCCAATCCAGATACGGGTTCCAGACATCCTTCTGGCGCGTCATCAGGTCTTTGGGCTCATCCGCGCGGTAGCACAGAAGGTCCGTGCCGCCGAAGGCCGCGACCTCGCGCACTACATCGTCGTGGCGCGGCGCCACACGGTCAAGCGCTGTATAGGCCAGCTGGGTTTTGGGCATGTTGGCGGGAACGATCTTGTCGTCTTGCGCGCGCCACTCTTCCGCCACGGCTTCCGCGAGCGCCTTTGTCGGCAGCACCAGGGTTGCCCTCGCCTGGGTTTTCACCAAGCGGCCATCCAGCGTGACCACATGGCCCGTGTCTGCGGCTTCCGTCGCGACTGTCTCGTAAAATCGTTTCATGGCTCAGTCGTCTGTTTTCTTTGTTGGTTCAGATGTTTTCTCAGCCTGCATCTGGCGCGTCACTTCAGCCAGCTTACGGCGCGAGTGGCGCGCCTGCTTGCGTTTGCTGGCCATGCGTTTTTCCGCCAGGCCAGATTCCACTTCGAACGACCCGGCGTAATTCAGGCTGGATTTTTCCTTCTCGCGCCGGGGCATGGACGCCACCTCGTACCCCAGGAAGCGGTTACCAAGCTGGGGCTGCCGGTAACACAGCAGCAAAAACATGGCGAGAAAGATCAAAAAACCGATCAACAACACATAGAGGAAATCCCCGTTTTGCGCCGCAAGCGCAAAATAGGCGACCACCGCCAGAATACCGGTGATTGCGGAAGCGATAAGAAAGCCGACACGTGGGCGCAAAGCTTCCGCCTGAAGGTCATCCTGTTCTTGCTTTTTGAGTTTGTCGCGTATCATTGTCTTATCCAATCAAGGCCTTAACAGCCTTGGGTATGTCGTAAAAGCTGGACGCCACATGCGCGGCACCCGCGCCCGTCAGTTCGTCCGCGTGATGATAGCCCCAGTCAACACCGATCCCACCGCAGGGGGCGTTTTGGGCCATCATCATATCAAAGCTGGTGTCGCCGATCATCACTGTCTGCTCTGCGTCGCTCCCGGCCTCCACAATGGCTGTGTGGATCATTGATGGGTGCGGTTTCGAGGGGTGCCCATCGGCGGTCTGCAGCGTAACAAAATGATGCCCGATGCTGTGTTCCTTCAAAACACGCTCCAGCCCGCGCACGCTGTTGCCTGTGGCAACACCCAGCACATAGCCTTCGCCGTTCAACTGGTCCAGCACCTCAAGCGTGCCGGGATAGAGTGGGTCTGGCCCTGCCGCCTGCTCTACCCGACGCTTGTAGAAATTGGCTTTATATTTTTCTGCCGCGACCTCGTGAAAGGCGCGCTCGGCCTCAGGCAAAAGTGCTGCCATAGCTTCCACAAGGCTGAGACCCACAATGTTCCTGACCTCTGCATCGCTAAGGATCGGCAGTCCGAGTTCCTCGAACGTGTCGTGCATGGTGCCGACGATCATATGCTGGCTGTCCACCAGCGTGCCGTCACAATCAAAGATTACCAGCCGGTTGGCCGCGCTCATGCACCGTCCTCCACAAGCGGATCTTCATATTCGCCAATCTCAAACCCGAGCATCGCGAAGCTTTCCGCCATATGAGGCGGCAGTGGCGCCGTGACGCTGGCGCGACCGCCAGCCGGGTGCGGGAAACGCACCGTGTGGCTGTGCAGATGAAGCTTCTTGGAAATCGCGCCCGAAAGGAACGCATCCGCCCCGCCATATTTGCCGTCACCCACAATGGGGTGGCCCATTTCCGCGCAGTGCAGGCGCAGTTGGTGCGTGCGGCCAGTATGCGGCTTCAGCGCCACCCAGGCGGCCTGGTGGCCAGCGTTATCGACCACCGCATAGTCCGTCAGCGAATGCTGGCCGTCAGGGTCCACCACCATGCGTTCATTGCCCTTGATGGGTGCCTTGGACATATTCAGGATGATCCGGCCATCGCGTGGGTTCGGGCAACCGATCACCAGCGCCCAATAGCGCTTGTCGGTTTCCTTGGTCTTGAAGGCGTTCGCAAGCGCCGCTGCAGCGTTGGGCGTACGGCCCAGCAAAAGCACACCAGAGGTATCTTTATCCAGCCGGTGCACAAGCCGTGGCCGGTGTTCCGACCCGAACCTGAGCGCGTCAAGAAGGCCATCCAGATGACGTGACTGCCCCGTACCGCCCTGCGTTGGCAAACCAGCGGGCTTGTTGATCGCGATCACATGGTCGTCCTTATAGAGCACCCAGCTTTGGACTTCCTTGATGTCCTTGTCGCTCAGGCGCGGCTTGGGCTCGCGCTTCGGTGCTTCCGGCAGGTCGCCAAACGGCGGCACACGGACCACCTGGCCCTTCTCAACCCGCTCAGGCCCCTTGACCCGCTTTCCGTCCAGCCGGACTTCGCCCTTGCGCATTTTCTTTTGAAGCGTACCGAACGGCACCTCAGGAAAATGCCGCTTGAACCAGCGATCGATGCGAATGCCGTCGTCGTCGGCCTTTACGGTGATATTCTTTACGCCACTCATAACAAAATCCGTCCCAGCCGGATGCCGGCAAAAAGCCCGGCCACACCCAGCGCCAATGATCCAAAGGCATACAGCGATGCCAGCATCCATTCGCTGCGTTCGATCAGTCGCACGATCTCCAGCGAATAGGTTGAAAAAGTCGTGAAGCTTCCAAGGAAGCCAACTGCCAGAAGGCCGCGCATTTCCTGCGACACCGACAGGCTATGGGCAAAGGCTGTCACCAGGAAGCCCATGATCAGGCTGCCCAGGATGTTCACCGCAAAAGTGCCATAGGGGAATCCGATCCCCACCGCACGCATGATCGCGCCCGCCACAAAGTGGCGGGAAAGCGCACCAGCGGCGCCACCAACAGCAATTGCAAGCAGCATCTGCATGCCAAATTCCTTAAAAGCCCGTTGAGCCAGTATAACCCGGAAGAAAGGTGCCAGCCCATCTTCCCTTGAGCATATAGTTATTCGATACCGAAAACCCAACCTTCGGTGCGGCGCACCATAGCCGAGAGTGCATCGGGATTCCAGTATTTGCGGTCATGGTGAATATGCCTGAGTGCGGCGGCGGTCACACAGGCATCTGCCGCATGGTCTGTAAAGCCCTGACCAAGGCGCGGCATGCGCCTTGTACCCAGCGCCTGCAGGATGGGCCTTAAGGCCTCCATATCCCTGATTTTGCCCCGGTGCCCGCCCATGGCGGCAAAGGCAGCCGCGTAAATTTCCACCACCACAATGCGGGCGTTCGATATGTCATCAAAGGGCCAGATGGCGATGTGATCCTGATCATTCAACTGATGCAGCATCGCCATGGTAGACAGGCCCGAAAGCCCCACCTGGCTTGGTCCGATCAGGTGAAACACGCTTTCGCATGGCCCTGCGCCGCTATCCACCGCCAACTGTTCGGGCAAGCGCATGCGGCGGCTATAATACTCGCCCCTCAGCGTCTCCCCGCCCCGGCTCCTGAGGTAATAGGCCGCGTGCTCATCGACAAAAGGCCCGCCATACAGGTCGCCGCCCGCGCACAGGTCGGCCACATGGGCCCACAGGGCTTTCACGTCCGCCGGCAGTACATCACCCGGCAGATAGGCGCCTTCATCCACAAAAGGCATGCCGAAGGACGAATCGATACCCACAAGCACCCTTTCGCCTGCCCGGCGCCCCACGCCACCCGAAAGCCAGTTCGCGCAGTCCTGGCGGCTCCAGCGGCTTTGGCCGGATGGCGGCACAACCATCTTGGGCGCGCCCTCACCCGCTTCGCACATGGCAACAGCTAGCCCGGCGTGGCGTTTTCCCTTGGCGCCCGTCCAGTCGATCCCGACAAAATGCGTGAAGTCAGCGTGTGGCATAATACCTCATAGGTTTAGTTCTTCCCTTGCTGGCTGTGCGGCGTTACCCTGCCCGTCGGATTTTATCAAGGGGGACAGATATGGCCAGCACCACAAGCAGGGTACACCCAGGACCTTCACGAACAACCCGCCTGTTGGGAAAAATTGGGCTGTTGGCCATGGTTGGCGCCGGGGCCTATGCCGTCTATGTGGCGGAAAGCCATAAAGCGCCCGAAAGCGCCACAGTTCTGTTCATGAATGACATCTACCGCATAAATGGCATCAAGCGCGGCGAGGAAGGCGGCCTGGCGCGGATCGCCAGCATTCGCAAGCAGCTGGAAGAAAAGCACGGCGAGGTGCTTGTCCTGCATGCAGGCGATGCCCTTTCGCCTTCCCTTCTGGGCGACATGTACAAGGGCGCGCAGATGGTGGAAGCCTTGAACCTGCTGGACGGCGATGATGACAGCGACAACCGCCTGTTCATCACCTTCGGCAACCATGAATTCGATGCCTCCAGCTGCGACAGGCCCGATGCCCTTGTGGCCCAGGTCGGCGCATCCGATTTCACCTGGCTTGCTGGCAATATGGATTTTAGCAAATGCACGACTGAGCCCGGTTTTGACCCGCTGGCTAAAGCCGATAACGTCATGCCCCGTAAAATTGTCACCCTGCACGGCATCAAGATTGGCGTCTTCGGCGTGACCATCAACAATTCAGTATACGCAGGCCTGCTGACCGACCGCGAAGGCACAAGCTCGATCACCGAAAGCTATATCGCGGCGGCAAAAAGGCTGAGCGCGGACCTTCGGGCCGACGGGGCAGAGTTTGTGATTGGCCTTACGCACCTGGCCTCCTTTCAGGATAGAGCAATCCTTGAGACACTGGGCGACGCGGGGCCGGACCTGATCATCGGCGGGCATGACCACGCGGCCATGAAAATCGGCCCCATTGGCGGGCGCTTTATATATAAACAAACCGCAGATGCCCGCGACGTGGGGGCCATAACCCTGACCCGCGTGGACGACGGCAGCATCAAGGCGTCTGACCGCACGGTTTATGCGCTTCAGGGCAATTCGCCCGCAAAAGATCCAACCGTGCAGGCCTATGTGGACCAGAAGATGGCTGAGCATGAGCAAGCCTTCTGCACAAAGAAGGGGCTTGGCGAAGGCTGCCTTTCTGACGGCATGGGCACCACACAGGTTGTTTGGCAGCTGGAAGAAAACAGCAACCGGGAGATGGAAACCGCCATCGGTAATTGGCTTGCTGACCAGATGCTAACGCCAGATATCCCGACGTTCGACCAGTGCGATGCCAGCACGCCCACCGTTGGTTTGCTGGCAGCTGGTAGCCTGCGCCTGAATTATGACCTGCCTGCTGATTTTGACCTGAAACGACGGGAAGTAGAAGAACTGTTCCCCTTCTCTCTGCCCCTTGTGGCGATATGCATGACAGGCACGGAACTGAAGGCCGCGCTGAAAAACGGGCTGGGCGCACCGGGCGAAGGCCGCTGGCCGCACCTGAGTGGCATCAAGGTGCGCTATAGCTTCGGTGGCAGCCGGGGCACGGCAGAGGTGCATGCGGTAACGGCGAACGGCATGCCCGTTGGGCCGACTGACCCGGTACGCGTTGTCACCAACGGCTATACGGCCTCCCGCGGCGACGGCTATCATATGTGGCCCGTATGCGGCGTAGGCAGCGGCATAGACTGGAACGCAGATGGCGCCAGAAGCAAATGCGAAGCCCGCATCATGTCAGGGCTGGAGAGCAAGACGGCCACACCTGTTATGAACGGCGACGTGGTCTTTGACCTGAAGACTTGGACACTTGAAGCCTTCCACGCAGCAGACGGCAAAGGCGTGGGCCCCGCAAAGGACCTGACGGATGAAACCCGCCGGGTAATAAAGGAATAGGCTTAATCGTTTTCCGCGTCAGGCTTGGCTTTTGCGGCATATTCGGCGCGGATACGGGCAAAATAGGCCTGGCGTTTCTGGATTTCACGTTCGAAGCCACGCTCAACCGGCCTATAGAATTCCTGCCGCGGCATGTCTTCGGGGAAATAATCCTGCCCTGAGACACCGGCTTCGGTGTCATGGTCATAGGCATAGCCTGCGCCGTAGCCCATATCCTTCATCATCTTGGTTGGTGCGTTCAAGATATGCGACGGCGGCATCAGGTTCCCATTAGCCTTGGCAGCTTTCTTGGCCGCCTTTTCTGCCTTATAGGCCGCGTTCGACTTGGGCGCGGTTGCCAGATAAATCACGGCCTGTGCGATCTGGCTCTCTCCTTCCGGGCTGCCAAGGAACTCATAAGCGTCCTTCGCTGCCAGCGCCTGATGGATGGCCTCAGGGTCCGCAAGGCCGATGTCCTCGCTTGCGAAGCGCACAAGGCGGCGAATGACATACAAGGGGTCCTCCCCCGCTATCAGCATCCGTTCAGTCCAATAAAGGGCGGCATCAGCGTCAGAGCCCCTGAGTGACTTATGCAACGCGGAAATCAGATTATAGTGACCGTCACGGTCCTTGTCATATGAAGGCGCGCGCTTCTGCAAGAGCTTCGCAAGGCCTTTCGGGGCCAGCGTTTCGCCGGAAGCCAGATCGTACAAGGTTTCCACGCAGTTCAGGAGGAACCGCCCGTCCCCGTCTGCCACCGCCTTAAGTTGCAGGCGCGCGTCACCGTCAACCGGCAGCGGTGCGTCCATCTCGGCTTCCGCGCGGTCCAGCAGCTCATCCAGAGCCGCATCATCATGCCGGTTCAGCACCAGTACCTGCATCCGGGAAAGAAGTGCGCCGTTGATCTCAAACGACGGGTTTTCCGTGGTGGCACCGATCAGCGTAATGGTGCCGTCTTCCACATACGGCAAAAAGCTGTCTTGCTGGGACCGGTTGAAGCGGTGGATTTCGTCCACGAACAAAAGCGTGCCCCGCCCACCCATGCGGCGAGCCTTGGCGGCTTCGAATACCTTTTTGAGGTCTGCGACACCTGAAAAAATCGCCGATATTTGCTCAAACGCCAGGTCGGCATGGTTCGCCAGGAGGCGCGCGATGGTGGTCTTGCCGGTGCCCGGTGGCCCCCACAGGATCAGGCTGGAAATCCGGCCCGATTTGACCATACGGCCAAGCGCGCCATCATCACCCAAAAGATGGCTTTGCCCGACAACCTCTTCAAGCGCCTTGGGGCGCAGCCGGTCAGCGAGCGGACGCGGAGCGCCCGTCTCAAGACCAGCTTGCTCAAAGAGGTTTGACATGCTTACTGCACCACGCGGCAGCGGTAAGACCGGCCCTGCCCCGCCAGCAAGCATTCCTGCACCCGGCCACGACGCAGAATCTGGTAAAGATACTGGTCTTCGTTTTCAGGTAGTGCGACCTCAAGGTCAGCCACGCGGGTTACGTCCACATTGTTGACCTTCAAGAGGATATCGCCCGGTACCAGAAGCTGGTAACGAGCCGCAGGTGTGCGGCCATCCACCTTCAACACCACGACGCCCTTGAGGAACGGATCGATCTGCAGTTCGTCATTGAAGCGCGGCGACAGGTTACCCACCGTCACACCCTGGAACGGATGACGACCATCAAGCTTGGTCACATTGCGCGCGGGGTCCTCCGGCGGCAGGGCCAGTGTGGCGTTACGCTGCTGGATAAAGCCTTCGGACAGGACAGCAAGCGGCACCTCTGTGCCCGCGTCCATCGTAGCGATACGGAAATTCAGGCCCGGTTCGTCGATGACTTCCTTGCCGTCAATAGCCATGATCACATCGCCCGGCAGAATGCCTGCGGTTGCCGCTGGGCCGCCTTCATAAACTTCGTCCACCAGCACGCCGCCCGCGCGGTCGAGGCCCAGGCTGGCCGCCAGGTCACCCGTGACATTCTGGCCGCGTACGCCAAGCCATGGCCGCGTCAGCTGGCCTTCATTGAGCGCTGCTTTAAGAACAGATTTCACCATATTGGCAGGCACCGCAAAGCCGATGCCGTTTGAGGCGCCTGTGCGGCTGTAGATGGCTGTGTTGATGCCCAACAGCTCACCGTTCATGCCAACAAGCGCACCGCCAGAGTTACCGGGGTTTACGGCTGCGTCTGTCTGGATGAAGAAGCCGAAATCGGAAATACCCTGCTGCGTGCGGGCCGTAGCGGAAACGATGCCACCCGTAACCGTCTGCCCCACACCGAAGGGGTTGCCGATGGCCAGCACGATATCACCCACCAGAACATTGTCGGAATCGGAGAGGCGCAGGCTTGAAAGCGGCTCGTCGCCCGCATCGATCTTCAGTATCGCCAAGTCCGTGCGCGGGTCCGCCAGCACGATGGTGGCGTCAAATTCGCGCCGGTCATTCAGCACCACCTGAATTTCATCCGCGCCTTCAATCACGTGGTTATTGGTCACGATCACACCGTTTGGCCGCACAATCACGCCGGAGCCGAGCGAGCCCTGCACGCGTTCCTGCGGCGCGCCGAAGCTGAAGCGGTCGCCAAAGAAGCGCTGGAACAGCGGGTCATCGAACAGGGCCGATCGGCGCGAGCGTACGATTTTTTTCGTATAGATGTTCACGACCGCCGGTGCTGCTTCGGACACAATCGGTGCGTAGGATAGCTTCACCTGCATATCGGACTGGGGCACCATGCGGGTCATGTCCCCGTCTTGCGCCTGTGTGGCAGAAAAGCTTGCTGTGATGCCAGCGATCAAAAATGTGATTGCTGTGATTACGCGCTTCATGAACATACCTCTTGTTTCCAGCTCAGCCTGAGCCTCTAACCTTTTGGGAAATGGAAATCTCTCTGCTCCTATATGGAGGAGCAGAAGTCTTCGCGCAAGGGGCACAGGCTTTCCAATCTCAGTTCATTGTACTGAGCGAGAATTGCGGCGAATGAATGGCCTGACAGAGAAAGGGGAAGCCGAAGCTTCCCCTAGACACTGATATCAGATGATCAAGCTGCGGCGCCTAAAAGCGAATTGCTAGGCCCACGCTGATGACAGGATAGAACTTGTAGCTGTTTGCGTCGTCCTGGAAATCACTACGCTCCTGCTCCAAGTCTGCCATGAACTGGTCATGCAACACAGGATTTGACCGCAGCGGGCTGTCAGTCGGGAGATTTGCCTCAAGCGTTGCGTCCGGCGTTCCGTGATACATCACGCCGAGGTCGAACAAAAGCTTCACCCGCTTGTCACCAGACACGGCGTTGCCCCAACCGATGCCCAGATAAGGCGCAAATTTATTCGTCTTCAGCGTTCCGTTCAGTTCGCCTATTTCGCTCGCGAGATATGTGTGCGCGCCCACATTAAATGACTGCGCAGGCTTGTTCACCGCCGTCACTTCGTTCCCGTTGATCACACCGCCAACACTGACGCGAAAGCTTTTGCCCGAGGGATGCCAGTCAAGATAGGCGCCACCACTGAGAAGCTTGGCTTTCATCTGGTAGTCAATACCGGAAGCAGTATCGTCGCGGCTGAAACTGAACGCCTTCACCCCCGCACGAAAGTTCAGCTTGTCTGTTGCCTTCACAACAATATCCGCCCCCAAACCCCGCGTATCAATCCGTGGTACAATTGCAATATTGCTGTCAGCTATGGCTGAATCCGCGCCGACAAACGCAGCCGCCAAGGCTGACGCCATCAAAAATTCTTTAAGCATGATTTGCCCCCAAAGTAGAAAAGGGGGGTCCTCTTACTTCATATAATATCGAAACTCAACACAGAAAATGTACTACTGACAATTATTAGGAAGTCTGGCGCTTCGACAGCAAAATAAGTTGCCCGAAGAGCGGCGCTTATCAGGGTGTAATGACAAGAGATAGCGCTAGAATTCGATGCCCAGACGGGCGGCAAGGATTAGCGCGACATCCAGGTCAAGCATCTCGCCGGAACGCAAAAGAGCTTTGAACTCACTTGGCTTCAGAACAAGCGGCGCGCCGATCACGCCCGGGTCTTCTTCCGGCTCGGCCACCTTTTCGCAGTCAAACGCCAGGAAGATATGCTTTTTAGCCGTTGAATAAGCCGTGACATAGGTGGTGGTAACCGCCTCAATCCGACCGCTGTAGCCGGTTTCTTCCAGCAGTTCCTTGGCTGCGGTCTCAGCTGGCGTATCGCCGGGATCAACCATCCCTGCCGGAAGGTCATAGGTGAAGTGGCCCGGCCCGGGCCTGAACTGCCGAACGATCAATATCTTGCCGCCCTTGGTAACAGCGCCGACGACTGAAAATTCAGGAAGCGTCGTGATCTGATAGCGGTATTCGCGGCCCTTGTGGCTGTAAGTGCGGTCTTCCACCCCCACATAGCGGCTCTGATAGACCGTGTCTGTTCGCATCAGGGTTACATCGTCGCTCATTCTGGCCTCCGTGACTGTGCCTGCGAAAGCTAGCGCGAATGGGCGCAAGAAAAAAGGGCGCCCTTGAGGACGCCCTTCCGGTACATTTAGCCATAGTACCGCTTCGGGTCAGTCGTCCAGATAGTATCCAACCTGAATCGCATGCATATCAGTCGCACTCACCCCAACAAGGAACAGGGTGCCCTCGCCACTATCAATCAGCAGGCCTTGCTGGCCATCAATTTCAGCTGGGACAGCGTTCGAAATTGCGTCTTGGAAGTCACTGAGCTCGTCTGCATCAGCCACGAAGATGGTGTCAGTTTGCACATCAAAGTCTGTGACGGTGTCGCGGCTGCCATCGAATTCGAAAAAGACGATGTCGTAGCCGGAACCCGTGCTGATGACATCATTGCCAGTGCCGCTATAAAAACTGTCAATGATGGAACCGCCCTTAAGCGTATCGTCGCCTGAACCGCCACTAAGCAGGTCACTGCCGCTGCCACCATAAAGCACATCGACACCGCCTTCACCCCAGAGCGTGTCATTGCCTTCGCCGCCATAGAGCGTCTCAACACGGGTAGAACCTGGGCCGTCGAACTGATGGAAATACTCCGGATCACCGTCACCTCCGAAGATCAGGTCGTTGCCGGTGCCACCAAAGATGACGTCCACGCCGCCGAAGCCGCTCAGGACATCATCGCCGTCGCCGCCGCCCATGGTGTCGAAGCCATTGGCGCCATAGAGCGTATCATCACCCGCGCCGCCCCACATCTGGTTGGCGAAGCCTGGCTGGTATTCAAGGCTGGCGCTGCCAGCATCGATTTCTTCATAGTCGACGACGCCGTCGTCATCACGGTCAAACCAGTTGCCGCCAACGATCACATCAGCGCCCGCGCCGCCAAAAAGGCTTTCCGCGAGCCCTTCCGGCGCTGGCCGCACCAGATAGAGGATATCCTCGCCTGTGTCTTCCGTCATGCGGCCACCGGAGCTATCGTCCGCAGGCGCATATTGGCCGCCGACCATGATATCATCACCGTCACCGCCATAGACAAGATCAAGGCCGGTTCCGCCGGTCACCAGGTCATTGCCTTCCCCGGCAAAAATGATGTCATGGCCATCACCTGCATCGATTGTGTCGTCGCCGTTGCCAGCTAAAATGGTGTCGTCAAATGCTATGTCAGACATATATATCCCCCAACTATCTTTGTCGTGTCTCAAAGTTCAAATGCTGACCGATTGGCCAGATGAAACGATATAACCTTCAAAACATGAACGCCCGCTGAACGTATCGTCGGCACAAAACCATATTGACTGTGACAGCTGGGAAAGGGCTCTCCCCCCCCTAAAAGGAGACACACAAAGAAAAAGGGCGCCCCGGATGGGACGCCCTTCTCTGAAATCGTGCAGAAAGCTTGGCTTATGCCGCGTCTTCAGCCTCGTCCATATCAGCGGTTGGGCCGCTGTCCTGGCCTTTGGCGTCTTCGTTGCGGTCAACCAGCTCGATCACAGCCATCGGCGCGTTGTCGCCGTGACGGAAACCAGCTTTGAGAACGCGAGTGTAACCACCGTTACGCTCTTTGTAGCGGTCAGCCAGCTCGTCGAACATTTTGGAAACCAGCGTTTCGTCCTGCAGGCGAGCAATCGCCAGACGACGGTTGGCAAGGCCACCCTTCTTAGCAAGCGTGATGAGCTTCTCAACGATCGGTGCCAGGTCTTTCGCCTTTGGCAGGGTCGTAACGATTTGCTCGTGCTTGATCAGTGCTTGGCTTAGGTTCATGAACATAGCCTTACGGTGGCTAGCGGTCCGATTGAGTTTGCGGCCAGATTTACCGTGACGCATTGTCTTACTCCTGGTTGCCTGTCCGGCCTTGGGTAACCAATTTACCTAGTACCGGCAGGTGTCCCACGTCTGGTGTGGGAGGTTTTAAAAAAGAGCTTTGGGCCCCTCGGATGAGAGGCCCTGTGCCCTAGGCTTAGTATTCTTGCTCAAGTTTCTTGGCGAGCTCTTCGATATTCTCAGGCGGCCAAGCTGGGAGTTCCATGCCGAGGCGCAGGCCCATGGACGCGAGAACTTCCTTGATTTCGTTGAGCGATTTGCGACCGAAGTTCGGCGTGCGGAGCATTTCTGCTTCGGTTTTCTGAACCAGGTCGCCAATGTAGACGATGTTGTCGTTCTTGAGGCAGTTTGCCGAACGAACAGACAGTTCCAGTTCGTCCACTTTGCGCAGCAGCTGACGGTTGAACGCTGGTTCTTCGTCTTCTTCCGGCTTGGTGGCTTCTTCTGGCTCGTCGAAGTTCACAAATACAGCCAGTTGGTCCTGCAGGATGCGGGCAGCGAATGCCAGGGCATCTTCAGGCGTTACTGTGCCGTCTGTTTCAACTTCCATCGACAGTTTGTCATAGTCGAGAACTTGGCCCTCACGGGTGTTCTCAACCTTGTAGCTTACTTTCTTCACTGGGCTGTAGAGCGCATCCACAGGAATAAGGCCAATTGGCGCATCTTCCGGGCGGTTGCGGTCTGCAGGCACATAGCCTTTACCAGAGGAGACAGTCAGTTCCATGTTCAGCGTGGCACCTTCATCGAGGTGACACAGAACAAGGTCTTTATCCAGGATCTCAACGTCAGCCACTTCGCTGATGGCGTCGGCTTTCACCTCACCTGGGCCGGAAGCGGTCAGGTGCAGGCGCTTGGAGCCGTCACACAGAACGCGAACGGGAAGCTGTTTGATGTTGAGAACGATGTCCGTCACGTCTTCGCGCACGCCAGGTACGGAAGAGAATTCGTGCAGAACACCTTCAATTTGGATCGCTGTAACAGCACCGCCCTGCAGGGACGACAGCAGCACGCGACGCAGGCCGTTGCCAAGCGTCATGCCATAGCCCCGCTCAAGCGGCTCTACAACGATTTTGGCTTTACGAAGCGGGTCTGCACCCGGCTCAATCGTAACGCCATTTGGTTTAATCAGTTCCTGCCAGTTTTTCTGGA
>Ga0209273_10001475_pt1 | contig 20971 bp, 23 predicted proteins | sample tdAd471_FD_187126 | JGI IMG/M metagenome (GOLD analysis project Ga0209273, IMG submission 187126) | Marine sediment microbial communities from the Atlantic coast under amendment with organic carbon and nitrate - tdAd47.1 (SPAdes)... | ecosystem: Environmental > Aquatic > Marine > Coastal >...
AATCTCTGCCCAATCGCGTCCGCGGGCACCCCAAAGTCGCCCGTTTACCTTCGCCGTTGTTGGTTTGCGTTCGATGTCCATATTCAACCTCTGTCAGTTTGTGTGCTTATGAGAACCGCTTAGATGACACGTGCGACAGCGATCCAGTCCAAAATCTGAACTCATAGGTACAGAAACTGCACTTGTGGAGCTTGAGACCGCCGGTGATACTGATGTTGGGAGAAATAAATGAAAAAAACTTTGTATGGGCAGTCATGCCCAATCGCCCTTTCTCTTGAAATCTTGGGCGGGCGCTGGACCTTGCTGATCATCCGTGAATTGCTGTCTGGATCGAGGCGGTTCAATGACATCCATCGTGGCGTCCCGATAATGTCGCGCTCGTTACTTTCGGAACGTTTGAAAGACCTTGAAGCCGCAAAATTGATTGAGCGGTCACACTCTGCACGTACAGGTCATGCTGAGTACATTCTGTCCGAGGCCGGACGGGCCTTGCTGCCGGTCATCTCTTCTGTCGGAAAGTGGGGGCAAGAATGGGTGAACAAGTCGGTCGTTATGGATGAGGTCGACGGCGGCTATCTGATGTGGAGTATTCGAAACTCCGCCTCATGGATCGAGGGCATGGGTCCACGGATGGTCACTCGTTTTGAGTTTAAGGATGAGGTTGAAAAGAAACGGTTACATTGGCTCGTCATCGAAGAGAACGATATCGATCTTTGCTATGTTGATCCCGGCCTCGAAGTGGATACTTGGATCGAAACAGATCTTCGCTCACTGGTCGAAGTCTGGATGGGCTGGCGACCGCTGAAGGACGCCTTGTCTGCAGGTGACATTGCTATCTACGGTTCACCAAACCTCACTCAAGACCCTCTGCGTTGGATTGGCCAAAGTCCGGTGGCAGGCATTTCGCAGCGCCCAAGCGAAGAGCAGGTATTGGTGATGATTGAAAAAGTCAGGGCATAATCTAGATAGCGGGGCCGAAGATAGTGCTAAACCTGATTGGAGTAGTGCCGAGGATTTGCGTGAGCCGTTCCCGGTAAAACAATCACACCGGGAATAGCTGAGTAAAAAACAACATCGCCTTGGCCGGTCATTATGGGCTCGAACCGGACATAGGCTGACCCCCTCGCCGCGGCACCCCCGGGCTCCATCAAGATCTTCTCAGGCTATCGCTCCCCGGCGCACCAAGAGCGTCTCTGGAAGGCCGCCTTGAAGAAGTATGGATCAGCCGCCAAGGCCCGCAAGTGGGTCGCCCCTCCGGGCAAGTCTCAGCACAACCACGGCAACGCCGCGGACCTGAGGTACGCCAATGATGCAGCCCGCAAGTGGGCTCACGAGAATGCTGCCCGGTTCGGGTTGCACTTCCGGATGGGCAACGAGCCGTGGCACATCGAGCCAATCCCGGGCTAAGCAAACCGGGGGTCCCACATGGGGCCTCCCCACCCATTTATTGCTGGGATCAGCAAACAAGGCTAACTGGTGGTCGCCGAACTCCTGTAATAAGATAGGCTACTATCTTCAGATTTGTTTGATTGGGTTCCCTGCATTTTTGGGGACAGAAAGGACAACGGTGTCTGAGCCAAAACACCTGAAATTCTCACCTATCGTGCGATTCATGGAAACTACGGACTATGAGATCGATCTGAAAGGATCGGGAATTGCGAGCGATGCCTGCCTTGAACGGTACATCGATCGGCTGGCGTTCGCGGACAAAGCCCGGATGAATCTCGCAAGAAATGTCATCTATCTCGATGCATCACTCTTTCTGATTCTGAGCGGAATAACCTTCTCCATACCAGGCACAACAATATCGCTGTCTCTCATTCCTGGCGTAGCCGAAGTGCTCGTTGTCCTGTCGTCGTTGTCGTTCTACTTCTTGATGCTCGCTTGGATTAACTATACCGGATACGATCATATCGTGCGGTCGATATCAAAACACCGCAGTAAAGACGCTGCCGTTGATCCGGACTATGAGTATGCATCAAGAGTGCATTTTGAGTTCGTCACCAAGATTTTTCGGCCCGGCCTCAATATCTGGGGCGCAAACGCATTTGAAGGTGGGACAGGGTATCGTCGTCTTGAGAAAGCGGCAGAGATATCAATGTCACTCATCGCTCTAGCGATTGTTGGCTTACATTTAGCAGTTATCTCAAAAGGCTTGCTTAGTTTGCCTGAACGTGGCTGGGGGTACGCTTCATTATCCGCCATTGGTTTAACGGTGATGGTGGTTCATGTCGTTGCGCTTTTGCTGGTCATCGGCACATACACCGATCTCCGCGTTGAGAGTATGATTCCAAGCGGCAATCCTGACGACGCTGGAAGCGAAGCAGAGGAGGAGTAGTGATAGGACCCTCCGCGCTTCGAGGGTTCAACCGCCAGCCACCCTAGACGAACCCAAAGTCCAACCTCTCCACAGCCTCTTGCCGCACCTTGAGGCTCGGCCCAGCGCCGTACTGCCCAGCCACATCGCCTGACCCGTGGCCTGTGATAAAGTCGTTAACCTCTTTGGAAACCCCGGCGTCCCTCAACATGTCTTTGAAATTGCCACGTAGTGAATGGACCACCTTGGTCTTTTCATCTGTGACCCGGCGTATCAGCGGCATGAGTGCCTTGGAGGCTGACGCCTGAGCCTTCCCGTCTTTGTCCCGGGTGAACTCTGGGAACATCTGTCCGTTCTTCCCTGTGACGACCCAAGATAGGACACGGTGCACGGGCACCCGGCGCTTTGAGCCTTTGTTTTTCACGATAGAGTTTGTCAGGTCGAAGTAGAGAACGCCTTGCTTTTCATCCCGCTGCACGTCCGGCCAATCCAGTAGGGCGGCTTCGTCTAGCCGCATCCCTGTGGTGACTAAGACGGCGAGAAGGGACCTTAGAAGGGCCGGCATATCTTGACCGAACAAAGTTCCGAGTTCATCGGCAGTGAACGGCTCGTAGCTTGTCCGTTGCTTGCCGACCTTTTTGTCCAGCTTCACAGCGATAAACACGTTGGATTGAACCCAGCCCTTGCGAACCGCGTGATCAAACATCCGCTTCACGTAGCCGATCTTCTTGGCCACCGTTTCTCGACTCTTCGTTTGTCCGACCTGTTCTGCGTACTCGTGGATCAACACAGGCGTTACGTCGTCTAGGGCGATGTCACCAACGGCGGCACGGAACTGACTCAGAGACAACTCGCAGTCACGCATGGTTTTCGCAGGGCCATACGGCTTGGCCGCAAGGTACTCTTCCTCGGCAACCGAGAGATACATAGCTCCAGACGACACGGAGCCTGCCGCCTTCTTGGCTTTCCACTCACGGTATACCTCAAGCGCCTTAGCGCCGCCCTCATTGACCAGCTCAATCGCTAGATCGTTTGTGGGGTCCTCGGTGTACTCCATGAACTTGTTGGAGATGATCAGGCCCTCAAGATGGCCTTCATCTTCCATGCGCTGAACTTCGTCCGCATCCCCAATCCAGCCAAGCAGGTCGCTGATCACGTCTCGCAGGTCGGGCTTGCAAGCGTCCAGTTCGGCATACAGATCAGCAGAGATCTTGTGCTGCCTGCGCTTCGCATCAGAAAGGTCGCTGGTCCCTGTGGATCGCTTGAGTTGCTTCCGGCCATTAAAGTGCTGCCGCAGCTCCGTCGGAATCGTCAGAAGAACGTAGAACTTGCCCTTGTTTTTCGCCAAGGACGTGGCGGGGTAATTCGACAAGAGTATCCTCCGAGTTATCCTCCGTTGGATGCTCCAAGTATCTAATATACTGATATAAATTGCAATGATGGTCGGTGGCGGAGACGAAGGGATTCGAACCCTCGAGACGGTTTCCCGCCTACTCCCTTAGCAGGGGAGCGCCTTCGACCACTCGGCCACGTCTCCGCCGACGCGTGTAGCGAAGGCATTTGGCGGGGACAAGTGGAAAGACGCGGGGTGGGTGCCCGGTTAGATGATTTGGAATACCGGCCCAAAGCAGGTTTTGCCCGCGCGAATACATCGGTTGCAATCGCTGCTTGGCAGGGTCCCTGTCAGGCCCCTACGTTCAGACTGTTCTGATATTCGGCAATACGGGTGCCGGGCCTGAAACAGGATAGACTGCACCGCCGGTTACAGCAGCGGCTCGCCCACGTCAGATCAGCAGCCGCATGAATATGACCGAGAATATCACGGCGAAAATGGCCACGATCCAGACCCGGCGAAACAGGGCGGTTTGGAAGTCTGCGATGTCGTTGTCCATCGCGTTGATATCGCTCTGAATCAGCTCGAGCTTTTCAAGAATGACCTGAAGCTGTGGATCCGCAGCGCCGTCCGTTTGCAAAATCTGAGACTCAGTCTTTTCCATGATCCGTCGAAGTCCTTCCAATACCAAGCCTAGGTATTGCGTTAACGGGCATGCAAGTCTTTCGGTGTCTGGCGAGAAAGTTAACAAACGGGTGTGCTTTCGCCGTCTCAGGCTGGTGCCCGCCTTTCTCCTGCACCTATCCGCCGTGCAGGAAGTGCAACACGTCGCCATCCTTCACGATATATCCCTTTCCTTCGGCGCGCATCTTGCCCGCCTCTTTCGCACCCTGTTCGCCTTCCAGCGCGACAAAATCATTGTAAGAGATCGTCTCGGCGCGGATGAACTTGGCTTCGAAATCGCCGTGGATCACGCCAGCGGCCTGGGGTGCTGCGGTGCCTTCGGGGATCGTCCAGGCGCGTGCCTCTTTCGGGCCGACGGTGAAATAGGTCTGCAGGCCCAACAGCGCGTAACCGGCCTTGATCAGCCGGTCGAGGCCCGCTTCCTCCAGACCCAGCTCCTCCAGAAACATCGCAGATTCTTCCGGGTCCAGCTGGGCAATCTCTTCCTCGATCTTGGCCGAGATTACGACCGCCCCGGCGCCTTCAGCCGCTGCCATCGCCTCGACAGCTGCAGAATGCGCGTTGCCGGTGGCCGCATCCGCTTCATCGACGTTGCAGACATAAAGGATGGGTTTTGTCGTCAGCAGTTGCAGCCCGTCCCAGACGGCCCGGTCATCCTCGGCCACGTCCACGGTGCGCGCCGGTTTGCCGTCTTCCAGCACCGCTTGCGCGGCTTTCAACAGGCGTTCCTGGGCCACGGCTTCCTTGTCGCCGCCGCGCACCTTGCGCAGGATGTTTTGCAGGCGGCGTTCAATACTGTCGAGGTCGGCCAGCATCAGTTCAGTTTCGATCGTTGCCGCATCGGCCACCGGATCGGTGCGTCCTTCAACATGGGTGACGTTGCTGTCCTCAAAACAGCGCAGGACGTGGGCGATGGCGTCACATTCGCGGATGTTGGCCAGGAACTGGTTGCCCAGGCCTTCGCCCTTGCTGGCCCCTTTGACCAACCCGGCAATGTCCACGAATGTCATCCGCGCCGGGATCACACTGGCCGATTTGCCGATCCGCGCCAGCGTATCCAGCCGCGTGTCCGGCACGGCGACGGCGCCGACGTTGGGTTCAATCGTGCAGAAGGGAAAGTTCGCCGCCTGCGCCGCCGCCGTGCGGGTCAACGCATTGAACAGGGTCGATTTGCCCACGTTGGGCAAGCCCACGATGCCGGTTCTGAAACCCATGATGCCGTCCTTTGTCTGGTCGCGCCGTCATCTATGCTGCGCGCCCCGCTGGCGCAAGCGGCTAGGCGCAGCGCACTCCCGCCGCTAAACTGGCCCCGCGAAAGGGCATGCCATGGACCTGACCCCCTATCTGACATTCCCCGGGACCTGTTTGGAGGCCTGTGAGTTCTATGCCGAGGTTTTCGGCGGCGATATCACCTACATGCAGCGCGTCGCCAACAGCCCCGCCGCTGATCAATTACCGGCTGAGGTGCAGGATCAGGTCCTGCACGCCGCGCTAAACATTGCCGGGCGCACGATCTATGCGTCGGACGCGACCATGACTCCGTATGAGCCGGTGCGCGGCATCTATGTGCAGGTCACGTTGGACGATCGCGACCGCGCCAGCCGCATCTTTTCGCGCCTCAAGAAAGACGGAGAGATTATCATGCCTTTCGAACGCAGCTTCTGGGCCAGTGGTTTCGGGATCTGCCGGGACCGGTTCGGAACGCCCTGGATCATAAACTGCCCGTTGCCTGCGGGGGGCTGAGGCCCATTGATCTTCGCGCTCGCCTGCGCCAAACCCAGTGCGACACAAATCGCAGGCCCACCATGACCCGTATCGACGCCAAATTCGCCGACCTGACTGCCGCCGGAAAGAAGGCCTTCGTTGCCTATGTGATGGCGGGCGATCCCGACTATGATACCTCGCTAGAGGTTGTGCGCGGCCTGCCGGGTGCGGGCGTCGATATCATTGAACTTGGGCTGCCCTTCACCGATCCGATGGCTGATGGCCCGACGATCCAGCTGGCCGGACAGCGGGCGCTGGAAGGCGGCATGACGCTGAACAAGACTCTGGCAATGGCGCGCAACTTTCGCGAAGGCGACGACACCACGCCCATCGTGCTGATGGGATATTATAATCCAATCTATTCGCACGGGGTCGAGGCGTTTTTGAACGACGCCAAGGCCGCAGGGATCGACGGGCTGATCATTGTTGACCTGCCGCCCGAAGAAGACAGTGAGCTATGCATTCCGGCGCAGGCGGCGGGGCTGAACTTCATCCGGCTCGCCACGCCCACGACCGATGACAAGCGCCTGCCAAAGGTGCTGCAGAACACCAGCGGCTTCGTCTACTATGTCTCGATCACCGGCATCACCGGCGCGGCCGAGGCTGAGGCAGGCGATGTCGGCCCCGAAGTCGCCCGCATCAAATCCGCCACCGACCTGCCGGTCATCGTCGGATTTGGCATCAAAACACCGGAACGGTCCGAGGCGATTGCGAAAATCTCGGACGGATCCGTCGTCGGATCAGCCATTGTTGATCTGATGGGGCAGGGCAAACCGGCTGCCGAAATCTTGGCCTTCGTCAAGACCCTCGCCGACGGAGCGCACCGCGCCTGAGGGTGCCAGCAAGGGGTCCGCAATGCCGATCATCACTGAAATCGAAGACCTTAAGCGCCTGCACAAACGCCGCGTTCCGAAAATGTTTTTCGACTATTGCGAAAGCGGCAGCTGGACGGAACAGACGTTTCGCGACAATTCCTCGGACTTCGACCAGATCCGCCTGCGCCAGCGCGTCGCGGTGAATATGGAGGGACGCTCGACCGCCTCCACCCTGATCGGTCAGCCGGTCGCCATGCCCGTCGCGCTTGCCCCTGTCGGGGCCACCGGCATGCAGCACGCCGACGGTGAAATCCTCGCCGCCCGCGCGGCCGAGGCGTTCGGCGTGCCCTATTGCCTGTCGACAATGTCGGTCTGCTCGATCGAGGCTGTGGCAGAGGCGACGACCGCGCCGTTCTGGTACCAGCTTTACGTCATGCGGGACGAAGACTTCGTCAGAAACATGATCGACCGCGCCAAGGCGGCGAAATGCTCCGCATTGGTTCTGACGCTGGATCTGCAATTGCTGGGGCAGCGTCATAAGGATCTGAAGAACAACTTCACCGTGCCGTTCAGGCCTTCGCCGGGCAATCTGGCGGATATAGCGACGAAATGGGCCTGGGGGTTGGAGATGCTGAAGACAAAGCACAAGACCTTCGGCAATATCGTCGGCCATGCCAGGGGCGTCAGTGATCTGACGTCTCTGTCGGTTTGGGCCAGTGAAAGCTTCGATCCGCGTCTTGATTGGGACAAGGTAAAAGAGATCAAGAAGATGTGGGGCGGGCCGCTGATCCTGAAGGGTATTCTGGACCCCGAGGACGCGAAAATGGCGCTGAACATCGGGGCCGATGCCATCGTGGTGTCAAACCACGGCGGGCGGCAGTTGGACGGCGCCTTATCCGCAATCCGCGCACTTCCCGGCATTTTGGACGCGGTCGGCGACAAGGTCGAGGTTCACATGGACAGCGGCATCCGCTCGGGTCAGGACATCCTCAAGGCGCTGGCGCTGGGCGCGCAGGGGGTGATGCTGGGCCGATCCTATATCTATGGCCTCGGCGCGATGGGGCAGGCGGGTGTGACCCGCGCGTTAGAGGTCATGCACAAGGAACTCGACGTGTCGATGGCGCTGTGCGGGCGGCGCGATGTGACCATGGTGGACCGGGATATCCTGCATGTCCCACGCGGTTTCTCAGGCGATTGGGAATAGCGGCCTAAGCCGATCGAAAAAGGCGTTTGCTAACGCAGCCGCGCCACATAGCCCCGACTGGTGCGCGATGGCGGCCCGGCGGGGAAGGCGTATTCAAATTCAATCTCGAACCCCGCCTGATCAAGCAAGCCCAGCATTTCGTCGCGCCGGAAGCACCGATGCCGCCATTGCAGCCAGATGATCGCATTGCACCAATGGGGTTTGGAGGCGACCAGCCACAGCCGACCGCCCGGTGCCAGCAAGGCGCCCAACTGGCGCAGCGCAGCGACCGGATCAGGGCAATGTTCAACGATATGGGCCGCCAGAACCGTGCTGGCGGGTGCCAGCGTCGGCGTCTGGCCCAGCAACCCCTCCAACGGGTCGGCGACGACATCACGCTCGGCCAGTGCCGCGACACCGCGATCCAGCATCCCGGGCGATGGGTCCACCAGCGTCAGCCGTTCCGGCGCGCCATTCACCGCGACCCAGGCTTCGGCAAACGCGGCAGAGCCGCATCCCATGTCGATGACGGTTTGCGGTGCGGCACGCCCATGCGATTGCGCAGACAAAAACCCGAGGTAGCCGTCGTAATACCCAAGCGCACGCATCTTGTCGCGCCAACGGTTGGCGGCGCCGTCATAACGACCGGCAAGGGTTTCGTGGGGGGCTGCATCGCTCATCCCAGGTATTCTGCCACTCCATGACCGAATGCGAAAGGGCGTGCCATCGCGCACTGGTCATGCCCCGGACGCGCCGCTAGAACACCGCGAACAGCAGTTGAAGTGACCCTGATGACCCACACGATCCGCCCGCAACCCGGAATCCTCGAAATCTCGCCCTATGTGGGCGGGACATCGACGGCGGCGGGAATCTCGAATGTGGTCAAACTATCCTCGAACGAGAACCCGCTGGGGCCGAGTGAAAAGGCCAAGGCGGCGTTCGCCCAGACCGCGCAGTCACTGCACCGCTATCCGGATCAAAGTCACGCCCGCCTGCGGGGCGCGCTGGCCGAGGTTCACGGGCTGGTCGCAGACCGGATCATCTGCGGCGCAGGCTCTGATGAGGTTATCGCCTTCCTGTGCCAGACCTACGCCGGGCCGGGGTCCGAGGTGATTTACACGCAGCACGGGTTTTCCATGTACAGGATATCGGCGCTGGCCGCCGGGGCGACCCCGGTCGAGGTGGCCGAGCGGGATCGCACCGTCGATGTCGACGCGATCCTTTCCGGTGTCACCGACCGAACCACACTGATCTTCATCGCCAATCCCGGAAACCCGACCGGAACAATGGTGGATGCGGGCGACCTGGCGCGTCTGGCCGCCGCCTTGCCAGATCACGTGTTGCTGGTGCTGGATGGGGCCTATGCCGAGTTTGTCGACGGCTTCGATGGCGGCGCGTCGCTGGTCGATGCGCGCGACAACGTGGTGATGACGCGGACGTTTTCGAAGATCTACGGGCTGGGCGCGCTGCGCGTCGGCTGGGGCTATGGGCCGACCCATGTAATCGACGCGCTGAACCGGGTGCGCGGGCCGTTCAACCTGTCCACCACACAGCTGGAAACGGCCGAAGCGGCGCTGCGCGATCACGACTGGGTCGATCACTGCCGCACCGAAAACACGCGCCTGCGGGCCTGGCTGGCCGAGGCACTGGCCGAAAAGGGCGTGCCCAGCGATACCTCGCTGGCGAACTTCCTGCTGGCACGCTTCCGCGATGAAGGTGAGGCGAACGCCTGTTACGACCACTTGCGGGACGAAGGCGTGTTGGTGCGCAAAGTCGCGGGCTATGGCCTGCCCAATTGCCTGCGCATCACTATCGGCGATCATGCGGCCTGCACCCGTGTGGCGCATCTGGTCGGAACTTTTCGGGAAGGGCAGGGATGACCCAAATTTATGAACGCGTCGCCCTGATCGGGCTGGGCCTGATCGCGTCCTCGATGGCACATGCGATGCGCGAACATGGCCTGGCCAGAGAGATTGTGGGAACCGCACGCTCAGCCGAGACCCGCGCCACGGTGGAGGAGTTGGGGTTCTGTGACCGGGTCGTTGAGACGGCGGTCGAGGCGGTGGCCGGGGCCGATCTGGTCGTTCTGGCCGTTCCGATCGGCGTTATGGGCGCGATTGCAGCGGACATCGCGCCGCATCTTGCACAGGGCGCAACCGTCACCGATGTCGGCAGCGTCAAACGCGCGGTGATCGAGGCTGTCGCCCCGCATATCCCTGAAAACGTACACTTTATCCCCGGCCACCCGCTGGCGGGAACCGAGAAATCGGGACCAACATCGGGCTTCGCGACCCTGTTCAAGAACCGCTGGCATCTGCTGGCGCCGCTTGAGGGGACCGACCCGGATGCCCTGGCCCGCCTGCGTGACCTTTGGGAGGCGATGGGCGCCAATGTCGACGTGATGGACGCGGATCACCACGATCTGGTCCTTGCCGTGACCAGCCACGCGCCGCACCTGATCGCCTATACGATGGTCGGGGTTGCCGATGATCTGGGGCGCGTGACCGACAGCGAAGTGGTGAATTTTTCGGCCGCCGGTTTCCGCGATTTCACTCGGATCGCCGCCAGTGACCCGACCATGTGGCGCGACGTGTTCCTGACCAACAAGGACGCGACGCTGGAGATTCTGGGCCGCTTCACCGAGGAACTTTTCGCCCTGCAACGCGCCATCCGCACCGGCGATGGGGATCACCTTTTCGACTATTTCACCCGCACGCGGGCGATCCGGCGCGGCATTATCGAGGCCGGGCAAGATACCGACGCCGATAATTTCGGGCGCGGCAACACATGATCCGTGCGCTGATCATTCTGGGGCTGCTGTTGCCCGCCACGCCCCTTCTGGCGCAGTCGGGCGAACGGTTCATTCCGGTCTATACCGGGGCGGCCTTCCGCCCGAAACCACGCCCCTGGACACAGGATCGCGCCGCGCAGGTACGCGCCGCGGTGGATCAGGCGATGGCCGGTCTTGGCCAGTCACCGCGTCCGGCGGCGCGCGTGGTCGAGGTTGTCCCCGCGCCGCAATCCCAGGGCGTTGTCGCCCGCGCGGTCACTCGGGTCACCGGCGCCGGGCGGGTCTGTGGTGACAGTGGGATCGTCGGAACGCGGATCAAGCGGATCAGGGGCAAGCTGCGTGGATGTGGAATTGCCAAACCGGTGCGGGTGACGGCGGTCGACGGTGTCGCGCTCAGCACGCCGGCGACGATGGACTGTCAGACGGCGCAGACCCTAAGGCACTGGGTGCAGAACAGTTTGCGCAAGTCAATCGGGCGGCGCGGGGGTGGCCCGGCCGCGCTGAGCGTGGCGGCGAGCTATTCCTGCCGGTCACGCAACAACCAGCCGGGGGCGAAGATCTCGGAACACGGCAAGGGCCATGCCATTGATATTGCTGCTGTGACGTTGCGCGACGGATCGGTCATTTCGGTGGCGGAACACTGGGGCAAGGGCAAGCGCGGGCGGATACTGGCGGCGATGCACAAGGGCGCCTGCGGGCCCTTCGGGACGGTGCTGGGGCCGAATGCCGACCGGCACCATCGCGATCACTTCCATTTCGACACGGCGCGCTATCGCAAGGGCAGTTATTGCCGCTGAGGGTTGCGCGGGAAGAGAATTATGCCTCCGACGGGGATATTTTTGGGTCAATGATGGGCGGGGTTTCGGATTGCCGCTTTGACTGGAATCAGAGTTATCGCTGAGCGATCAATTTCCCCAACCTATCGCTGCTGCGCCGCCTCGCAAAAAGGCGCTCACCCTTTGCCTTACCTGGGATCGCACACCGGACATGGCGCGCACTTCGCATTAATCGCCACCGCTTTGCCGATCCGCTTTCTTTCGCACCAGAACTGAGCGCAGATCGTGCATCGCCAGCAACAGCCGGTCGGTGACTTCTTCGAGGTCGCCGTCGCTGGCCTTCGACTGCGCCCAGTGGGCCGTCTGGTTCAGGTGATCGACTGTGCGATGAATGTCGTCGATGTCTCGGCGCGCCAAAAGGGAGCGGCGTTCATCCATCCACGCTTTGATCGCGGACATATCAGCGTCCGAAAGGCTGCGCCCGCCATGGGGTTTGACGTCGCCATTCCTGATGTTGACCACGGCGATCTGGTCCATCTCTACCCGAAGGTTTCGGGCATCGGGATCAATGCGAAAGACGAAAGCGCCGTTGTCGCGGACGCGGAAATAGTATTCTGGCAACTCACCTCGCATTGCGGCCCCTTGGGTCAGGTCATCCCGGCGCAGAAGGCGGCGATGCGGCCACAGGCCTCGGCCAGGTCGTCATCCGACGTAGCATAGCTGATGCGGAAGGCTGGCGATAGGCCGAAGGCGGCGCCGAACACCACTGCAACCCCCTGTTCCGCCAGAAGCGCCGTTGCAAAGGCTTCGTCGGTGTCAATCAGCGTGCCTTGCGCCGATGTCCTGCCGATGCAGCCATCGACGAAGGGATAGACATAGAACGCCCCGTCCGGTGTCGGGCAGGTGATGCCGGGGCAGGCATTCATCGCCGCAACCACCATGTCGCGCCTTCTGAGGAAGGCTGCGTTCCGCTCGATCAGGAAATCCTGCGGACCATCCAGGGCGGCGACCGCGGCCCATTGGCTGATCGAACAGGGGTTGGTGGTGGATTGCGACTGCAGCTTGCGCATCGCTTTGACAAGTTCGACCGGACCGGCCGCATATCCAATGCGCCAGCCGGTCATGGCATAGGCCTTTGAGACACCGTTCACCGTCAGCGTCCGCGTGTAAAGGCCGGGTTCAACCTGCGCCGGGGTGGCGAAGGTGAAGCCGGGAAAGGCGATGTGTTCGTACATATCATCGGTCAGGACCCAGACATGCGGGTGGCGCATCAGAACCTCGGTCAGCGCCTTGAGTTCGTCGTGCGAATACCCGGCCCCGGTCGGGTTACTGGGCGAATTGAAGATGAACCATTTGGTCGCAGGCGTGATTGCCGCTTCCAACTGGTCCGGCGTGATCTTGAAATCACTGGCAAGGCTGGCCGCGACGGTGACGGGCGTGCCCCCCGCCAGGCTGACCATATCGGGATAGCTGACCCAATAGGGGGCGGGGATCACCACCTCGTCCCCTGGGTTCAGCGTTGCCATCAGCGCATTGAACAGCACCTGCTTGCCGCCGGTGCTGACGCTGACCTGCGCGGGGTCATAATCCAACCCGTTGTCACGTTTGAACTTTCGGCAGATTACGGCCTTCAGTTCGGCGATACCGTCCACGGCGGTGTATTTCGTCTCACCCCGGTCAATCGCGTCTTTGGCGGCCTGCCGGATATGTTCCGGCGTATCGAAATCCGGCTCTCCGGCGGACAGGCTGATGATGTCCTGCCCAGCGGCCTTCATTTCGGCAGCGGCATTGCTGATGGCGATGGTGGGTGAGGGCGAGATGCGGGCGAGGCTGTCGGACAGGAACGGCATGGGGGCGTCGCTTCGGGCTGGTTCAGGGTTCCCCAGCGTCCTAGGGTGCGACCCGATCGGGATCAAGGGCAGAGTGGCATGGCAATGACGGCGGAAGATCGGAAGAAACGTATCCGGCTGCGCAGTTGGCGGCGCGGCATGAAAGAGATGGATCTGATTCTTGGTGGTTTTGCCGACAGGCAGCTGGCCGCGTTAACGGACCAGGATCTGGATCTGTATGAATTGCTGCTCGAAGAGATGGACCAGGACCTGTACGACTGGGCCTCGGGGCGCGCCGAAACGCCTGAACGTTATCAACAACTTATGGACAAAATCCGCACAAATGGCCGCTAATTACCGCGAAAATTTTAACGAAAGGTTATTCCTTAACCGATTGTTCTTACTTTCCGTCGAGTGTTTGGCAACCGAACCATTCGGCGGAGAGTATCATGGCGATTCACCAGGCGGTGGGCGCGACACCCGATACGGGGTTTATGCGGCAGTACCTCGACAGCCTCGCGCTGGTCGAGCGGCTGCATCGTTTGCTGCTGGATGTTATCAAGGATGAGTTTGAGCGTCTGGGACAGCTGGAAATCAATGCCGTCCAGGCCCTGTTGCTGTTCAACATCGGCGACAATGAAGTCACCGCCGGAGAGCTTAAATCTCGCGGCTACTATCAGGGGTCAAACGTCAGCTATAACCTCAAGAAGCTGGTCGATGCCGGATTCATGCATCATCAACGGTGCGAGATTGATCGCCGCTCGGTCCGTGTCAAACTCACCGAAAAAGGGCGAGAGGTGCGCGGGATCGTCAACGATCTGTTTGCGCGGCATGCCGAAGGGCTGCAATCACGCGGTGTGCTTGGCCAGGATGGGATCGAAGACATCAACGTCTCTCTGCGGCGGGTCGAACGCTATTGGTCGGACCAGATCAGGTACATCTACTGAGCGTCGGCATATCGCCTGTCAGCCCCCGGAACCGGGGCGGTCCCGACAGGCAGGGTCGGCAATTCGCGCAGCAGTTTGCGCGCCATCGCATCTGCGTAATCTTCAAACCCCAGCGCGGTTTCCAGAAAGGCATCGGGGCCGTGCAGGACCTCGGCCCGGAAATAGTCCGTCAGCGCGGTGACCTGCGCGTCATTCGCGCCTGCGTTGCCCGCCTGCGGCGGGGCGATAACCAGCGCGTTGACCGTCATTGCACCCAACCGCCCCGAGGCACGAACGTCACGCGGACGGGGCCAGACGTTGTTGCGCCCGTCGCCTGAAATATCCAGAACCTGCCGCCAACATTCCGGCGCCCGCTTTTGCAGCGCTGTGGCAAACTCCATGGCCGCACCCAGGGCCGTCGTTTCAGGGGCATGGGCACGGCGCCAATGGCGCAGGCGTTCGGCAACCTGCGCGATATCCGCGCCCGAGGTCAGGCTGATCCAATCCTGGATCAACCGCTGGTACGAACCGCCCGACCACTCAAACACCGCCAAGGCCACCGGGGAAGCAGGCATGTCAAGCAATGCCGCGCGCACGGCGGGGTCTTCCAGCGCACGGGCCACCCCTTCCAACTGCAGCACATATTCGCGCCCATCTACCGAGCCCGAGACATCAAGCGCCAGAACCAGCGATTGACGGCACGCGCCCTGCGCCGCACCAGCCCAAAACGTCAGCGCCAGAAAAACGGCGCGCAGCATCACCAGTGCCCGGTGTTGCCCATGCTGGCCCAGGGTTCTGCCGGGGGCAGCGCGTCGCCGTCCTGAAGCAGCTCGACCGAGATATTATCGGGGGAGCGTACGAACGCCATATTCCCGTCGCGCGGCGGGCGGTTGATGGTGACGCCATTGTCCATAAGATGCTGGCAAACCTCATAAATATTGCCAACGCGGTAAGCCAGGTGGCCGAAATGGCGGCTGTCTGCGGGCAACCCGTCATCGCCGTCCCAGTTGTAGGTCAGTTCCAGCAGACACTCGGTCTGGCCAGGGGCGCCCATGAACACATTGGTGTAACGCCCGCCTTCATCGTCACGGCGCTTGACCTCCTCCAGGCCAAGCAGCCGGTAAAACGCCATCGAGGTGTCAAGATCAAGAACGCGCACCATCGTGTGCAGGTATCTGAGGGTCATGTCGTGGCTCTCCGCTGTTGTTGCGCGGCCAGCCTAGGGCAGAGTGCGCGCCTCGGACAGGGCTGATGCGGTCAGGCGCGCGCGCGACAGCGGCCCGCGTACCACAAGGGTCACGGTGACAAAGGCGACAAACAGCAACAGGTACCACGATCCCATCTTGGCAATGCTGACCAGTTGGAACTGATCCTGCCCGGCATAAACCCAGGTGCCGGTCAGCGTCCCGACATTTTCGGCCACCCACAAGGCGATACTGGACAGGAACGCGGCCAGCGGAAGTGGCATCCAGCGCGCCGTGTCGCCGATGAAGAACCAGATGCGCGTGCGCGCAAACATCAGGATCGTCGCGGCGAACAGGGCAAGCCGGATGTCGGGCACAAAGTGATGGGCAAAGAAGTTGACGTAGATCGCAATGGCCAGCAGCAGCGTCGCCCAGAACGGCGGATAGGGGGCAAAACGCATCTCGAAAATGCGGATCACGCGGGCCATATAGCTGCCGACCGCGGCATACATGAACCCCGAAAACAGCGGCACACCGGCAAGCTTGAACAGACCGGCTTCGGGATAGGCCCAGCTTCCGGCGGCGATCTTGAAAACCTCCATCGCGGTGCCGGTCAGATGAAACAGCAGGATCACCCGTGCCTCGGCCCAGGTTTCCAGCCGCAATGCCAGAAAGATCGCCTGCGTGCTGAGCGCGAAGAGGAACAAGAAGTCATAGCGGCGCAGCGCCCAGCCGTCCTGCCAGATGGCCGCGGTCACGATGATCGCGCCCAGCATCACCGCCCCGAACAGCGCCGCCCAGCCCTGTTTCAGAACGAACATCACGAATTCGCCCAACCAGCCGGGCAGGCGCGCGCGAACCCGGTCGCCAAGGCGGCGTTCGATCCGGCGCGTTGTGCTGGGGTGGTCCATCAGAAGCTGGATTTGATCCCGATGCTCAGCCCGTATTCTTCGCGGTCATAAAGATCGACGTTCGAGGCGACGTGCCGTGCTTCGACCCCGATTGTCGGCGCAAAACCCATATAGTCGTATTGCGTCAGATGCAGCGACGCGCCGATTGTGATGCCCGCATCCTGTCGGCCATCGGGGTCAAACGCGCTGGTGGGAAAATCGCGATACTCCAGCTTGCCATAGATCGTGGCCTTGCCGCCCAGAACCGCTTGTTTGGGGCTCCAATTCGCGCCCAGCTGCAGAACGGTATTCTCGGAATCGTCCAGATCGGCCTTGGTGACGGCGAATCCGGTGTTGAACGCCAATGTGCCGCCCTCTTGCTTGCGCATCCAGTCGGCGGTCACCCCGAATGTGGTCGTGGTTGCCACGCCCGCACGATCCGGAACCGAGTGTTCCAGCGTCGTGCCAAAACCGATTTTGGTGCGCTGATCCAGCGGGCGCTGCCAATAGGCGCTAAGCTTGGCATAATGCGACAGTTCGCTGCCGCCGACCCAGCTTTGACCGATGCTCGCCTCGCCGAAGACCTTGCCTTCGGCCAGATCGAAGGATTTGCCCAACCGGAAGGCCAGCAATGCGGTGTCATAATCCGACCCCTTTGCGCCCGGTGCTGCATCCTTGGCTTCCGATGACAGGCGCTTGTCCGAAGTTTCAAGCGACACCCCGGCAATAACGCCATTGTCGAACCGGTAATCCGCGCGCAGCCCCAAGGTGGTTTCCCATCCCGAAAGCGCCTGCGCATCGGGGCTAAGCGCGAACGGAAGACCAAAGATTTCAATGGTTTCGGCGCTGGACCCGTTGTTGACGTTGGACGTCGGGCTGGTCGAAAAGCTCAGCTTCATCGTCAGAGGGTTGGCCGCCTTTACGATATGAAAATCGCGCTGCGACCGGGTTGCCGCCGCATCGTCGGGGGCGAATTGATAGGACCGGCGCAGCCACCAACCCGCGCGGGTATGCTTGCCATCCTTATGAAGCAGATGCGCCACCTGCCTGGCCGAGTAATACTTGCCCGTGTCATCCGGCGCATCGCCATGGGCGCGCTTGGCATTGGCCGTTGCCGAAGCGATGTTGCCATCGCGTGCCTGGGCACTGGCAAGGATCAGACGGGCCTGGGCATCCTTTGCATCGCGTTTCAGCAACGCCTTGGCAAAAATGCGCGCCATGCTGGTGTCGCCTGCCTGCAGTGTCTGCGCGGCAAGCACCCGCATCTGGTCGGGCGACAGCACATGCGGCGCCGTGGCGGCCGCCTGCGCTGAGCAGATGACCGCCGCGATCAGACCGCGGCGGATGAACGTACGGGCCATTTCTGGCTTAGGGCGAATTCGCCAGGAAACCGCCGGTTTCCTGTATCTTGCCACCTGCCGTTGCGGGGTTGTCGCTGGTGACAACCACAATACCAACAATCTCATCCGCATTCGTGCCCGAGATGATGCCGAAGTACTCACCCGTTTCGAATGGATCGCCACCGCTATCGACGCTGCTGGCCGTGCCGCTGATCTCACCCGCATCCGAGATTGATCCGGTGTTGAGTGTGAGTGTCGGAAGATTGGCCACCAGCACATTGCCGGTATCGGGATCATAAACGTTACGACCCGTAATGAAGCCCTGAACGGCATCGCCGGCGTTGAGGTCCTCAAAGTCGACATTGATCAGGATATCTCCGTCCACAAGCTGAACACCACCCTGGCTGTCGAAATTGCGGATACCCGCATATTCACCGGTAAAGTCCGCGCTGCCGCCTTGCGGGATCACGACTGACCCATCGCGTTCGTAGACAAAGCCGCCAAAGCCATAATCGGCGTAGTCCGGGCTGCGCACGATGGCGAAACGTGTTTGTGTGCTGGTGCCGACGCCATAGACCAGTTTGTAGGCGTTCACGCCAGAATCATTGTCGTAAACAGCGAACTGATGCGGCAACGCGACGTTGGGATCCAACGTGACCACCGGATTGCCCGCTGTGCCCGGTCCCGGCACGCGGACATAAAGGTTGTCGTTGCCATCGAAGGGCAGGTTGTCGATCGTGAATTCATCATTCGCATCATCATAAACGAATGTCTGCGCCGCACTGCCGTCTTCCATGCGGAAGATGGCGCCGGTTGCAACCGGACTTGCGGTGCCCGGTGGCAGGCCAGAGCCTCCGCCGACGCCACCACCTGTGCCACCGCCTGCGCCGCCCCCTGCACCGGGGGCGACCGCAGCCGCTGGTATCAGCGGGTTGCCATCACATGCTGCCAGTCCCCCGGCCGCAGCCAGGGACAATATGCCCAGAATCTTTTTCACTGTTTTCTTGCTCCGTCTGCCTCGAGAGTGTTCCTATTTTTGGAGGTCAGGTTTCGCCGGATGTTGGAAAAAGTCAATTATGATCAAACGCTTCCATGGCAGAGTGGTGCTAAAACATCGCGCTTTTCCCTACCGTATCTAGAGGCTGACGTTCCCGCAGAACCAATATAAAGTGTGCCACGCGCAGCCCTAGGGGAGAGAATCAATTCATGCCACTGACGCCAGAACAAGCCGCCGAGATTGAAAATCTGCGCGCGAACCCGCAACCGACGCATCGCGCCACCGCCCCCGGGATCGAGGCGCATCTGCATACCGCCATCCCCGTTCTGGACCATGGTCTGGTCCGCGTCGTCGACTATATGGGCGACGACAGCGCCATCGTTCAGGCGGCGCGGGTCAGTTACGGCGCGGGCACCAAGCACGTTCAGAACGACGCCGGGCTGATCCGCTATCTGATGCGGCACTGGCACTCGACACCTTTCGAGATGTGCGAGATCAAGTTGCACGTGAAGCTGCCGGTGTTCGTGGCGCGTCAGTGGATCCGCCACCGCACGGCGAATGTGAACGAATACTCGGCCCGCTATTCAATCCTGGACCGCGAATTCTACATCCCCGCGCCCGAACACCTGGCCGCACAGTCCGAGGTCAACAACCAGGGCCGTGGCGCCGTGTTGGAGGGGGAGGAGGCCGCGCGCGTCCTAGCCATGCTGCGCGACGACGCCGATACCGCCTATGATCATTATGAGGCGATGCTGTCCCAGGACGGCCAGCAGGGCCTGGCGCGTGAGCTGGCGCGCATGAACCTGCCCGCCAACGTCTATACCCAGTGGTATTGGAAGGTGGACCTGCACAACCTGTTCCACTTCCTGCGCCTGCGCGCCGACGCCCACGCGCAATACGAAATCCGCGTCTATGCCGAGGCGATTGCCAAAGTCGTCGCCGACTGGGTCCCGCATGCCTATTCGGCGTTCGAGGATTACCGCATGGGCGGCGCACAGTTGAGCGCGACCGGGTTGGAGTGTGTGAAGCGGATGCTGGCGGGGGAAGAGGTGACGCAGGAGACCTCGGGCATGAGCAAGGGGGAATGGCGGGAGTTTCGGGGGATCTTAAAATGAATGTTTCTCTTCTATTAGAGTTCATTGATGAACTTGTTGGAAACGAAAGCCTCTATCCGATTTCAGATTCACTGGCCGAGCTTGAGAGCGCCTTGAATAGCCTTGCTGGAAATCCGCAAGATCAAAACGCTCAGAAATTGGTTTCCGATAACCTCGCTAAGTTGGCTTCTCACCTAGAGGATCGCTCGGAAGACATTCCAGCAAGGCATCTAAATCGCTTGATCGAATTTGACGGGACAGAATACTACACGCCAGAGTTAGCATCAGCAATCTCAAAAATTATCAATGAGAATCCAATTTCACCGAGAGTTGCAAAAGACTTCGTGACGTCAGTCTCCGAGCGCAGGAAGAAGTTTGTCGAGAACTTACGCACAGTTTCGGAATCGCTGCGTAGTCTTGGTATTTCAGGAACCACAACATCTGAAAAAGATCCGGAAATTGGCTTTGAAATTCCAAGGTCTATTTTCGAGAACGAACTCAGTGGGTTTGTTGATGAAATTCGAGTAACTAAATTCATAGTGGATGCCGCGTCTATGACCGTCACTGGACAGAGAGAGCGGATAACTGTTGAGCAGCTATCTACAAGTGACCCACTCTTAATTCTAGGGGTTGATCCACGAGTGATTGCTATGGTTGGAGGTTTCGTAACCTGGGCGTTGCATACTTGGAAGCAGGCTGAGGAGATACGTCTGTTGAAAAAAAAGGCAAAAGAGTTGCCGGATATGGACGAAATTTCTGAGAAGCTTGAGCAGAAAATCGAAGAATCGATAAATAGTGCGATCGAGAAAGAGGTTACCAAACTTCTTACTAAATACAGAAAGAAGTCCAAACGGGAAATTGAACAGCTCTTGCGGAGAGCCCTAAGGTTGATCTTGGAACGTCTCGAGCGCGGAATGAAAGGAGAGTGTCCGATCTTCTGTGTATCTGTGATTTGGTTCATGCTTCCTGAGAGGAGCAAGGACGATGACGATTTCCAAGGAATTACTGGACGAACTGCTGAAGGGCTGCGAGCGGCCTGAAGATCTGC